>TBL_comb47_HYPODRAFT_10000678_pt1 | contig 44882 bp, 25 predicted proteins | sample TroBogypolimnion_40_FD_10682 | JGI IMG/M metagenome (IMG submission 10682)
CTTTATCCATGATATGTAATGGATAAATACGCCCGTTGCGATTTTTCTTTTCAGCCTGAAGAAAGATGCCGTGGATGTAATGTTCTTTTTCACCGTTTTCTTTTGCTTCGGTAATATACTCCATATCCTCAAAGAGTTCGGTAATAAGTTTCATTGTAGTATTCCTTATGACATCGCTTCTTGGGCGATAAGATGGGCGCTGACGTTAGCTTGCGAACTGCTATTTGTAGATACAGCAACTGTAAGAATGTCAGGTGTATTTCCTTTGATATTATTATATAGAGCAAACAAATTAGATAAATCGAAAGTCTGAAGACCTGACCCACCTGCAGGAGCAGAAAACGCATAAACAACTTCACCAGTATTTGCAGTAATAGCGTTTGCTGAATAATCTTTCGAAGCAAGGGAGTTAAAAGAACCAACAGTATTCATTGGTATGAATGATGCATTAGTTAATGTAACAGGATTTGAAGCAGAGCTAACAATAAGTTCAACAAGCGCTGCACCGTCAGAAGCAATAACTAATGACTGAGGAAGAATTTGACCACGATTTACAAGACCAACTTGATATGTAAATGAACTATTTGGAGTACCAGCTACAGGCGAACTGTTTGAAACGATATCAGTAAAATAAATACCATTTGATGTATTGTTAGCAATACGTCCAACAAACACGTTAGCGGTATTGGCGCCAGTTCCTTGGAAAGAAATTGCACGACCAACATAAGCATTAGGCGTAAATGGTGTACCAGCAACCTGAATATAAGTTGAGTTAGAAGAAGCTGTAATAATAGTATTTGAACTATTATTACCAGTAAAATCTACTTTACCCATTTGGTTCATTTGAACTGAAACTAATGGATAACGTGTTGAAGCAGCTGGAACGTTTCTACGGTTTGTTCCTGGAGGAAGGCCATAAGAATAAGTGAAACCACGCTGTTCATCACGACGACCTTCGACAACAACCGAAACACCAAAATGCATTAATACACTATTTGCTGCTGTAGCTGTAATATTTCTTTGCTCATAACGAACAGGAAGGTTACCAGTACGCGACCATGGGAATTGTTGTGCAGAACCTCTATAAGAGCTATTACCAGTACCTACTTCATGAAGTACATATGGTTCGCCATTAATTTGGCAACCCCAACGAATGCCACCAGCACCATACCATGCATATTCGATCCAAAGCATTTGAATCTTTGTCCAATCGATTAGGTTTGATACGGGATCGCCATACCAATTTTCAAACGAAAATTTAGTATCAACTGGAACTGATGAAGTATAAGTGCCATCGTTGAAATTAACAGAACCAGAATCTGAACGAATAACGCAATAGATACCTGATGGGTTATTTGCAGTAGCAGCGCCTTGTTCAAAGAAAACACCATTGCCATCATCAAAGAAACCAACACGCTGAAAGTTACCAGTTGTAGGTGTACCGAAATTCATAGCAGTAGCCATGTACATAGTTTTTCCAGGCTGGTAACGATGATATGGACGAGATTGACGAATAGTCAAATCGCCAGCATTATTACCAACAAGCATACGTACACCACCCATACCAGCAACATGTGCGATATTAGCAGCACTACCAGCCGAAGCAGTATTGGCTGTAAAATTTTCCCAACGCATTGGCTGAGTGCCATACTCGAAGTCAGCTTCGTAAATATTTTGGTGAAGAGAAACTTTCATTCTACCAACAACATCACGAACACGTGATGGAAGAAGAAACGACTCAGGACGACTCGTTTTCATAGTATAGTTGTTTGTGCTTACTGCGTATGTATTAGACATTATACGTTAATCCCTGCTGCACTATCGTTTGCCATATTTGGATACATGTTTGGTGTTACTGATGGTGTATCCGCTTGTTCATCTTCTTCTTCGCTGTAAACCATATAATCGTGGACAGAACCAATCATTTCTTTTGCAGCTGCAATTTTTGATTGTACCCATGGTTCAATATGATGATCAGCTGGCATATTAGCAAGCATATGCATCACTTTACTTGCAATTGCTTTTAGCTCGGTGCGAACCATATCGATTTCAGATTGAGTATCATCAGTTTTATATTTTGCGATATCAGTACTTTGAAGTAATGGTTCTACTGCTTCTTTAATTTTATGCACTGCTGGTTTTTTAGAAAAAGTGTCAGCATATTTTGGTTCAGTAAGTTTTGGAGTTTTCTTAGTAATATGAGCTTTTGCTTTTTCAATCGCATGCATTGGATTCATTGCAATTACAGAATGCTCAACGCCTGGACCCCAAGAAACGTGATAATGACCTTCGCCAANCTGTGTTTCTTCTTTTACGCTTTTCTTAGCCTGTGCTGTAGCAATTGCCATTTTTTTAGCCATTGGCATATCAGGATTATTTTTAGCAATAGCTTTTGCAATTTCTTCACGCTTGCTNAATTCAGCTGGAGAAAGATGTCTTTCNCCAAGAGTTTCTTCACCAAGAATNCCTTTATGAACTGCATCATGGACTTTATAGCCCTTTTTATGAAATTCTCTTTGAGCAGCAGCAACAGCAGCATGTTTATCTTTTGCTTTTAATGTATGCTTAATTTTTTCTGAGTTGCCATCTTTTGATACAGTAAGAGTAACCTTGTGTGTATCCATATCAAAATTAGAATGAGGCTCGTTTACACGAATATCTTTTTTCTTCATTCTTCTAATATGAGCAGCATTAGTTTTTGCTACTTCTTTAATTTGTTTTGCTTCCATGCATTCATTCATTCCATGAACTGGACATGGTTTACCTTTTGGTGAATGATTACATACAGCTTCTTCAGCTTCTTTAGCTTCATAAACTTTTGCAGCATCTTCTCTCTTGCGACCGAAGTTTTTCATAACTGCATCATTCATTGAATACTTGACGTTAGTACCATTATAGATATCTTCGCCATTGCCTACACGATCAGAATGTTTTTGAACTGTATGTTTCTTTACTAACTCTACAGTTGCTGGATCATTTTTGTTTATGTCAGAATCTTTGCCGCCATAAACTTCTCCAGCTTCAACCGAAGATTTGTTGACACCATCTAATCTTTTATCTTTGCCGATGATAGCTTTAAGTGGCTTCGCCATTTTTATTCTTCCTCTGATTCGGTTTCTTCATCATCCCATTCATCGTCTTCAAATTCTGGATCTTCTCCAGTAAACATTGTTTGGGACAATTCAAATTTCTTGTTATCCACAGCAGCTGCAATTTTATCAGTTAAAATATCTTGAAATGCATTATCAAATTCGATAGGCTGTTGCGCATAAGAATAATTAATTAAATCTTGTACTGTATATTTATCCATTTTCCACCTCTAATTATTTATTTTTAGCCAATATCTGCACTGCAGACTTATACTTAGTTTCATCCTGCATAGTTCTATTTTTCTGTTTACCTAATAGAGCTACGGTTGCTTCAGCATCCCTAATTTTTTTATTTGTTTCATCAGTTTCTGGAGTAGCATCAGTATCACTATCATTGGCTAATGGTTTTACATTAGTTTGCTGCATTTGTTGTTGCTGCATTTGATTTTGTTCTTCTGCCTCTTGATTTTGCATAATTGCAGGATTAATCCAACGAGGCTCACCAGATTCAGTTTCTTCATTAATTTGTGCATCATTTTCTTTGATGTCTGGATCAGTTTGTTGAAGAATAGTTTTGCGAACCCATTCATGCGAATAATATTTGCCAACCATATCCTGAACATTACGAGCAAGATTAATACGGTTTTCGATAACTTCAGCATCTTTAAGTTCTGTGAAGTAATTATCTTTAGCAAANTCATATTTAATATCTTGTTGAATATTATGAAAATCTTCAATAGACATAATTTGCTTTAATACTAATTGTTTTTCAAGCATGTTAGTAAACAATATAGCAAATTTATTGCGAAGTCTTGAGATAAATCGAGCGAATTTTAATTCGTCGCGTGTTACTTCAGTTGCACGACCTAATGAGAACAATGCATCTGAGTTAAGGCGATTAACTGGAACACTAAGTGTTTGAAGGAATTTCTTTTGGAAGTATAAAACGTCATCCATCTGTCCAAGTGTTTGACCGCCTGGAAGAGTAGTAACTTCTGTACCACGACCACCTTCACGACGAGGTAGCCAATAATCTTCGAGCATCGTCATAAACTTTCGGTCATCACGCACTTCGCCTGACGATGCATCATAGATCAAACGATTTTTATGTTTAACCATAATATCACGAAGATATTGCTCAGCTTTCATTTTAGGAAGATTACCAACGTCAATATACCACACACGGCGTTCGGGTGCACGTGCGAGACGGTAAATAACTAAAGCATCTTCTAATGTACGTAGCTGATTGAGTGCTTTAATTGCTTTGTGAAGATATGAGAGAACCATCGTACCATTAGTATCAGTTAAACCTGAAGTGATATGAATGATTGAATCTTTAGCAATTTTTAAACCAGTAGTAGCTGGACCTACAGTTTTATTACCGTAGTTGAAACCTTTATCATTGAAAATAAAATATTCGTTTTGAACTCTTTGAATGACAGCTTCAGCATCAGCGCCACCTCTTACCTTGCGCTTCGTTACTTCACGAATCTTACGGATTTTACGAGGATCAATATATCTAATTTCTTTGATGCCAGCTTTTACATCTTTATCATCGATAATGACATGATAATACAAACGACCGTCGATATACCAACGGCGACAAATTTCATAAGCATGTTTTTGAAAATCTAAAATATTAAGGCAATTTTCGAATTCATCGTTAATTGCCTTTTTTAATGTATCTGAAATGTCAAGATTATCGAGATTAATTGAAACGATTACTTTTTCGTCAATTGAAATGGTTTCATTAACAATTTCATCAACCGCTGCATCACATTCGGGCTGTAATGCCATTTCACGGTATTTTGTTACTAATTCTGCTTCTGTTCTTACTGTACCATCAAGGTCAACGTAAGTACCATAAGAACCACCTGCTGCAACAACTACTGCGCCATCATCTGTAGTGGATGGTACAAATGATGGTTGGGTGTCTTGTAATACCTTACGTTTAAATTCAAAACCGAATAATTCCATTTAACTTTCCTTCAAAAAAGAAGAGGCTAATTTTTAAGTTAGCCCCTTCCTGAATAATATAATTTTCAAGAGGCTGTAATATTATATATTACGTTGAAACAGGGCTTGTTGCTTGCGCAAGATAAGCATTGTTAATTTCATTGGCTGGTAGCCAATAATCGTAAGTAAATGTTACACCGAATGTTTCAATTTGGTTAGAAGATGTCCAATTTAAACCAATAGCGTCGATAGCTGATGGGTAAGCACCGATAATGTCATATTGACGAATTGCCTGACCTTCTTTGCTGTATTGAATTACAGAAAGCTGAGCCTTATAAGCATTTTCGCTAGTATAAACACTATCACGAATGTTAGCTTCAAGACGATTCAATGAGTTTGACCATTTTTCAAACATTGAACGTACAAGAAAATCTTCATCGTTTTCTACAGTTACTGCCCAATCACCAAAAGTACGATCGCCAGCAAACTTAACCTGACGACCGAAGTATGATGTTGTTACTTGGCCAATTGTAGATGGTGGAAGTGAAGTTGCGCTGCAAGTAAATCTGAACTTGTCAGTTGACCCTGCTTGAGCGCCAACTCCTGTTGGAATAGATAGATATACCTCGAAGAGAGTAGGACGTGCACCACCTTGGGTAAGTCCTCTTGACTTAAAGGTACTGATATTAAATCCTGTAGCCATTTTAATTGCTCCTTTTTATTCTATTTATTAAAACTGGCCAACGACTTCAGAGAACTGTACACCAGTCGCAACCGCTACAAAGTTCAACTGAATATAGTTGATTGAGCGACTTGGCTTGATGTAAATATCACCAACGAACTGATTCGAATCAACAATCACTGGAGGATTATTAGTTGAATCGCAAACAACAAGGTAATCAGTGATACCACGACGACCCTGAACTTCTCTTAGATATGGATTTACTAGAGCCTTAAATTGAGCCTGAGTAAACGCATCGTTGAAGTTGAATAGGAAATATTTAGCAGCAGTCGCAATAGATTTCTCAAGAACGATGAACAAACGACGAACGTTGATATGATCAAACGCAGAAGGTTGTGACTGCATTGTTTTATCACCGTAAAGAATTGTTCCTTGACCTGGGAATGTAACAACTGGATTAATACCGTTTGGATATAGAAGATCACGATCAGTTTGAGTTGGGTTCCAACGTAACTTAACGATATTCTTAATACCGCCGCGAGTATAACCAGCTGGCGACCACCATGGATCATTTGTAAAATCGGTACGAGCGCATAGACCAGCAATATCGCCGTTCATTGGAACATAACGATATACATCATTATAACGATCATACATATACTTGTAACCTGAATCCATCACAGCATAAGAACTAGATACTAGAGAATTTCTCCAGTTAACAATAGAAGTTGCTTCTTGTCCTGGATTTCCTCTTACAATAGCATCATCTGGAGTAATGAATACAACGCAATCTTTACGGATTTCAGCGATATTTTGTGTTAGGTAGTTAGCAAGCTGGAAGTTGTTAACAGTTTGACCATTTACAACAGTAGAACCAGAAGTTGGTTTACCTTGAAGAACAAGAGAAATATCAATATTTGAAGCTGAAGCATAATAGTTGTATGCAGTAGCAAGAGTAGCTAGAGGTACGTTTGCTTCGTTATAACCATCCATACCCTGAATCATCTGCTGGCTATATGGAGTTTGGTTAGTTGAGTTTACTAGATTAACAGTAGTGTTAGAAGCAGCGCCTGAGCGATCATTACCCCACCAAATATAATTTGATGACTGATTTAGAACAGTTGCGTAATAATTATTAGCACCACCGAGGCTATTGTTATCAACACCGCGAGAAAGGTTAGCGAATGTTTCAAGAATTTTTCCTGCAGTACCAGTAAATACACCATTTTGGTCAACTACAACAACGTGCATTTGGTCAACTACGGAAGTATTACCGTATTGTGCTTGCCATGCGCTAGTTGCAGGTGCAGTACCAATAACAGTAGAAAATTCCCAATTTCTTGTAATCGTTGGGTTAACAGTGCTATTTGATACATAGTTTGCTGGTAAGCGATAAGGAGTTGCTAGAGTAATGTTAGCAGAAGCAGATGCGTTAACAGAACTGATAGCTTTTACTTGTACCTTTTGGAAGCCAATTGATGTATTACCAAGAACTAGATAATCGCCAATAGTAAGGCTGTTTACAAGAGTATTAGCATAAGTTACTGAGTTAGCATCAGCGCCGAAGGTAGCATTTGCTACAGCAACGACAAGATTGCTACTTCCGATGCTTACAGTTACGTTAGCATAAACTGGAAGAACTGCACTGTTTGGATAAGTGTAAGCCTGACCATTTGACTGAAGGTTCGAGCCATAAGCATTTGGGCTATCGCAAACTGCAACACGGATAGAACTACCGTACTGACCAGGATACTTAGCAGCATAATAGATGTTCGAGTCAAATGTAGTTGAAATGAAACCGTTTGAATTAGTATTTGACCAAACACTGAAATAATTTGTTTGGTTAAGAACTGCTGGATTAACAGTATTTGCGGCAGCATTTGCAGGAGCATAAGCATTTAAAGCAACAGCTAATGAGTTAGCAGTTGTTGCTGATGAGTTCGAAACATATGAACCAGAAGTATTAGCAGCACGAGTGATGTAAAGGCTGTTACCATATGTTAAAAAGTTAGCTGCGGTGAACCAAGTTTCTGCATTGTTTGCGTTTGGATAACCGAATTGAGAAACTACTTGTGTTTCACTGCCGACGAGAGTTGGTAAACTTACTGGACCCCAATTGAAAATACCAGCGTGTGCACCTGTAGTTGTAGCAACTGTAGGAACAATCGTGGTTAAGTCAACTTCAGTAACATTTACTCCAGGACTAACTTGAAATGCCATTTTATTCTCCTTCCATGGAAGATAGTTTTAATTTAATCTTCATTATTTATAAATTTTGGTTTTCAAGCTCGGCCATCCAATTTGCAACAGTTACTGGTTCAATTATCGATTCAAAATCATCACCATTATCCACGAAACCAAATGGAAGAAGATCGTTCTCAATATCTTCTTCACTTTTCTCTCTTAGCTTCATTAATGTATTAATATTAGTATATTCTTTGAAATATTGTTGATCAGATAACCATCCAAAAAGCACAAGACCCATTACCAAGTCATCATGATTTCCAGGTTCAGCTTCGTAACTTTGACCTTTTCTTGAAAAAGTTGAAAGCTCATTAATTGTATTAAAATCATTAATAATAAGTTGGTTTTGTTCAATAAGAAGTTTAACTATAGAACAACCAACTGATTTAACAGTTTTAGTCGTACGAATGCCTTTATCGACATTTGCACCAAATCCAGAAGTAATACGTTTGCCACTTCTACCAGCATGCTCCGTAAATAACACATTTTCATATTCAAACTCATTATGCAACGTATGAGAAACTTGTTCACCAATATCATTAATTTCTACAAGAACAGATGCATTATTATATCTCTTGGCAATTTGATGAACAACACCAGCATAATCGGCTGGCGTTAACATATTATTGCGATAAACGCAAACTTGAACGTATGGCATCGTTGTAACATTAATAACACTAAATGCCGAATAATCTAACCCTTTACCTCTTGAAACGTCAGCAATTATAACATAAGCATTATTTTGCACTGGTGGAGCATAAAGAAATAAACCATCATCTTTATGAATTGGAGTTTGTGATACAAGTTGTTTTAATTTCCAACCTGCAATAAGAGTACCAGAACTACCCATAAATTCGACGTTGTATTCTTGGTCAAATTTTTCAGTATCAAAGTTCATTGCAGCAAGAGTATTTTGTTTCCATACCTCATCGCGGCCAGGAACTCTTTCGTAACCTACTCTGATTGGATTGTATCCATTTTTATTTTGTCTTGCGTTTTCCCAAATAGAATAAAAATGGTTTAAGCCGTTTGGTGTTGAAACGAGAACAATTTTAGATTCAAGACCAGATGAAATAGTAGGATAAACCGATGTAAAGAAGTCATCCCAATTTTCGATAAATGCAGCTTCGTCAATGAATAGAAGGTTAATAGAATAACCACGAATAGAATCAGTTGAAGTAGCAGCTGCGATAACACGGCTGTTATTCTCAAGTTCAAATGAACCTTTATTCCATTCTTTAACGCCTTGCTGAAGCCATTTAGGAAGATGTTGATAAGCAAGCTGCACACGTCCAAGAATTTCTCTGGCCGTATCGCCTTTGTTAGCAAGAAGGGCTACCGTTTTTTCAGCATGGAATAATATGTACCAAAGGATAAACGCACAAGTTGTTGTAGATTTACCTGCCTGACGAGCAGTAGCGATAACCGTAAACCGATTATCTGCCATAGATTTAAGCATTTCTTTCTGATAATCATAAAGCGTAAAACTAACAAGACCTTTATCGATATTGATAATTTTCATATATGTTTCAGTAAAATATACTGGATCATTGGAGCATTTTAAATACTCCTCAACCATAGTTTGATCAAACTCTATGGCTTGGTTGGATCTCTTAATAAGAGAATTGCCATTATAACCTTTTATCTCAGCCATTTTTCATACTCTCAATAGCTTTTTGGAGTTCAGCTGTAGAACCAACAAAAAGATTATTTGTCACGCTTTTAGCTTCATCATTCATAGGCGTATCAGCTGCACTAATTTCACGAATTTGTTTTTGTAATGCCAGTAAATCTTTATTAGCATCAAGCATTGTTTTCATAAGAGTACTTAGCACTTCGAAAGCACGTGGGTGTTGGCTTTGATCGGCTATCTGTGATAGTTTTTCCATTGCGAAAGCGCCATTCTGAATTATCTCATGGATATTAGAACGGGCCATTTCAAAATCAGTTTTTGCACTATCATCATGCGCTTTTTCGACAATAGATTTTATTGTATTGTCTAGCGGTGGAAGATTAAGAGCAGTACCTAAAGGGTCATTATTTGCATTTGTCATGATAAGTTAAATGTATTAGAGATATATCCAAAATCACTCGTTGCGGAAATAAGATTAGCAGCAATAGATTGAGCAGCATTAGAAGTAGGCTGACCGTTTGCTGTTAATCCTGGCTGAATTGTAGTATACAAAGCTGGACTTGTAAATCCAACAGCAGCTGCGATATTGTTTGATGTATCGTAATTGTTTGCTGTTGGCGAATAGAAAACCGTGTTTGCAAAAAGAATAATAGCACCAGATTTTACTGGACCATATAGGTATGATTTCATTGTAAAATCAAGAGTCCAAGTTAAAGCCTGTCTTTCTTTGAAGTCACCAGTATATGTATCTTCCTGTTGAACTGTACCAAGAATAACTGGTATATCATGTTCGACATTCATTTCCGGAATAAGACGAACTGTCGTTGTCCAATCTGGTGTAAAGAAAGGAAGAATTTGTTCAATAATTTTAGTTGCATCTTCAGTATTTTTAACCATAATATAAAGACGGAAACCAATATTGTATGGAACTGGAGTATATTGATAAATTAAAGAACTGGTAGTTGTATTGCTAGCGGCAGCATACTTGTTAACAGTATTTAGTTTTCTTGTAGAATCATATGTTATGTTAGTCATCTCAAATGCCATAAAAGGCATTGTTGGAGTTGCTGACTGTCGTTGAATAGATGGATCTTGTAAAGAACGGGCCAACATTTTTTCTTTTGGGCCATACGTAATTGGAACTTTAATAAAAGCTGTTTCATTACCAGAGCTGTCTGTTCTCTCAATAGCAATGTCGTCAAACAACGTACCGAAAAGAGTTACATATTTTCTTATTAAACTAAAATAAAAAGTTTGACGAAACATTAATAAGTGCCTTCACTGAATGGGTCAACTTCACTAAAATCGATAAATCCAGCAGAAGTATTAGCTAGATATTCATTATCAGTTCCAGGAAGAATAGTATTAAGATTATATTGTTCCATAACTAGATAATTATCGTCTTCATCAGTAAGCCAATTTCCTTGTTCATCCATAACGCTGTAATCAAGAATATTGGTGCTGAGATTTTGCTGCATAGAATCAATAGCTGGAATACCAGTGTTGAATATTTCATCTGAATATTCGAATAACTCGCAAGTCATTTTCCATGTATAGAGTTTGCCAAGCTGATAAAACATTTCGAATTTATCAACAAATTTAATTTGGAAACATTTATTGTTTAATGGGAAATATAAAAGGTCGCCTTCACGTGGTCTTATTAATTTAGTATAAACACCAACTTCTTCAGAGAAAACACGTTGGGCAATAGAAAACGTAACTTGATCGCGAATTTCAAGACCAAATTTTGACATAAAATTACCATCACCAGTAAACCCATTAATGTTTTCAATGTAGATAGGAACTGCATATGTTTGGGTATATGATGACTGATCGTCAGCTGTATAAAGTTGATCGAAATTATTAATATTTCTTGGAATAAAGTACATCTGCTCGCCGTATATAGAAATTGCTTCTATGATAAGGCTTTCAAGAAGATTTTGTTCTTGGGAGCTATTGAAATTATTAAAGAAAAAATTTGTGCTTGGCATTATTTTAATTTACCTCTAACCCAGTCATCACCTGGAGAAATATCATTTCTTTTATTTATCACACCATTATTCCACCAAAATTTAGATTTCATTATATCAGATCTTTTTTGTTTAGAAGCCGTTAGACTATTGCTTATTTTTTCTGATATTTTTTGTTTATCTTCTTTGGTTCTATTTTCCCATTTTTGTTTTGTTTTATTGGCCATATTATTTTTATATTCTTTGCTGCCAAATTTAACAGGATTATATCTATCTTCTATAGGAAATTTTTCAGCCATTGTTTTTTTCATTGACTGGCGACGTTTTTCTCTTACTTCAAGATCAGAACTTTTGTTATCTCTTTGTTCTAAACCAGCAAGATATTTTTCTTTAATATCTGGACGCTGCATTGCTTCTTTAGTTTTTTTAGAAATTTTTTCTTTTATTGTTAAAGAAGAATTTAAATCTGTAGTCCAATGTCCCCATTTGTGTTTACGTAAATTATAATATTTTTTACCGAGTTCTTCATTTTTTATAAGAAAAAGAAATTTATATTCCTCTTCAAACATTTGAACTTTATCTAAAATATTACTTTTCAATATACGTCTTTTGAAATCATTAGGTCTACGTCTATATGCATCTCTCATTCTATTTGAAGAACAGATATATCCATCATTAGCTGTTCCCCAATGACAACCTACATAATACATTTTACGTTTTTTGTCAAACCAAAGATATACAAATCCATATTTTTTCATATTAATACTCCTATTATTCTTATAGAAGTATTTATATAAACGAGTGTGTTAGCCGATCATATCAGAAACAGGAATTGTGTAATTAGTAATCATTTCCTGTTCTAGTTCTCTACGTTCCTGAGTAGCTTCATCATATATTTGCTGGCCATTAAAAGTCATACCTCCAGGAAGTTGCATTCCTTGATACTTCTTAATGTTAGTACCCCATTGTTGTTTAATTAATGCTTCAGCATAACGAGCTAACCAACGATCACCCCATGCGCGAGTGTATGTATCTGGGTCAACAACTTGATATGCTTCGATAATAAGGTAATCGCCTACGTTAACAATTGTCCAATCCATATCAATGAAAACTTGATTCATATGGCGGTTATAACGTAGAGGCTGTTGTCCAACAAGCATTTGCTCAAGAAATTGAACATGCTGTAAAGCCATGTAATATGGAACCATAGAAACTGATGTAAGCGTATACAAATCGTTTAATGCAATTTGATAACGGATATTGAACATATTATTAGTATTAAGAGCTTGACCGATTGGAAAAATATTAACAGCGCCAATAATATTGTCAGGCATTGTAACATAACGATTAATAATATCGTTTTGCGTTACTCTGTATTTGTAATATGTTTTATCAGCGCCATCGAAGTGATAATCCCACCACCAACGGATTGCTTCGTCGACACGATCATTTACTTGATCATCATCGACGTTAATCTCGATCACAGGTTTACCGAGCTTGCGTAAGCAATATTCAATAAAATCTGCTCTAGATTGTGGAACTGCCATTTTTTAATTTCCTATATTATTTAAATTATTGGTGCATTTAACATTATGAATATTCCCAGATGCGAATCATGCCTTGGTAGCCAGCGCCGCCAGCATAAGTGATTCCGCCGGTATAGTTAGAGTTATATGCGCCGCCACCGCCAGCTCCCCAACCAGTGCCGTTTCTTCCGCCAGTAGGCGTGGGAAAGTCGCGGTTTACGTTGCCGCCAATATTGGCTCCGTATGGAGTATCTACGGAACCACCGTATAACCCAGAGGCTGGATTGAGGGGCGTAATAACATAGTCCATATTCGATGCAGTTCCGGTCGAACCAGCCGCACCTTGACCAGCGCCACCACCCACGCCAGTGCCGCCCGTTCCGCCAGTAATCTGATACGTTACCGCATTAATCGTGATAGAAGTAGTTCCACCATTACCGCCAGTTGATGCGCCGCCTCCAGCTGCACCAGCCGCGCCGATAGCGTAAGTGTATCCAGTGGAAGCGGAAACAGCGACATATTTGGTGGCAAAAACTGAGCCGCCGCCAGCGCCACCGTAAGAAGGATAAGATGCTGCTGAGCATCCACCACCGCCGCCGCCAGCGCCAATCATTTCAATTAAAATATGACCGCAACCCGCTGGGGTTGTATATGTGCCGCCAGCCGTATTGGTAAGAACTTGTGGTGCGCGGATCAATGTACCTGGAGGTATTGAAGAAATTGTTTGCCAAGTTTGATTACCTGCTAGATATGTAGTAGAATTTGCAGTTCCAGTTCCAAGTCTTGCTGTCGGTACTGTGCCTGTGGCTATATTGGTAGCATTTGTGTAATATGATGCTGCTTGACCATTAAAATTTGTAGCATTATTAGAAGTTAATGTAGCTACGTTAGCAGAAAGAGTTGAGTTTAACTGATAAGATGCAGCAGCTGTACCACCAAGATAATTCGAATTATTGGCAGTCATTGTGGCTACGTTAGCAGATAATGTGCTATTTAATTGGTACAACGATCCTGCAACGCCGTTGAGGTTAGTAGAATTATTAGCAGTCATTGTGGCTACGTTAGCAGAAAGAGTTGAATTTAACTGGTAAGATGCAGGATTGGTAGCATTATATGGTGTATAACCAAGAGCAGTGGTCACTTGCGATGATGTTATTGCGCCATTTAAATTAGTCGCGATAACATTAGCAGATGCTCTGATATCACCAGTAACATCTATTTTATATGCAGGAGAAGTAGTACCAACACCTACGTTACCATTTGCATATATGCTAGCAAAAGTAGTAGCACCATTGGTAAATATGGCTACTGTACCAGTATTTGATTGAACATAAAGACCAGTACCAGTATTTGATACTGCATAAATACCAAATCCAGTATTTGATACTCCAAGTACGCCACCAACAGTATTTGATAGTGCATATACGGCCCATGAAGTATTTGATTGAGCAACTACTCCAAATGAACTATTTGATTGACCATATACGCCAGTAGCAGTATTAGATAAACCATAAACTCCACTACTACTGTTAGATGTACCATATATTGCAGTACCAGTATTTGATGTTACAGTTAAGGTTGTTACAGTTGAGGTGGTTGATCCTACAGTAATCGTTGCAGAATTAACAACCCCAGTATAAACACCAGTAGAGTTAGCTACTGTGCTAGTGCCTACAGAATATGATGCTGCATTCACTGATACAGCATTAACAATACCAGCATAAACACCAGTAGTATTGGCTACAAATGCTGTGCCTATTGTATATGAAGTAGCATTAACAATGCCAGTTGTATAAACACCAGTAGCATTTGCTACTACTGCAGTTCCTACGTTTGCTGAAGTTGTAACGTAAAGAGTACCAGTATTAGTTTGACCTGTAACCGAAAGGGTATTTGATAATGTAGCAGCACCAGTAACAGCAACAGTATTACTGAAAGTAGCAGCATTAGAAACTGCCAAATTAGCAGTAGTAATACCTGTAAGAGTAAGCGAAGTTACAGCAGAAGTAGAATTTTGAACCGCTAATGATACTGGAGATATTGTTACGTTACCAGTAGAATTAGCTATATTAAAACCAGCAGTAATTTGTGTTGTACTATTATTACCAATAGTAATTAAACCGCTGTTAGCTAGTGTTACTGTCGGAACGCTTGTATTACCAGTTATCGTAACGCCAGCATTACTTACCGAAAGACTAGCGGCTGTAAACGATGTAGCATTAACGCCACCAACTGTATAGATACCTGATGTATTAATTACGTCAGACGAACCAACTTGAATGGCGGAACCATTAACAACGCCAGTAGTATAAACACCTGATAAATTTGCAACGAATACGTTAGCAACACTAGAATTACTGATTGCAAGATACGTAGGATTTACGACAATATTACCTGTTGGATTTACAATAACATCTGCTGTTGAATTGCCATACCCATAATAAGTCGAATTACCGGTAAAAAAGTGAGTCGAATTAGTTTGGGTATTTACAGTCGAGTTACCTACTGTTAAAATACCAGTGTTAACAATAGTAACGATATTGGCAGTTAAATTAGCAGAAGTAACAGTTATTGTTTGACCTGTTACAACTACGTTGCCACCAAGCGATGAAGTGCCAGTTACAGCAAGTGCACCTTGTACGTTAGCAGTACCAGTAACCGTTAAATTTGCATCGGGAGAAGTATTATTAATACCAACCTGACCATTGTTGGCGAAAATTAAATTATTGTTGACCTGTAGGCCATTTTTAATTCTGAATATATTATCGGTCATCTGGTTCAATCTCCCTCAGATAGTTTTTTTATATTTATAATTAAACACCTGTGACGAAATATATATTCGCGTTCCCATTATTATAAAGTGTTATTGCATTAACTGCTGTGTTTACGGCATATGATGTTAATGATGTTACGTTAGCTGAAATTACATTTACAGTAGCTACTACATTTGCTATAATAACAGGCGTTTCAGAAACTAACACCATAGTCATTACATAGATACCTCTGGAGTAACGGTAACTTGACCTTCAACAATTCTAGTTACGTTTCCTGATGCATCTGTAAGTTTAACATCATAAACATAACGGCCATCAGTAATACTTGCTGTGGTATTCGCATCCATCGATAATGTTATTACGCCATTTGCTAAAGCAATATTAAAATTAGTAGCAGTATTTGAAGTATACCATTTACGCATTTGCGACTCACCAGTATAACCAGTAAGATTTAATGGATTATTATTTGCATCTGTTAATGTAATCTGAGTACTAAAAGTAGTACCTTGGTCAATTGTTATGTTAGCTTTTACTGCCATATTACACCGTGAATGTTGTTCTTAGTATTTTTGCTACGACGTTTGAAGTAGATACAGTTCCAACTGTCGCTGTTCCATAAAGACGAACCACACCAGCTGATATGTTTGCAGTAAATGTAGCAACCGCACCTAATGTTGTGTTGCTATAAATTTGACCATATTCAGTAATATATGCATTAGTGCCATCTTGAACAAGAAGAAGTTTGCTCATTTGATACCCAAGCGATGTTGGTGATGTATTATCAACGACTTGAATAGTATATTCAGCAGTTCTATAAGTAGAAGCCGAGAAACTATCGGCTATTTGAGCTACGTTACTTGTAAATTGATAAGTATTGGCAACTATAAGAGTAGTATTTGTTGAAGTATTAGTATTTAAACTTAATGAACCATTAATAACTGAATTTGCATTTAAAAACAATGAACCGCTTTGAGAAGTAATAACATTGGTATAAAAGTTCGTAACATAAGCTGAAGTAAATACGTTAGAAACAGTACCTATCGAAAATACCGCATTTCCAACTGATGTAATATTACCATTGACGTTTAGTACGCCATTGTATGTTCCAGAAACATTAAGAGTTGTAAGATTCGCTACAGTTGCAGTAACATTAGTTGTACTTACAAAACCTGAATAAACATTTGTTATGTATGCGTTAGCAAATGTATTTGAAGCATTACCAATAACAAGAGAATTATTTGGAGAAGGTATAATGTTACCAACAGCAGAGAACCCACCAACTATAGTACCCGTAACATTAAGATTATATGTCGTTACTGAGTTTGCATATACGTTACCACCAACAATCGATGTATTAGTAGAAGAGTTTCCGACGACGATTGCTGTGGAGTTAGCATAAAAACCATTTGATGTCGCATTAATAGTACCAATATAAACATTATTTGCATTTATAGGATTATTAAATACAGCATTTCCGCTAAATGTTGCAAGACCACCAATAGTCACCGCATTACCAACAGAAATACTATTAACTGTTGTAAGACCAGATATTGTTATCGTATTACTAAAAGTAGCTGTATTTGTTACAGATAATGTATTTGACAAAGTAGCAGCACCAGTTACTGATAAAGTATTAGATAATGTAGTAGTACCAGTTACAGCGATAGTATTACTTAAAGTAGCAGCACCAGTTACGGCGATGGTATTACTGAAAACCACATTTCCGGTAGCTGCTAATGTATTGCTAAGAGTAGTAGCACCAGTTACGATGATAGTGTTGCTAAAGGTAGCTGTATTTGTTACAGATAATGTATTACCAAAAGTAGCCGCACCAGTTACAGCGATAGTATTACTGAAAACAGCATTTCCAGTGTGAATTGTTTGATTACTGAAAGTAGCGTTACCAGTAACTGCTATAGTGTTACTAAAAGTAGCAGCTAAATTAATAGTAGCAGTTCCGCCAACTGTTATATTATTACTAAAAGTAGATGTATTAGTAACTGCTAATGTATTGCTGAAAGTAGCCGCACCAGTAACTGCGATAGTATTAGATAATGTAGCAGCCCCAACTACGCCAATTGTAGAAGATAAGTTAGCTGCACCAGCGATACCAACAGTGCTTAATAAATTAGCTGCACCTGTAATACCAACAGTGCTTAATAAATTAGCAGAATTTGTAACAGATAAAGTATTTGATAATGTTACCGCATTTGTCACAGCTAGTGTATTAGCAATAGTAACAGCACCATTTACAACAAGTGTGCTCGATAAAGTAGCTGCACCAACAACACCTAATGTACTACCGACGTTAGCAGATGATTGTAAATTAGTTGCACCAACAACATTAATAGTATTTGAATGCGTAGTCGCACCAACAATTGAAACAGTATTATTAAATGTAGCATTACCAGTAACTGTAATTTGATTACTAAATGAAACATTACCAGTATGTATTGTTTGATTACTAAAAGTGGCATTTCCAGTTACAATAATAGTATTTGCTAAAGTAGCAGCACCACCAACGTTGAATATACCATCGACATTTGCAGTACCAGTTACCTGAAGACGAGCATTAGGATTTGTATTGCCGATACCAACGTTGGCGCCAGAATCAATACGCATAGCTTCATTAGTTGCTAATGAACCATTACTGAAAAAGTTAATGTATGCTTGACCAGCAGTACCAACTGAAAAATTATTATTTCCGCTGTAAATATAACCGTCATTTGGGCCATTTATAGTCCATGTAGTATTTGACCAAAGGGAACTATTGATACCTATATCAGTAAATACGTTGCTATTTATACCTTGATCATTATATACGGCATAATCTGCAGAAGCGGAGTGTCCACTATTTGCATTTTGTAAAACTATTTGGATGTAATTATTTTGATTGCCATAACTTTCTTGGATAGAACTAGGAGTTGCAAGATATCCAAGTTGCACGTTCGAGCTTGAGTTACCGAATACTGCTGTAACACCAGTTACGTTAAGATTTGAACTAATAGTAACCGATGCACCATTAACCGAAATATTACCAGCAACAATATTAGTAACATAAAGAGTATTGGAACCAAAAATACCATTAACAAATGCATTACCAGTAGAAACAGAGCCGCCAACAGTAGTATCTACAGTTACGACGTTTGCTCCCATGGCAACAACCAAATCATTGGTTCTTTGTAACCATGTACCGAAACTTTGAGTATTACCTACTTGCGATAAATTAATTGTCATTTTACTGTAATTTTCCTAAAAGATCTTTTAGCATTTGTTTAATTTCGGTCACGTCAGTTTTCAATTGTTCTTGTTCTTCAACAATTTTAACTAACTTTAATTTAAACTCACGTTCTTCTTTGTATTTATTAAGCAAAGAAGGATCTGCGTTTAATATTGCTTTACTATTAGCATCACGAATAAGATCTTTACGATCTGTTACCAAAAGATGTTTTCTCATACTTGTAGGGCCAAAGCTCTCATATCTGTACAACGAGGAACAACAACTGGATTATTCGATGTTGGTACAATTTTAATTGCGAAAGTTAAAAACGTATCATAAACGATATCGTTATTGGATACGTAACGAACGATGCCAAGATTATTCATATAATCAAATGCACCAGATTGGTGTTCAAGTCCTGGAATAATACCGATATCAGCATACCAAGTAGAATTACCAACAACAGATGGTGGTGAATTTAGAGTAAGAACAGTGCTATTCGAATTTAAATTAACGCCAACAATTTGACGAACATTAAATGTAGAAGTATTTGCACCACCAGTATTTGCATTATTCAAGTAAATATATTGACCATTTGAAAATGGTGCTACTGTATATGGTGAATTAATTGTTATGTTAGCTGAAGCATTGCTGCAAGTAACAGAATTAGAATAGATAAGTTGACTTTGTGGCAATCCATAAACAAGTTCAACGATATCGTTAGTATTAGTAGAACTACTTACTAATGCAGTCGATGTTGGCTGTTCAACAAGTCTTGAATAAATTTTAGTTATTAATGGATCAGGATCATGAGCGTTTAATAATTGACCATAAACCTGAAGGTTTGAACCAGCTGGACGATATGCGCCAATATAAACAACAAGATCTTCAGCATCTTGACCAGTTGCAAGAACAACGCTTTTCGAAATATATCTTGATTGACCAATGAAAACATTACTAGAATATTTTTCATTAATTTCAATAGAAGAAGTTACTAAAGCATTAATAGAATTGTTGCCTGGAGCATATATCGTATTTCCAGAAACAAAATTTCCTGTAACATTACTTATACCGATATAATTTGGATCGATTGATAATACAGTTCCAGTAGCGGTATTAGTTACACCGTTATTTTGTGTAACCGTCATACCTTTAATAAAATATCCACTAGTATTCGAACGTGTTAATATATAACCAGAAATATTATTTGTGTTAAATAAATTATTTTTAGTTAGTGTTATTGAATTACTAATTGTATCAATATACGGAGAAATTTTATTATTACCAGTTGTAATAGAAGCGATAATACTTGTTGTATTATTTCCAGAATATAATTGATATTCACTACTTCTGGATTTAATCGCTCTTTCTGTATCAGTAAATTCAGTTGCAACAAAATCAGTAATAGATGTCGCTGTAGTATCATACACATTAGCAGCTGTTATACCTTTAAGAGTCCAACTAATATTTGTTGATTGTGTATCATTTTCTGCAATTTTAGGAACGATAGCATCATAGTTACTATCTGAGTTGAAACGAACAACTGCAGAACTTCCAGAACTTCCACCGATTATCATTTTCATATATGAATTACTAAAATTTACAGTACTATTTGCAGTAGAGCCATACAAATTAATTGGTATAGATGTTGTATAAACGCCTTGAGTACCACTATAAAAAGCATAAAGAGAATAATTATCACCTCTAATTTTACCAATTACAGCATTATTGTCACTAAATGCAACGTTGCCATCGACAGTAATCGCAGTCGAATTAATTGTATTAACTACAACACGTGGTTGTGTTATAGATCTACCATTAGTAGCAATAAAAATAGTTTGATTCGCATAAAATATATTTGCTGTACCATTACTGGTATATGGCACAGTTATAGTTGTATTTGAGCTAGTTACAACATTTTGAGAAACTACAGAAACAACACCATTGGCTGCTGAAGTTGCGCCTTTAACATTAAATGTAGTATTTGAGGTTGAATTTACCCAAGCTCCATTAGACGAAGCAATTAATAATTTACTGCTATTAGCATACAACAAATAACCTGTAGCAACATTAGCAGAACCATTACTTTGATAAACAGTTTCACCAGAACTAAATGCTCCAGTATTCGAAGATATAGTTAATGCAGCTTGATACCAAACGCCATTACTCATGAATATACGTTCATTTGGTATAAAATTACCAGTCATTGTACTTACTAATAACTGTTCGCAATTATTGATATTATAAACAGCTGTTCCTGCACCATTACTTACTGAAAAATCAGCAGTGTAGAGAGTATATTTCATAGCTTCTGATTGTACAGCTGTGAAATTAATATCATTTGTTGAAAGATATAAAGAACCATAAGCCGTTGCTGACTGATAAATTGGCGTACTTGTTGTTACGTCTGTACCACCAATCGAACCAGTCCAAACAGTATAGTCTGGATTACCACCAACAGGAATAATTACTAATGCATATGAAGTTTGTGTTTGTAAAGTAACTGGTGAAGCAAAAGTAAATCTAGTAGGAACAGAAGCATCCGAAGATGATTGAATGATAGGAGTTCCATTACTATACGTATCAGTAACATGAAGGGTTACTGTAGCTTCTGGCAACATATACGGCGTAGGATCACCATTATTCGTTGTGCAAATTCTAAGCTCAACACCATAATATTGACTTACTGACTGAAAATAAATGTCAACAGATGTTAAAACAACACCTTCTACACCACCTACTGGTTCATTAATATAAAATGTTTGGGCAATTGGTTCAGTCATTTATATCTCTTTATTTGTTGTGGGCCACATATGATTCAGCAATATACGTTTTATCGCCAGTTACCGATAATCTATAAACTATGTAATCTTCTCTTGTTTCATATTTAACATTTTTTACAGGAACAAATTTAGTTTGTTTCCCATTATAATCATAATAAGCTATCATAGAACCTTCAGAAATAGTTACTAATTCTTTTCCTGCATTGTCCATCATAACATTATCATATTCATTTGGTTTTTGTGTGCGAAGCAATTCTGGATTAAACGCACCCCAACCCATATCTGTCAATAATGGATGTGTTTCAGAAACAAAGTAATCTACATTGTTAAATGACACAAGTCTTGAATCTAAGTTAGGTGTTCTTACATTAGTAACTGTATTTATTCCAGTATAACCAAGAACCAAATCACCAACTTTTATATATTGAATTTGTTTAAACGAACCATCGGCCATAGCAATTAAAGCCCATGGAACATGGCAATCACCACCGCCACCGCTGCCATCACCACCTTGGTTGCTTCCATCACCACCTGGTTTCGAATTTTGGCCATTATCAGTTTCACCATTTACGCCACTAGTATCTACAGAATTATCTTGAACATTTAATCCAGGAACATCTGAAAATCCTTGATAGGCATTAATAGTTTGGCTAGTATACTGACTGTCACTTATACCAAGACTGTTGAAAGTTCCAAGACTATTAAGACCTGGAGTACTACTTCCGCCACCAAATCCAGATAAATTAGGACTTACGTTATTATCTTGTGGTGTGGAATCTGGATTATCATCTGGTGGAGTAGTATCTACCCAATGGTTATTAGCACCGCCACCGCCACCGCCGCCACCATTTCCTGGAGAAACTGTTCCACCACCGCCGCCACCGCCGCCGCCAGTATTTTGTTGAGTAACAACATTTTGTGTTTGAGTTACTTGGCTAAGATTGAAAGTAGCTTGTTGTGCAGAAAGAATAGATGATCCTTTCGAGATAGAAATATTTGTACCGTAGAAAGTTCCAATAGCCTGAGTTGTAATAGCATTAGCACCAGTTATAATATTTGGTACATCAACTAAACTAACATTTAAAGTAGTCGCAGTAAACGTATTTGCTGGTATGCTAAAATATGCGCGCACAGTACCAGTAGAATCTGAATATAAAGGCGAACCATAAACAACGCTATTATTTGCTAGTTGGAATAAAACATCTGATGCTACAGTTGGTACTGTATCCGTAGGACCAACACCCTGACCAAATTGTTGATATAACGCAGAACCTACATTTTTACCAGAAACTGAATAAAAAGCTGTAGCTGGTAAAAGGAATGGATTGATATCAACGTTGTTTACAAAACCATAAACACGTGTATTTGGTTTCAAACCAGTAGCAGTAAGTTTTGTTATAATTGGTTGCACGTATGGAAGAATAGAAACATCAGTTACAAAAGTTCCAAGATTATAATTCGTAGTACTTACGTTAGCTGCATAGCTCGTACCAGTTCTAGAATAAGTTGTAGTAACTGTTCCTGATTTATCGTCTTTATCACCAGAAGAAGGATTTGTGCTCATTTTTGTATTAGCAACATTTCCAACAGGTGCTTGTATAACCGCCCAATTGCTCCATGATGTTCCGAATGCAGAAGCTATATTTACCCAATTCGAAGAAAGATCAAGATTAGTAGTAACATCTGGAGAAGTTGTTAAATCAGGAGAAGTAGCACCTGATGGGTTAAATGTAATAGTACCATTCCAATTATAGATATTTCCTTCAATTGCATTTCTGTATTTTGAAGCATAAGGCTGTGAAAGATATGGGCTTTCATTGTAATTAAGCATTACATATTTGCCAACTTTTACAGTATTAGAACTAGCATTAGCATTATAACTAATAGGTCTAGACATTTGAGCAAATGCTGGTCTCATATTTCCAGCACTAGAATCAATTGCAATGTTATATGTTGGATCTAAAGTATTACCAATGCTGTGATCAGAAAACGAATCTACAAGGATACCATTTTGGAATCGATTTTGGCCAGTAGTACCAGAACGAACAAGAAGATTGGTTGCTGATTGTTCAAGCAATGATAATGAAGTATAATATTGAAGGTTATTAATTTGCTTGGCGATACCACCAATATCTTTCATAGTATAGCGTTTTTGCTGTGTAATTGTAGTAGTAACAGCATAATCATATCTTCCAGCAATTTTTGCTTCTGGTGTAGATAATGAAGGATATGGAGGAACATTAACAATACCAAGAGTCATTACACCATTTGGTTCTGGTGGTGCAACTGGATTAATCGATGGTTTTCCTTCGAATACTCTAAATTGTCCAGAAGTAGTAATTGCTGCAATATCAGTACGAGCATAATATGATTGAATATTTGCTTGATAATTGGTATCTGGCGTTGGAACAAATGAGCCATAAGATGGATCGATATAATATGTTAACACAGCAGAAGGATTAACTGTTGCAACAGTTGTCCAGTTTGTTGAGTTTGCTGATGCATTAGCAGTATTATTTGCCCAAGGGCGGAAATCGATACTATCTCTCAAATCATATATTATTCCAGAAGTTGAATAATATTGCGGAATAAGTTGAGTTTGAATAGCATATGCATTTGAAGTATTAACGTCATCGATAGGATATGAATTAGCATTAAAGAAACCAACACCCTGAGACTGGTTGTATGTAAATGCATTAAGATCAACGAGTATTCTAGAATTTGCATTTAAGCTATTTCCAATTGCAGAAATTTGTGCAAGACCATAATAATTATCTCTTTGACCATTATCGAATGAGAATGATCCAAGGCTGTTAGAAACAGTATTGCTGAATGTACCATTATTAACGTAAATAGCATTAATGCTGAATACATCAGGAAGACCTAATGACCATGGTCCAGTCGAACCAGCTGGATGACTTGCGCAATTAATAGCAACATAAACATGTGGATTTAATATTTTTTGTACAGGAACAGTAGCTTCTCTAAGAACATCATAGTATACATTCGCGCCCATAGTTCCAGTAAGATTTTCACCAAGATTAAACGTAGCAGATCCACTTGTTGAAATGATATTTCTAGTATTCGCACCAACCATTTTAGTAAAGTCAAGTGGAACGCCAGCTGGAAATATTTTATAATGATTGCTATTTGTATTTGTAGTATTAAATGTATTAGAAACTGTCATCAATGTATTATTTGTGATAGCAGTAATTTGTCTAATTTGATTATTAACATCAATAAAATCACCAACTGAATAATCAGTAAGGAATGCAGTTGAACCATTCGCAACAACATTTGATTGTGAAGCTGTTACAGATACGTTACCATTTTTATTTGCAGTAGTGCCACTAGTAGTTGGGATAATAATAAATGATGCAGTTGCTATACCAGTTTCAGTACCTTCATTTTCGAATATTTCAGTTGCTGAACCTTTTGGTGTTCCAAGAGAAACTGTCATAACACCTGAAGTATTAAATGTAGAAGTATTAGCACGACGATAAACATATTGTTGGTTAGTAAAGCCATTCGTAGAAAGAGCTTTTTGACCGAATGGGAAAATCATTGAATTAAAATTAGATTGCTGGATAACAGCTGTATTGCTTAATGATAATACAATATCTGCAACACCATTAAGGCTGCTTGAATTATAATTGATAATACTTTTTACACTGCTGAAATTCCATCCTGGATACATTTGAACATTGAATAGATAAACAATATATTGTCCAGTTGGAGTGCCAGCAGTACCAGAATTAAATTCTACGCCTCTAATATACGCAGTTCCAATTTGTGTTGTTGCCGAATAACCAACACCAAGGAAAGAATCAGAAGAAATAGCATNTTTTGCTACACTGTGTAATTGAATTTGTTGTAATTTATTTGTTTGGAAATCGCCAACATATTCTTGAACGGTAACATAATAACCATAATTAGTAGTAACAACTGCACCAGTTGAAGGGGCAAGATCAGTTGCTTTTCTTAATGATGTAATATTATTGTTTAAGAAATCTACATTATAACCTTCAACATAACCTTCACCAGCTGAAGAAACTAAGCTGAGATAAGTTGTATTTGAATATGTTGAATTACTTGCTGTATTAGTTTCAACTCTTGGTTTAGTAGAAAGAACAAATGGAGTAACAATAAAATTGCCATTTGTTTCATATGTACGGCGAGCCATTTCATCTTCGATAGAAGCGAACTGAGTATTATTTTTAATTGAAACTGGATAACCTGCAACAAAATCACAAAGTGAGAAAAACGATGTGGTGTTTGAAATTGCATTTGTTTGACGAGTAACAAGAGTTGGGATAAGTTGGAGTCTGTGTGCGCCTGGAGCAAGATAATTCGGAGAACCCGAAGCATTATCATAAAGAGCAGAATTTGCTTCTGGAGTAATGATATTTTCGATTGCTTCAAAACCAACTGAAATATTGTCAGGAGCATTATTAAATGCATCGACTACAATAGTTTGCGGTAATACGTTGATAAAATAACCGTCTTTGAAAATTGTACCGTTTGTTGTTGTAAATGCGTAGCCTACGCCAGTAACGCCATTAGCAGAAGTAGCAGCTGTTACATTGCCGATCGCAACATTTGCTGTAGTTGCGATTACGAGCGTATCATTAGCATTAAATGTAGATTGTGGCGAACCATTTGAATATACTGCAGTGTTAAGATATTTAACATAAAGAGTATTAAGATATGGATCTTGTGATTGGAAACCTTGAACCGCATTAACGATAGATGCTTTAAGGCCATTATTGTTGTAAATAATATTACCAACGAAATTACTAATTGTAAATGCTGTGCCATTTGCATAGTTATCATTAATTTTTACAAATTGATAATTGTTATCAAACGTAAAAGCGCAACCTTCAGTTACTGATCCATCTTTAATTAAATTTCTGCCAAATTTGCTAATTTGATCTTGAAGGATCGACTGCATAGCATTGAGTTCTCTTGTCTGAACAGCAACACCTGGACGATACAAAACTTGATAATAATTTGAATTGGCGTCAAAATCGTCAAAATAAGGTGACTGAGATAGATCAATTTGTAGAGTCATATTTTCCTCTGTATTAGAACTGAATAACTATTTTAACAACTTCACTAGAAGTATTCGATAAAGTAACTGGTGCAAAATTTTCTAGATAGATAACATCACCAGAAAGTCTTACAAGATCAGGATAAACAATACTGTTATTAACTGTATTTAATCCTATTGCTCCAGAATTAGAACCAACCATATTAGCAGATAATAATCCACTTTGGAATTTATTTGGACCACTAATATTATTTAACACTAAAACAGTATAAACATTAGCTATAGTTGCACCTGTATTTAGGAGATTTTTAAAGATATCTCCATTCGAAAATGATTTATTCTTTGCAGTAACTCTTAAATATGTGTTATTCGCGAATGTAACAATACCTGTTCCATTTGAACTTGCATTTTGGCTTGAGATAATATCACCAACATTAAATGTTCCATTTGCTCCAGTATACACAATATCAACATCATTATTTGTTGAAATAATAGTACCGTAAGCATTTGTGCTTACTTGTGTTAATACTTCAAATTGTTGAAATGGTGCTGAGTTTGAAGTTAATGGCATTCTTAATGTTTGGTTAAAATATTGACCAAATATGTTTGTAACATTAATGGTGTTATTAGAACCGTAAAGAGAAACAACATTAGCCTGAGCGCCACTTACGTAATCAGTAATATAACTATTAGAAGTAAATGAACCTTCAACATTTGAAAGAGCAATTTGAGTATTAGTATTCAATGCGATAATTTGAGCAGTAGATAATGAAGTATTTTCTGTAACAATTTCAACATTTGAAAGCAAACTAAAATATACAGTATTTTGAGCAGCTACGTTAGCTTTAGAACCAGAATTTATGCCAATAATATTATCATTTGATAGAACGCCATTAGCAAACATCATATTTGCTGCAAAAGTCCCTTGGGCATTATAAAGAACAAGAGTTCCTTGAGTAGAATTAGCAACATTAGCTGTGTATGAAAGAACCATACCAACACCAACAGTTTGTTGATTTGACATTACAGTAGAAATAGTATTTACTACAGCATTCGAACCTGAAGTAACACCTTTAATTTGATAAGTATTTGAAAAATATCCATTTGTAGGATTTACAACAATTGTAGTGCTATTGGCAGAAAAAACTGCACCAGTAGCAATATTAGCGGAACCATTACTTTGGTAAACTATTTCTTTAACAGTAAATGCGCCTGTATTAGAAGAAATGTTTAACCCATCCATTTCCATGTTACCTAATTGTAACACGCTTTCGTTATTAGAAAACGGCGAAGAAACATTAGTAAGTTGTAATTTTACTCTGCTAAAATTATTAAGGTTTACTGTAAGATCATTGTACAATGGATCTTCTAAAATACCTACTTTGCGGTATTTACCATAAACTGGGAAAATATATCCTTCAGTTGAGCCGTTAGCAATATTAACTGTTATACCAACGTATGATGCGCCAAGTTCAGAATATGTATTTGAACCATGTCCCGTTGCTGGTGAAATAGTTGGAGAAGCATTTGCTCCACTACCATAATTGGAATTGGCTGAAATTGCAATCGTAGCATTAGAATAGTTAGATCCTGGATTAATTACAACAATTTGCTGAATATTATTTGTAGAATTTGTTGCATTATTAACAACCGCATATGCAGCAGCATTTGTTCCATCACCATTGATAGTTACTGTTGGTGAAATAATATACTGAGTAAGAGCATTTGGAATTGTGTAATATGAAATTAAATTAGCAGTTCCAAGAGAAGCGTATGTTGATGAATCTCTAGCAGTAAGAGTTTGACCAAGAACGAAAGTTCCAGTTGGAGCAGTAGTTGTAATATTAGGATAGCTAATTTGAGAAACGATAGATGCTTTTTGTAAAGATGATTCACCTCTTACAAAAAGTCCAGGAGTAATAGTGCCATTAACATTAGTAAGAATAAGTGTTGATGAATTAGCATATGATATAATAGCGTTAGCACCCTGATAGATATTATTAATGTCTACTTGATCGACCTTTTCGCCGATAATGAAATTTTGACCAACAGTAGCTACGTTATTATAAGTTAAATTGATACCATTAAGATTAGTATTTGAAATATAAGCATTAGCAGAAGTTAATGTAGTTGATAAAATATCAGCTGCATAAGGCATCAAATAATATGAATTAGCAACAAGAGTATTTGAAAATGGAGTTGCTGTAGTTACAACTGTTGTATTAACAGCCGTAATTCTACGCATATTAGTATTTGCGTTTGAACCAACACGAATAAAGTTGTTTACTGAAAAAGTAGTATTCGCTGTACCAGTTGAAATATAAACGTAACTTAAACCGTTATTGCTTGTTGATACTGTATTAATAACAGCATTTGAACTTGAAGTAGAACCTTTAGCTTGATAAGAATTTGACCAAGAACCAGTCGAATTACCAACATAAATTGTAGAACTATTTGAGCTGAACACAACACCATTAGCAACAGTAGCCGAACCATTACTTTGATAGATTGTTTCGCCGTTTGCAAATGCACCTGTATTTGAGGTAATATTTAATACTTGGAATGGCTGAACTGTAGCAGTGCCTGATTCTAATGTGCCTCCTTGTGTGACATCATAGATAGGCGTGTTAAGAGCGAATGTATTTGCGCCACTGTTACGGACAACTTGAAGGACTGTAGAATTAGCAGTTATAATAGTGCCATTTGCGCCTGTGTCTGTTTGAATGATAGTATCACCAACTTGGAAAACACCCTGTTTATAATAATAAACAATGCTGTCAATATTTTGAGTAAGGATATTACCGACAGAAATAGAACCAGTTTGAGCTGATAAATTAAACACAGCATAAGTGTTAAATGCAGGTGTTACAGTAACTAATTTATTAAGTCCATCATATTTTGTAATTTTGCTAATTTGACCAGCACCGAAACCTGCATTAAGATACATCGATGAACCAGTATAATAATCATTATATGGTGATGCGCCACTGTCGATACCGACTGTGTGATTGTTAATAGCTGATGTAAGATAACCAGAATAATATGACTGATAATTATTACCGCCAGCAGTAACACGAATAACATCGATGGTTCCTGGAACTGCATTCGAAGTTACGTTTGCATTTGGTGTTACTGGTATATATGTGTTGGATGTAAAATTAGTATTAGCATCTGTGCTAATAGAATACATGTATTTCCACACGTATCCGTCTGACGTATTAAATGTACCATATGGTGTTGTAAGAGATGGCTTTACTGTTGAATTAGCACCATTGTTATTGTCGATTACTTTGTAAACTTGATAATTATCGGTAACTACGAAAAAATATTTTGAATAAAGATTACCATCATTTTGATCATATCTATCAAAGTATGTATTGTTAGACCAATTATAACGAGGAATCATTTGAATGATATTATTGTTACCGATTCTCAAACCAAAAGTAAGGTCATCATAAATTACTGATTCGTGTTGAGAAACTGAAGCATTTGCTACAAGAACATTCGAATCGTCAATAGCACCATTGGCATCAGTCCATGGTGTTGGTTTGGCGAAATACATAAAGTATGCTTTTCGCGATGCAGTGATGTTCGTGATAAACGAATTAACAGCATCAAGATATTGGTGAATAGTTAGTACTGCCATTTTAATTCCAACGATTGTTTATTGTATTTATGATGTTGATTGGACAAGTGAGAAAGATACTGGTGCTGATTCTTGATTTGTTAATTCACTAACAACAGAAAATTTACCATAAAGAGCAACGCCTGAAGGGTGAATCAAATCTCTAACAAAATTTTCATACGTATCAATCATTCTTGTTGCGATAATTTGATATGAATAAACTTGATAAAATTCATCATCTTGAAGATATATAGTATCGCTAGTGAACCCACTGTTATTTTCATAATAACCTTCACCAGCGCCATCTTTATCAACTATAGCAAAACCTGTTACTGTTGAAACATTATTCGTGCTTACTAAATTTACATATTCTTCTGGATTATAACCAAATCCAGAATCAACTATCTTTACAGCAGAAACAACACCAGATGAAACACCAGCTACTGCGGTAACAATAGCGTCTCTACCCCAAATACCACCAACCCCATCTGGTATACCAACATCAGCAACATATGGTTCAATAACAGTAACTGTAGGATTAGCGGAATAACCAATTCCTGGATTTACACCAGTGATATAAGTTATTTGGCCGATTTGTTTCGAAATAATATTAAATGCGTTGTTTATTTTTGTATCTAAATTAGTAGCGGCTGGATCAGCTGGAAAATAATTCCAATTTGTCAATCTATTAACATAAGAAACTACTGCAGTTTTTCCTGAACTTTGACCTGTAAGAGTACTACCAGGAATAAAATAACCAATAGTATTAGAAGAATTAAACACTGTTACTAACGTAGTATTTGAAACTACAGAATTAACAACACCATTTCCAGTAACTGTAACTTTAGGAAAAGTTGCATTTACTTTTACAACTGAGCCTGTTGTATTACTTATCAAATAAGTTCCAGGAACAACATTAGCATTATTTAAATTAGTATCAGTACCTGTAATGAATAACATAGATCCATCAGAATTATAAACTGTCAATCCTGAAATACCAAGTGCTGTGTTTGATATAGATTCGCCATTTGATATAGCGCCAGAAATATATGAAACGTCTAAATGTTTAACATTAGCAGATGCAGTTACCAATTCATTATTAGTAAAAGCACCTGTAGAAGATACAGTATTAATTGCAAAACCTTCGGTGCTTATGTCAAGTAAAGTATTAAATACGTTATTGATTATATCAGTATTGTAGTTGAAAATTTGAATATTTGTAATACCACCAACTTTAAATGTAGCACCAGAACCGTATCCGCCTGTTACAGTAACAACTGCATCAGTGCCATATCCATAACCACCATTAACAAGAGTAAATGTAACTTTGCCGTTGTCTACTTGAGTAGTAACGACCTGTGCAACACCACCAGTACCACTGCCTTGAACTGTTAACAAATCACCAACATTGTAATTTGCTCCACCACCCGTAACAGCAACAGCCGAAAGAGACCCAATTATGATTGGCGCGTTACTTACGTTAATATTAGGAAATTGGTGCGAAAATATTTGGTCATCATATTTAAATGTGCCATCGATATTCGATAGGAATAAAATATTTACTGTTTTTTGGTTTACTATTTTTTTAAAATAACTTTCAACAACAGCTGTTGCACCAGAGCTGCTATAAATTTCATATCCAACTAATTGTTGTAGATTCGGAAAATTTGTTACTTCAATATATCTTGGAATAGTCCAAATTGCATCTGATGATTTAAAAAGATAATTCCCAGGAACATAAATGTCAATATCTTCATTAAACAACATACGGAATAAAAGTCTGTATGAATTATCTGTACCTTTTGACCTGTATAAGTCAATAATATGCTTTACTAATAGCTTAGGATCCGATATAATAGATATTGGGAGTGATTGAATATACTTGTCTTTGAAGTATTGAATGAACTGAGGTAAAGTTGTATCAATATCTGTATACTCGAGCATCGATCTAGCTTCGAATGTAACTTGACCTATCTGTTCAAGCCATTGATAATAACTTTCCATAAATGCAATGAAAGTTGGACCCTGTGTCTTATAAAAGGCAGGAAACTGAGAAGCAATTAATGGTGATATTATCTTTGAGATTTGCATTATACAGCATTTACTGTTACAGTAGTAGAACCTAAATCAATTTCTACGATATTATTCGAATTACCGACAATATCATTATAAGTTGATGTTGCAAATATTTGAATACCAGGAGCTCCTAAGAAACTGTATACCGTGATATTTTTAATGTTAACCGTACCACTCAAATAATCAATTGTGCCAACCGTTGTATAATTTTGAGTATTGTTTGTTGTAATTTGTTTCAAATACAATATTCCAGTAATACCAACAGCATTTGGATTGACATCAGTAATTTGATATGTATTTCCATCGAACAAAATAAAATTGCTACTTGTAATGCTACCTACATTAAGCTGATTGCCAAAAGAAGTTGATGGTGAAGCTACAACATTAAGAGTAGGTTCAAGCAATTTATAAATTTGAATTGATGTTAAGTTACCATCGATATTCGAATCTGTATTATCAATTGCTTCTAATAACTTAGAATATCTAAACGTAGTATCAAATTTTTGCAAATATGTAATATTGAAATTTGAAATACTAGCTAATACAGCAGATTGGAAATCAACTGGTGTTAATGATGTGTTTGTGAAGTCAATATTAACAACAACAGTTGGAATTATATAAACATAATTAGGATCAATAATTTTATTTGTGATATTGATTATTTTCTTTGATAGAAGGAATGTTAATATATCAGCTTTTCTTTGATTAGCGAGTGGTGCACCGCTGTATGTTGAAGGCGAAATATAAACTACACCGTATTCTGGATTAGGAAGAGTTTCGCCTCCAAATACGTTAACATCTTCAACATCATTAAAATTATCAAGAATTAATGTTTTATAATCGCTAGTTGTAACTGCTCTATCTTGAACTTGATATGAACGTGGAGCTCTAAAACGAATCGATTCAATAGTTTCTGGATCAGAACCGTTTGAACTATTAGCAACAGTAGTAACAGTAGAAACTGCAGTACCGCCATTATATGTACCTAAATTTTGATTTAGATAAAATGTTGAAACACCGCTACCTGCTGAGCCTTTTGTAATTCTATATGTAACTGTAATGACAGAAGTATTTAAAGGATAATCACCAAATACTCCATCACCAAATACAATTTCATATTGACCATTTTGAGCAGCTTGCAAGAAATATATCGTTGAATTAGAGTTTAATCCAAATAAGCTGCTTGCCTCTGTGTAAATTATGTTATTGCTTCCGTTATTTTCAGAAACAGTAACTGCTATACTTCCAGTATCAACCGTTGCATTAGAAAGAATAAATCTTTGAGTTGGCTGAGTATAATCAACGATAAATGATTCATTGATATATGTTCCTTCAAAAATTGATACATTACTGAACGTAAACGTATTTGATGAAGAAATTGCTGTTAAATTAGTATTGGTTGAAAAAGTAAATGCGCCATTCGAATTAGTTCCAGAAAACGAAGTACCTTTTGGAATAACAAATGCGCCAGATGTAATGCCTGTAGTATTAAAGGTTAAATTAACAACAGCTTCAGCTGAAGTGGCTGATGATGGAATATAGTTTAATTCTTTAGCATGCGATACAACACTATCTCTTAATTGTGCGCTATCAAGAAAACTTTCAGCAGCAACCATGTTAAGGTAAAACGAATTTAAATATGTGTTATATGAAAGAATGTCCAAAAGAACATTCATATTCGATCCAGTAAAATCATAATCTTGGAAGATAGTTTGAGACTGGAGATATGTTTGTAGATTAGATTTAAGAGTATCAAAATCGAGAGATGTTAAATTGAAAGAACTATTAGCCATTTTATCTTGCTCTCGATACAGTTAAATTGATATTTACTGGTGTTGTACTATTTATAATAGAAAATACGATATTTACAACGAATGAATTTTTGTCAGGTGAAGGATATACAACTACATTTAATAAATTTGCTCTTGGTTCGAAATTTTGAATTGTTGTTCTAATATCGTAAGTTAAATTTTGCGCAGTAATAGCATCAGCAAATTCAAAAAGAGAACCATTAACATTACCACCAACATTCGGCTGAAATAATCTTTCGCCATAATTTGTTAAAACAAGGTTAGTTATAGATTGACGAACTGAATTTTCATTAGTTACTTTTGCTAACTGATTATTAAATGGTACTCTATCAAAATTGTCAAGAAAATCTGAAAACAGAATTTGTTTTTTCTGTGTTTGAGTAAACTTATCTGCTCTAGAAGTAGTAACCATCTATAAATCCTTTTATGGATATTTAGTTTAAAAAGGTAGAGACTTTATTATCACGGAAGGATTAATAATTTCATTAATTGTATTTGAAATTGTATTTTCATAATAATTAACATCTACGTTTTCATCAACCCAACTATCAAGAATTGATGGTGTTAAATCAGCAAACTGTACGAATGTATTTGGATCAGGAGAAGTTAGTGATATATTAAATCCAATAGGAACTGATATTCCGGAATCTAAATCTGTTCCAATAATGTTGCAGTAAAATGATTTTACTACATCTTTTAAAAGACCTTCTTTAGTTACCATCACTTGAGAGTATTCTCTTACATATGTGATATTCATATTAGATTCCTATTGCCATATAGTTTATTGTAGTTGAAGCTGCTGTAGCGGGGTAAGTCGTAGTCCATATAAATGCTGTAGTATTTGTAGAGGCAAGCCAGGTAGGACTTTCGTTAATTACACCTTTTCCAGTTAATTGTACTGAATATAAAGTAGTAAATGCTGTTGCAAAATTTGCTGTTGCAGTAGTTGTTGCATTAGAAACTGCAGTTTGTGTACCCCATTGTAGTAATAAACCATTTGGTAAACGTGAGTATCCATTTGCTGAAATGGAAGAAGTACCAAGCGTAAATGTATTTGTTTGCACTGTTGCGTTAGTAGATATCTGTAATGGAACTGCTATATTAAGGCTACTAGTATTATTGTTACCAAATACAGACCAAATTGCTCTTGGTTGATTTGAGGTATTAGTAGAATAAAATACAAAGTTATCATCACTTTGTTGGTTGAAAAATACGTTAGCTCCACCAGCAATAGGTGTAAAATTTAATCTTTGGTTATTAACAGTAGAACTAAAACCTGCATTGGAGTAAATACCAGATGAGTTAGCTACTACACCTGTACCGACAGTATGTGATGACCCATTGACAACACCAGTATATATTGGTAAATAAGATGCAATATTAGCATTAAGACCAGCAGTCGTTTGATAGTTGCCTAAATTAGCTGAAAGCTGAGCATTAGATACGACGTTAGCCGCCGATACTGATCCAACGAATGATGTATTATTAGCTGTTAATGTTGCTACGTTAGCACTCAATCCAGCTGTCGTTTGATAGTTACCTAGATTGGCTTGAAGCTGAGCATTAGATACTACGTTGGCGGCCGATACTGATCCAACAAACGAAGTATTATTTGCCGTCAATGTCGCAACATTTGCCGAAAGACCTGCGGTTGTTTGATAGTTGCCTAAGTTAGCTTGAAGCTGTGCATTGGATACAACGTTAGCGGCGGTTACAGTACCAACGAATGATGTGTTATTTGCTGTTAATGTTGCTACGTTAGCAGAAAGAGTTGAATTTAACTGGTAAGATGCAGGATTGGTAGCATTATATGGTGTATAACCAAGAGCAGTGGTCACTTGCGATGATGTTATTGCACCATTTAAATTTGTGCCATAAACGTTAGCACTAGCTCTGATATCACCAGTAACATCTATTTTATATGCAGGAGAAGTAGTACCAACACCTACGTTACCGTTTCCAGTAAAACGAACTGTTTCATTGACTATATTAGTGTTGCCGCTGGACGCAGTAGAAAATATTATATCACCAGTTATATTAATTGGCCCACCGTTAGTAACCTGAGCCATAATAGACGCTATTTTATTATTAGTCGCAGACGCTACACAGAGAAAATCAATTCCAGTATAACGAGAAGAGACATTAGCACCATACAGAGCAATGACACCCTGAGTTTGGTTTGCACTCGGAGACTGTATAACTAGTTGATTTATTGGAGTAGTATTGCCGATACCCACATTACCGTTAGCATATATGCCAGCAAAAGTAGTAGCACCATTGGTAAATGTGGCTACTGTACCAGTAATAGATTGAACATAAAGACCAGTACCAGTATTTGATACTGCATAAAGACCAGTACCAGTATTTGATAATCCATATACGCCAATAAAACCATTTGATATTCCAACTACTCCATAACCTGTATTTGATTGACCATATACGCCACTAGCAGTATTTGATAATCCAAGTACGCCACCACCAGTATTTGATAGTGCATATACGGCCCATGAACTATTTGATTGACCAACTACTCCAAATGAACTATTTGATTGACCATATACGCCACTAGCAGTATTAGATAAACCATATATTGCAGTACCAGTATTTGATGTTACAGTTAAGGTTGTTACAGTTGAGGTGGTTGATCCTACAGTAATCGTTGCAGAATTAACAGTTCCTGTATGATACACGCCAGTAGTATTGGCTACAAATGCTGTGCCTATTGTATATGAAGTAGCATTAATTACGTTATTTGCGCCACTCATAATTACGTTGCCACTAAACGTAATTACGTTACTAAATGTTTGAGTGTTAGACCAAGTATACTGTGCAGCAGTATTTATTGTTGCTGTTATTGTTGACCAATATGCATTACTTGTTCCATTAGAAGTAAGAACCTGACCAACTGTGCCATTTGAACCTGCGAGGAAAATTGCAGAGTTTACATAAAGAGCAGTATTGTTAGCAACGAATGTTCCGCTAGTTGTAAGATGAGATATCGAACTTACTACGTTAGTTGTAAAAATACCGTTATTGTTTGCAGTAATTATAGAACCAACTGTATAAGAGGTTGCATTCATTGTACCAGTAGTATAAACGCCAGTAGCATTAATTACATCTGTTGAACCAACTTGAATTACGGAACCATTAACAATACCAGCATAAACACCAGTAGTATTTGCTATGAAAGATGCACCTACAGTATAAGAAGTAGCATTAACAATGCCAGTTGTATAAACACCAGTAGCATTTGCTACTACTGCAGTTCCTACGTTTGCTGAAGTTGTAACATAAAGTGTTGCTGTATTAGTTTGACCTGTTATATTAATTGCTGCCGCATTAACAAGAGTAGCATTTGCTGTAAATGTCGCAGAAGCCTGTATTGTTGTAGCATTTACAATACCAGCATAAACACCAGTAGCATTAACAATAGTTGAAGTTCCAACAGTATAAGATGCAGCATTGACAGTGCCAGTTGTATAAACGCCCGTAGCATTAGCAACGGTAGCTGTGCCTATGTTAGCAGATGTAGTAACGTAAAGTGTTGCTGTATTAGTTTGGCCTGTTATATTAATTGCTGCCGCATTAACAAGAGTAGCATTTGCTGTAAACGTAGATCCTACTGTATATGATGTAGCATTAATTACGTTATTTGAAGCATTCATAATTACATTGCCAGTAAACGTAATTACATTACTAAATGTTTGAGTGTTAGTCCAAGTATACTGAGATGCAGTATTAACTGAACCACTACCTCCAGCCGCCCAATATACGTTACCAGAACCATTTGATGTAAGTACTTGACCGACAGTACCCTGCGAACCAGTAGAATCAATAATAGAAATACCAGCAGCAATTTTTACATTGCCGCCATAATATGTTGTACCATTAATCGATAATTTATCAGCAGGTGCAGTATTACCGATACCGACATTACCTGAACCAGTATCTAATCTGAAACCTTCTGTTGATGTATTACCAGCAGTAGCCATATAATATAGCTGTACTAAATTTCCTTTTAATTTTAATCCATTCCAACTATTTCCTGGATGAGATGAAATAATTTCACCATAACCACCAGCACTATTCCAACCTATACCAAGAGCTGGAGTTGTTGTTGTTAATGTTGGTGGACCAAATATAGAATATGTTTTATCCCATGCAGTCGCGCCTCCGCTCGAGTCACTCATACCAACTTGCAACGTTGCAACCTGATTGGTAGAATTAATATAAACAGAAGTAGCATTAATAATAGTATTTGTAAAAATACCAGATGCATTTACAACAAAAAAGTTAGAGGTAGTATTAACAATTGAGATCGATGTTGGAGTTAAGGTAAGATTACCTGATGGGCTAACTAAAACGTCAGCTGTAGAATTGCCATAACCATATACAGTACTATTGCCAGTGAAGAAATGAGTTGCATTAGTTTGTGTATTTACACTTGAATTGCCAATAGACATTGAAGTTGGCGTAATTACTGCGGCATTAGCAATAGTATTATTATCAGATATTGTAATTGTATTAGCATTAATTAATGTAGTAAATCCATTAGTATCTGCTAATGATAATCCATTTGCAGCTGCAGTTTGGTAATTTCCAATATTATCATAAAAATTAATAGCAGCACTTAATACATTTGTTATTGAGTATAATGATAAGCCACCAGAAAAACTATAATTTTGTGTTGTATCAAGGCCTGGAACATTGCCCCAATACGTATTTGTTCCAGTACTAATTAATACACTACCACTATTACCATAAGAACCGTTGACAATTAAACCGCCAGTAATAGCAACATCACCACCGAATGTAGCATTGTTTGAATTGATAGAAGTAACTACACTATTTGAAGAAATAATAAGGTTACTTTGATTCATGCTAATGTTTGCTATTTCAGTACCAATAACAAGATTAGAACCGTAAACAGTAGCTTGACCTGCTTGGAATAAAACATATTTTGATGTTCCACCACCCAATCTAAACACAGAACTATTAGCAAAATATGAATTTTGTGTTGGATCTAATAAACCATTTACTGAAGTGCCAATTGTAATTTGGCTTGTTTGTAATTGTAATGAATTATTAGTTCCGGAAATTGTCATTGATGAAGAATTTGCAAATATATTCGCAGTACTATTTCCAGTATAAATCGTAGAAGGTGTTACTCTAACAGCTGTTGAAGAATTTGCAACTTCCATATAAATTGAATTATATGCTGAAACCGTTCCAGAAACAGCATTAGTTGTCGCTATATTCGCATATTTTAATGTAGATGTTGCTGGATATGTAACTGCTCTATCAGTATTATAAGTTACAGTTAAACCACTAAAAGTTTTTGGCGAACCTAATGAACCAGATGCTAATGTGTAAGCTATATCTGTGCTATTTGGAGCAATATCAAAAGAATTAGCAGTGCTATTCGCAACTGTATTACTTACTAAAACTCCTGTATATGGACCTCTTTGAATGCCACTTGTAAATGACATTCCAGAAATAGAACCCGCAAAAGAAATATTACCTGGAATAAATCCAGTAGTATATGATCCTAAATTAGTAATACCATTACCAATTGTAAATGCAGCAGTAGCTCCAGAACCTGAAGTATTTGTTATTAAAACCCAACCACCGATAGAACTACCGATGTATGCTGAAGGAATATTCGCGCCACCGCTAGTATAAATTCCTGGATTTGCATAAAAATAAACCCATTGTCCTGTAGTAAATGGATGATAATGACCAGATACTGTAAATGCATTACCAGCAATAGTTGTAGATGCAACTGTTTGTGATTGGTTAACAACCCAGCTAGTTCCACTACCACTAACGATATATGTTCCATTTAATACGTTTGTACCAGTAAGGTATTGACCAATCGCAATAGTACCTGTTGGCGATCCAGTAACAGTAAGTGTTGTTCCAGAAATAGAACCAGTAAATGAAGATGTTGTTAATACCCAAGATGAACCATACAAAGTACTTGTTCCACTAACAACACTTGTTCCTTGTAAGATATATTTCCATCTTGGTAGAGGAATTGTTCCAGAAGTGCCAGATAATGCAGCCGTGCCATATGGCGAATTTGCAGAAGCTGCAATATTAAATTTAACAAAAGTATTACTTGAAGCAGAAGCACCAGTATAAGGGAATGAACTTTGGCCTGAAAAATCTGAACCATTTCCTGCAGGTGATAATGATGTTGTTAAACCTAAATTTGCTGGTATTTGGACATACGCATTCGCAGAAGTACCTGTTACTGCTGTTGTAGAATAATAAGAATAATTAGAAGATGTCGGTGTTCCTGGCAATGTAATGTTAAAATTATTTGGATTTGAACTAGGAACACTTGTGATACTGTAAATTTTATTATTCAAAAGATAAACTAATGAAACACTGGTCGAAGTAATAGTTGTTGGTGATGATACAGTTGCTGGCGAACTTAAAGTATAAGTTCCTGTTTTTCCTGTACCTGTTCCATATCCTGTAATGTAAGTTCCAGATGTAATAGATCCGCCACTTATAATTTGACCAAGACTTATTGTATAATTCGAATTAATTGCAGTTACAGTAAGTGTTGTACTAGAAACAGTACCAGTAAATGAAGTTAATGCTGTGTTGACATAACCAGAAGTAATACCATTAAATTGTATGAAAGATCCAACATCAAGATTATGTGGAGCTGGCATCGAAACCGTAAGCTGATTATTAAGTAAAGATAAAGATGTTCCTACAGCTTTAAATGAACTTACTGATGCAGAATAAACATTTGTTGAAGTAGAAGTAACTACAACATTTTGAGTTCCATTAAAAGGATATGGCGCTGATAAAGAAAAATATGCATTTGTAGAACCAAAAATTGGATCAAATGACATACCTGTAATAGTTGTTGTTCCAGAATCTGTAAATACTGGAATATTGACATACATACCATTTGCCAACCCATGTGGTGATGGTGTATTAAAATGTAAATTACTTGCTCCACCAGCTGTCCAAAAACTTGAAATATTATTTACGATTGATGGAAAATTTGCGTATGTTAAAATATTAGGGCTAGGAGCGGTTGCAACTGTGTATGTACCGTCATATGTTAAAGCAGAATAATTTGGATCTGGTGGAACGCCAGCAACTGTTACAGTATCACCAGCATTAAATCCATGAGGCGTTGTAGTAACAACAGTAGCTACGCCAGAAGTTCTTTGTACTGAAGAAATATTAGCAGCTAAAGGAGTATATACAGTAAATCCATTTGCAGCAATTATACCAGAAACTTCGTATGTATTATTAAATTTAGCTGCAGCTCCTGGCAAACTAGCAAATGTTACATACTGACCTTTTGTAGGAGCAACGAAATTTGTATTTGTTGTTGTGTAGATAGTTAAATTTGAGCCGTCATAAGCATATGTATTTACAGTTAATGCTTCTGAAAACGCATTAAGGTTAAACTGTGCATTAGCAGTGCTATTACCGCTGAAGATAATAATTGGAGAAATTTCAGAATTATTTGTTGGGTTACTTACAGCAATGAATGTAGTATTAATGACAGAATTTACGGTGTTATTACCTGCGAACAAACCAATAGCATTAATAGAACTATTAACTGTGCTGTTACCTACGCTGATACCTTGATTGAGAGTAATATTATTGGCGCTGATAGTATTCGAGTTGATTGTATTTGATGTAACATTGTTTGTTGTAACATTAGATTGGTTTGAACCAATTGCAATAAGAGCACTGCCATTTGATGAATATAAAATGCCATCAGCAAGATTGAGTGCTAACTCACCTGGATTAATATATTGACCATTGCTTGAATTTGTAGTGTTAGGTTGTCTACCAGCTACAGTTGTTCTCTTAACTTGAAATATCGTATTAGCCATATGGCCTCCTCTTTAACGGTATATACCGAGGTATCAATTTTATGTATTTATTAGAAAGTACCACCATCTAAACTGATCGCAGCAGTAAAAATAAGATTCGCAGTATATAAAGCAGCATTAAATGTAACATTTGAATTGAATACTGTATTAGTTCCACCAAAAATATTATTGCCAGTATAGCTTGTATTATTTCCAATGTATGCACTCGCAACGCTTGACCAATATACGTTTCCTGCACCATTTGATGTTAGTACCTGCCCAACACTACCTTGAATACCAGTAGAATCAATTATAGAAATACCAGCACCAATTTTTACGTTACCGCCAAAATATGTTGTACCATTGATTGACAATATATCTTGAGGATTTGTATTATTGATACCAACATTACCTGATGGCGCAATTCGCATTCTTTCGTTAACAGCAAGAGTATTAGCTGTAAAGAAATTAATATAATTAGCACCAGCTGTACCAATTGAAAGATTAGTATTACCAGTATACAAATAACCATCAGATGGTCCATTGATAGTCCAAGTTGATTGGCTGAAACCGTTTCCATTGATGCCAAGATCGATATAATTTAAATTAGTAGGCGCTGGTCCATTAGTATCATTAACAACGAAATCTGATGAAGCATTATTACCAGTATTAGCATTCCAAACAACAATTTCGTTAAAATTATTTGAATTGGTAACAAATTCTGCTAGTGAAAAATCTGTGCCATTCCAACCAATAATAACATTGGCAATCGAATTTCCAACAGCAACTGCAGTAGTATTTACAAGTGCGCCGCCTGAAGCAGTTCCATATACGTTAGCTTTAAAAGAAGATGCATTAACAACACCCGTGTATACTGGTAAATATGATGCAATGTTAGCATTTAAACCAGCTGTAGTTTGGTAGTTAGAAAGGTTGGATGATAGCTGAGCATTAGATACCACGTTAGCAGCAGATACAGTACCAACGAAGCTTGTGTTGTTAGCAGTTAATGTTAATACGTTAGCAGAAAGACCAGCTGTAGTTTGGTAGTTAGCAAGATTAGATGATAATTGTGCATTAGAAACTACGTTAGCTGCAGATACAGTACCAACAAAATTTGTATTGTTAGAAGTTAAAGTAGCTACGTTAGCAGCTAATCCAGCAGTAGTTTGATAGTTGGCAAGATTAGATGATAACTGTGCATTTGACACCACATTAGATGCGGATACAGTACCAACAAAATTTGTATTATTAGCAGTTAATGTAAGTACGTTAGCAGCTAATCCTGCAGTAGTTTGATAGTTAGCAAGATTGGCTGATAACTGCGAATTAGAAACTACGTTAGCAGCAGATACAGTACCAACGAAGCTTGTGTTGTTAGCAGTAAGTTTTGCAACATTGGCTGATAAACCAGCTGTAGTTTGATAGTTAGCAAGATTGGCTGATAACTGCGAATTAGATACTACGTTAGCAGCAGATATAGTACCAACGAAGCTTGTGTTGTTAGCGGTCAATGTAAGTACGTTAGCTGATAAACCTGCGGTAGTTTGGTAGTTAGCTAAATTAGAAGATAATTGAGAATTAGATACTACGTTAGCTGCGGATACTGTACCAACAAAGTTTGTATTGTTAGCAGTTAATGTAAGTACATTGGCGGCTAATCCTGCAGTTGTTTGGTAGTTCGCTAAATTAGAAATTAACTGAGAATTAGAAACCACATTAACTGCAGCTACTGTACCAACATATAATGTGTTATTAGATGTTTGGCTATAATTAGTAGTATTGATTGTAGCATAAACAGAAGTATTACCAATGTTTATTCCGTTAGCCCAAAAATTGGCAATATGAAAAGATGGATCAGTAGTAATAATATTTATAGCTTGATCTGGTTCTGGTGCATAATTATCAAATACTTTCCAAAATCCATCAGCATAATCTCTCATTATGCCAGAGTGATGGTAAGTTCCATCATTATACCCACCTACTAAACCTAAATCTGGATTTATTCCCGATTTATAAGATGCAGTGCCATTTGATGTAAATGTTCCTGTGAAAGTATTTGATACTTGGAATGCAGAAGCGTTTGCGAATAATACAGGAACGTAAGTTGCAGTATTAAAACCAGAAGGAGTAATTCCTGATACTGAAACAACACCTAAATTGCTAAAATTGTTAAGTGCTGTGTATGTAATAACAGAACCATTTCCTGAAGCATTAGTAACCGTTGTAGTAGCAGGTTCGTTAAGATACAGCATATTATCTGTTGTTGTAAAATTAACTGCATTAACTGTTATAGTTGTGCCATAAACGCTAAGATTACCGCTGATAACTACGTTTCTACCAACATTAAGATCATACGTTGTTTGGATATTATTAGCTACTACGTTACCTGTGAATGTAGCACCTGTAAGAGCTGCATAATTCGCAAGATTAGATGATAATTGTGCATTTGACACCACATTAGCTGCAGATACAGTACCAACAAAATTTGTATTGTTAGAAGTTAAAGTAGCTACGTTAGCAGCTAATCCAGCAGTAGTTTGATAGTTGGCAAGATTAGATGATAACTGTGCATTTGACACCACAT
>TBL_comb47_HYPODRAFT_10000679_pt1 | contig 44877 bp, 32 predicted proteins | sample TroBogypolimnion_40_FD_10682 | JGI IMG/M metagenome (IMG submission 10682)
ATGATGTATTTATAGCCATTACGGGGAAGGAGATAAGAGTATGATTCGTCCAATAAAGGCAATAGTAAAAAGAAATTTAATTAAGCTGGTAAGGGACAAAATTAGATTGTTTTCCACGCTCTTTATGGCAGGGATGTTTCTATTTATATTTTCTTTTGTAACCAAGTCAATGGTTTCAGGCATAGCACATCCGATGAACTACCTTATTTCAGGGATTATTATAATGACGGTATTTCAAACTGCCTTAAATAACTCAATGAATATACTAGAGGATATTGCCAACGGATTTATGAAAGAAATTCTTGTAGCACCAATTAAGAGATGGCAAATAGCGATAGGGCATGTCCTTTCATCGGCAATCGTGTCTGTTGTTCAAGGGCTTATAATTGTGGTAATCGGATTATTTATGGGGCTTAGCATAGATTTATTACATGGAATTATGATGATCAGTTTAATGTGCCTGGTAGGACTAACTTTCAGTTCTTTGGGATTATTATTAGCATCAATAGCAAAAGATTCCACTAATTTTCAATTGATCATTACCATAGTTTCATTTCCTCTTACATTTTTATCAGGTGCATATATACCCACTATGGCTATTCCGAAAATTCTAATACCAATTGTGTATTTGAATCCATTAACCTATACAACATCGGCATTCAGATTTATCACATTACATTTGGAATACATGAGTCCAGCGGAGCTTGTAAAATCAGGAGTGGCTTTTAATATAAACGGATTTATTATTACGCCCTTGATGAGCGCGTTTTTAGTGATATCAATGGGGTTAACCTTTTTCACTTTTTGTGTAAACAGGTTCAATAAAGCTGATTTCTCAAGAGTAAAGATTTTCAAACATGGGCATAGATAAGTGATGTCAAGTATATTACTGACTGATGACCCGCTCATCATATAAGGCATCTTTGAAGGTGACGGTCCATGATACGCCATTTTTCATATCATAGCTGATATTTCCCTGCAGCTGATCTTCAACTATATTCCTGAAAAGCTGCATTCCAAGGGTTTCACCGCCGATCAATTCAGTAAAGTCCTTGATGCCGATTCCATTATCTGATATATTGAGTTTAATTAAATCTTTTTCATTTCTTGAAAGATGGATAGATATTTTACCAGACCGACCATCAGGAAAGGCATGTTTGAAAGAGTTAGAAATCAGTTCTATAATAATCTGACCGCAGGGTATTGCGGTATCAATAAGAACGCTAATACTTTCGAGTTCAAGAAATAAACGGATCTTTCTTTCGCTAAAATTGAAACTGTTCAACAGGAGGTTTGTAAGATCAGTTATATATTCTTTAAGGTCAATGCGGGATAAATTCTTTGACTGATAAAGTTTTTCATGCACGAGAGCTATTGCCTGAATTCTGCTGCCGATATCAACCAGGATTTCTTTTGTAGCATCATCTTCAACTGCAGCGCCTTTTAACCCAAGCAGGGAATATATAACCTGCATATTATTTTTTGTTCTGTGGTAAAGTTCACGAAGGAGAACTTCTTTTTCTTTAAGCGCAACTTTTAATTTCTCTTCTCCCTGTTTACGTTCAGTTATAACTTCTGAAAACAGAATGATTCCACCAACTTCGCCTTCAATTTCATACCATGGATGGATTTCCCATCGAACCCAGTCTATCTCGCCGGAAGAGCGGGGGAAAGGATCCTCGTCATTTTTTTCAACTGCTCCTCCGAGACACCGCTGATGAATTTCTTTCCAGCTATCCGGAATTTCAGGGAAGACATCATAATGAGAGCGTCCTATAACTTTTTGGTTTCCGAGTTGATAATCTAATAGGTAACGTTTACTTACAGCGATATATTTCATTTCCTTATCAAGCATAGCAATAGCAGCGGGGGAGTGTTCAACAAATAATTCCAGAACATGCTGCTGACGTTGTAAAGAAATTTCAGCCTGTTTGCGGTCAGTTATATCAAATATTATTGAGTGAAGATATACTTTACCGCTCAAACCGGAAATTCCGACACTAAGGACGTATACATCTCTAATTGAGCCATTGGCCAATTTATGTTTAAATTCAAACTGGTACTTTTTATGTTCCTTTGCCTTATTCATTTCATTGCTGATTGTTTCGGCCGAACTCATATTTATCTGCTGAATGGTCATGGTTCTTAGTTCTTCACGAGACCACCCATAGTAATCAGCAGCGGCATAATTAGCGTCATGAATTTTACCATCAAGCGGGTCAATAATCAGTTTTACAGCCAAATGTTTTTCAAAGGACTGCCTGTATCTATCGGCATAATCGCCGGATTTCAGTTCAGCGTTTTCAAGTTTCAGGGATTCTATCTCATTAAGGAGATCCTGGTATGTTTTAACTTTATCAGACATAGATAAATAAGCGAATTATTTTGAATAGCATATTGTATTTTATTGACCCAAAGTGGAAAATATCAAATAAATTCAATATAAATCAAATTTATTTTGGATGAGCACCTTGGATGTCAACTCCCATTATTATCATTTAATTATAATCATTTTTTTAATCTGAGAGAACAGACCTACATCTAATTTGTAGAAATAAATTCCACTTGCTAGATTATTTCCATTAAACTGAACTGAGTAATTGCCTACGGGTTGATATTCATTTACAAGTGTCGCTATTTTATCTCCGAGAATATTGTAAACTGTAAGGTTCACATGCCCATCTTTAGGTAGTGAATAATTGATCGTAGTAGCAGGATTAAAAGGATTGGGATAATTCTGGTTAAGAGAAAATTGATTGATTATTGGACTTTTATCTTTAACACTAACAGAAGAATTTGGCATACTTCTCCAAATGCCATCATCTTCTGTTGCTACATACACTAGATCATTCTTATCAAAAGCAATAGACAGGGCAGATATAGGTCTCATATTGCCGGTTATGTCTACCCAATTATCACCATTGTTAGTAGATGAGTATAATTCAACATTAGAAACACTAGTATATACAATACCTTTTTTAGTCACATTTACGGGGAAAAAATTGTCCTTCGATGAATTGTCCTTTAATACACGTTTCCAGTTCAAACCGCCGTCGGTTGATCTTATTACTCCATCACCCATATTGTGAACAAAAATTGTTCCATTCGGAGCAATTGCTATACCATTAATAGATGTATTTGCATTACCACTCTGGTAAATATTTACCCAACTAGAACCATCATCAGTTGATTTATAAATAGTCCCTCCCACTGTTCCGGCATAAATATTATTACTGCTGTCGATTGCAAAACCATAAACAGTTGGGTCACTGAATCCATTATCTATCCTGACCCAAAGATCCCCCTGATTAGTTGAACGATATAAACCAGCTCCCGGAGTTAGTGCATATAACCTGTTAAAATTATCTTTATATAAAAAATAGCAATAAAGACTACTTATCCAGCACCAGTTTTCTCCTTTATCTGTTGACCTAAAAATTCCTATATTGGTACTTACCAGTAAAACTCCTTTATCATCTGAAACAATAGAAAAGAAATAAGAATTCGTAAACCCTTTATTATACATGCACCAGGTCTTACCATTGTCGGTAGATTTATTAATACCATTATTCACACAGGCAGCCCAAAGATTTCCTTCATTATCAAATGTAATACTCCAAACATTAGCTGCTATCAATCCTTTATTTACAGGTGACCAGTACTCACCATAATCAGAACTTTTAAATACCCCCCATCCATCAATACCTACATAAATGTCTTTTCCCAATTTAGTTATTGGATAGGCAGTCCCATATGGTAAGCCATTATTACTCCATTTCCATGACGATCCATAATCATCAGATAATGCTATTCCATCAGCAAATCCTGCAATAATTCTTTTATTATATATACAGTGATATAGAGTATTCCAATGCATAAAATCACTGTCATATTTTGTTGACCAGGTATTCCCGTCATCAGAACTTGAAAAGATATAACCATTAGCACCACTTACATAAATATTCCCTGAATTGTCTGGAAAGAGGGAATAGTCATTATCCCGAAATTTTAATGAATCCCAGGTATTAGAGTTATTTCTTTTGCGAAGAACAATATCTCCCGATCCAACAAATAAGCTGCAATCCTTACTTAAGAAAAAATCATTTACCCGGCTAAGTACTTTAAAAGTTTCGCCCCAGGTTAAACCATTATTTGTAGATTTATAAATACCACCTCCATCTGATCCTGCATATAATATTCCATTAGCGTCTTTGCCCAGACTCCAAAAGTCTTCATCTATAAAAAGAATTCTATTCCAATGGATAAGATCAAAAGATTCATAAAGACCACCCCTGCCAAGAGCCGCAATAATCCCTCCATCATCAGCTAAAACAAAATCGTTAACCCTGGATCCGCCATAAATATATGGGACCTTTAAATCTGCCTCCGTCCAGTTATTTCCCCGATTGGTTGAATAGAAAATTAGTGCATGATCATATCCTGTACCAGCAAGTATAGTTCTACCCTTTGCATAAAAAGCAGAAATTGTAGCTCCTTCAGGACCGTTGAGCTTTTGCCAATTGGTTTGAGAGGATATGCTGCTGGAAACAAGAATTAAGAGAAGTAAAAAATATTTCATGCCACTACCTGAATATTCAACTTATAGTTAATAAGGGAACTTTTTTAGGGTAAAACTAATATTCAGATTTATTCTTGAATGTGATAGGATAGACAAAACTGAATCTTAACCGGAAGGTTGTGGGTGAGGGGTTTCCGTTTTATTCTCCGCTTAAGGGGAAGGTCATGGGTACATCCATCAGGAGGATTTCGCTGTTATCTGATTCGGATTTAATGGAAACAGAATCCTGGTTTTGAATTCCAACTGCATCTCTGAGGCCGAGAAGGTCGCCATCGATATTGACCTTGCCGCTGAGGACGAAACAGAAAAGGCCGTTTCCTTTTAACTTAATTTTATAATCAGTTTGTTTTCCTTTATCGAACTTTCCTAAATAAAACCAGGCATTCTGATAAATCCAGACACCTGCATCGTCTGGGTTTGGGGAAACGATCTGCTGGAGTTTGTTAACTCTATCGGCGGGGTTAAGGGTGATCTGGTCATATCTTGGTTTTACATTCATTTTATTGGGGAATATCCAGATCTGAAGGAATTTACCTTCTTTATCTTTATTCCTGTTGTATTCGCTGTGGAAGATGCCGGTACCTGCGCTCATTACCTGAATATCTCCAGCCTGGATAATTTGAAGGTTTCCCATGCTGTCTTTATGCTCAAGGGCACCTTCGAGGGGGATGCTAATAATTTCCATATTGTCATGGGGATGCCTGCCGAATCCGGTGCCGGCAGCAACGGTATCATCATTAAGGACGCGAAGGGCGCCGAACTGTATCCTTTCAGGGTTGTAATAATTTGCAAAACTGAAAGTATGGTAGGTATCTAACCAGCCATGGTTTGCATGTCCGCGGGTATCGGCTTTATAGACAAGTTTGTTTTCCATGATAATATTCTCTTATATCTTAATAGACTAATTTAATTTTTTATCAGGGGAAAGCTACGTGTTTTAGAACAAATAAGGTAAGGCAGAGATTCTTCAGCCGCCTTGCTCCTTTCAATGAAATGTCGGTTGCACAAAGAATTACCCTGGGGTAGTCAGATAAGGGTCTTTTCGTGGGGTAATAAGGGCCATATAAGGAAGCTAAATCGTTATGAAAACGTTTTGAAATCGATTTGAAATCGTTTTGGAAACGTATTTATTGTAAAATATAGGGGGTAAAGTTTGGGAAGCTATTCCGGAATAATAATCCGGAAGACTGAGGGTGTTTTTTCAAATATATTTTAAGATTCGGCAATATTTTAGCCAGATATTAATTAAGTTTGAACCTGATAAATGTATAAAAATGCAAATCCAAAATCAAATTAATGATGAGAAGCAAGCAGACAAATTATGACAATAATAAATGAAAAGAACCCTTTACAAATTCAATCATTCGGAAGTTCAAGCGCAGGCAACTGTACATTTTTGGGATGCAGTGAAACAGCAATTTTAATAGACTTTGGTTTTTATCCTTCAGTAATTAAATCTAATCTTGATAAGATAGGAAAACAGTTTGCTGATCTATCAGGAGTGCTAATAACTCATACGCACACGGATCATATAAACAAGGACACATTAAAAACTTTAATTGCCAATAAAATTCCTGTTCATTGTCATGAAGATATGATAGATGTAATATTTAGAAAGTTCACGGCGGTGCTGAAACCGACAGACAGAGATAATTTTATTCCATTTAACAGGAAAGATTTTAGTATAGGCGCATTTAATATACATGCATTTAAGGTGCCTCATGATTCGGAAGGCGGATGTTATGGTTTTAATATTTACAGGGAAGGAGAAACTGGAATTAAGAAAGTTTCAATATCAACGGATATGGGATATCCTGAGTCGCCGATAATAAACGATTTTACAAACTCTCATGCAATTGTGATTGAATCAAACCATGATACTGAAATGCTGGAGAAGTCGAACCGTCCATGGTTTCTTAAGAAGAGGATTAAGGAGATTGGTCATCTGTCAAATGAGCAGTGTGCGCAGTTTCTGGTAGATATATTTAACAGTTCAGATTTTCTACCAGATACAGTTCTGCTGGCGCATATTAGTCAGCAATGCAACACAAACGCAATTGCCGAGGAATGCACACGCAAGGCACTTGATCTGAATAAATTTAATGAAGTGAAGGTCCTGCAGACGTACAAGGACAAGCCAAGCGAAGCTATTAATATATTTTAAGATATAATATTGAAAACGGAAAAGGTAATATTTACAAATTCGCAGAAGAAGGCATTCGGTTTAATACAGGATTTTCTGGACTCCGATGATCCTGTATTTATTCTGAAGGGATATGCCGGAACAGGGAAGACATTTCTGATAGCCGAAATAGTAAAATATCTAAGGATGATAAAGACAGAAGTATATCTTGCGGCGCCTACGGGAAGGGCGGCACGTATAGTTGCTCAAAAAACAAATTATGACGCTCGGACGATTCACTCGTTTATTTATTCAGGTGTTGATGAAGTAGGCGAGGATGAAGAGGACTTTGTATGGAATTTTAATACAAAGAGAAATAGAGATTCGCTGGACTGTGTTTATATTATAGACGAATCATCTATGATTTCAGATTCTACTGCGAATGAATATTTTATTAAATTCGGAAGCGGCAGGGTATTAAAAGATCTATTTACGTATACAGGGATAATAGGATCATCAGTAGAAGAGGGGAATAACAGGAAGATTATTTTTGTGGGTGATCCTGCTCAGCTTCCACCAGTTAATACAACGTTATCGCCTGCATTATCGCCTGACCATCTTTATGATAATTACGGTATCGAGTCTCATGAGACAGAAATGCGGGATGTTGTGAGGCAAAGTCAAGAGAGCGGCATATTAAAGAACGCGACAAGGATAAGGGAGTGCATCCGCGAGGAGGAATACGACTGGCTGAAGATGGAAGAGGGTTATGATGTTGTGAATCTTGAATTAAATGGAGATGCAGGTGGTTATTTTGAGGAGAAGTTAAACAATCCTGATACGCTGCTTATAACCGCTACAAACAGGGGCGCGCTTAAATATAATAAGGCGGTCCGCAATTATTTATTTGAAAACCACAGGGATGAAATACAGGTGGGAGACAGGCTGCTGGTAGTTTCAAATAATTATTACTACGGGTTGATGAACGGGGATCTGGCAACAGTGATCAGTATACATTCAGATACTGAAAAGATTCCTGTAAGGTTAAGAAATACGCAACAGGAACTAACGCTTTGCTTTAGGGACATTACACTGCGGCTTGACGGTCCAAAGTCAGAACTGTTTGACTGCAAGATAGTGGAGAACTTGCTTAACTCACCCGAGCGCGGTTTAAGCACAGCAGAAGCGGCAGCATTGAGTATTTGTTCAAGGAGGCAGCTTGATGTGCCTTTCCCTGATAAAAGACTAAGGCGTAGCAATCCTTCAGAATTCAAAAAGCAGCAGAGGGAATACTTTCAAAAGTTAAAAGAGAGTGAATATTATAATGCACTGCAGGTAAAATACGGGTATGCGTTAACATGTCATAAAGCTCAGGGCGGGGAATGGGAGAATGTGATAGTAGACTTTACATCATTTCACCGGAAGGAGACAGAGGATTATTTCCGTTGGGTTTATACAGCTATTTCGAGGGCATCAGGGAAGTTATATTTAATCAACCCGCCAGGGATCAGGTAAATATCTTCTTACGAAAATAAAAGAGAGAATCAGGAACCAGGGAATGTAATGATGTATTCAGTTCCGGGTTTAGATTTAATTTTTAGAGTACCATTTAACTGTTGAATCAGAGTTTCAAGAAGCTGTGAGCCCAAAGTTTCTGTTTTATTTGAAAGGAAATTATCCGGTATTCCAATTCCATCATCTTTAAAATGAAGTTCATACATATCCCCAATTAGTTGGAATGTAACTAATATTTCTCCTTTCCCGGAGGGAAATGCGTGTTTAATTGAGTTAGTAATTAATTCATTGATTATTAATCCCAGCTGAAGCACTAAATCAGTTTCAAGGACAATCTCTTCAATATCGCAACTGAAACGGATGAAGTCAGAATTTACATCATAAATTTGAATAAGTATTTTACTGAGATCCTTCATGAAACTACAAATATTTATTTCTGTAGGGTTATCAGTCTGGTAAAGTTTTTCATGAATTAAGGCGATAGTTCTAATACGGGCCTGAAGTTCGACCAGGAGGACGGAGAGTTCCTGATTCTGAGCATAATACATCTGGAGAGTGAGGATGCTGTTTATTATCTGAAGATTGTTTTTAATTCTATGATGAATTTCCTTAAGAAGGATAGATTTTTCTTTTAATTCTGTGTTAATAATATTTAAGTTCTCAATTTGTTTTGTTATTTCAGTTAAATTGATAATGTAACCCTGAGAAATTTCATGATCATCTTTAAGGGAAGCAGTGCTCACGAGAAAGTTTAATAATTTCCCATCTATTTTTAATGCAACCTCGTAGTTAAGTTTAGGCATCCCATTAAACAATTCATGTGTAAATATTTGTTTTTCATTAGTGTTTACAGGGTCAAAGATATCTGTAAAGGAAGTGTTAATAATAGAATCGTTAAATAAATTTCTTGCGGCGGCATTTACTCTTTTTACTTTCAGAGTATTATCGACAATAATTACAGGAGCGGGCAATAAGTCAATATAATCTCCTTCAAAACTCAGCTTTTGAGGTATAGGGATATTATCGATTACTTTGTCAGTAGTATTTTTTTTCATCAGGATATATTTAAAATCAGTGATAATTTATCAAATACTTAAACGGGGTATAATTTTTAATAAACCAGCAGTTAAAGTGAAAATGAATGAGTAAGCTTTACAGTAGATAGTAATAAACTTTTAATTTTCCAATATAATAATTTGCCGCATATCACAACAAAATATCAAATTGCACTTTTGTTTAATTGATGATCAGGCGTTGAGAGGAATAAATTCAAGTATTGCTATATGGTATTATTAAATTGTTAAGAGATAGTGTATTGCTGATAAATTTATTAAATTAAATCGTTTATTATTAACAACTTGCAGGGCCCCAATGATTGAGCCTAAAACCTTTTATCGCAAACTGGATTTTCTGCAAAGCAGAATAGATTCAGGGAAAACTGCCAAGGATTTTCTTTTTACAATAGTTAAAGAACTGGAAAAGACCCTGGGTAAAGACCTGAATTTCATAAACGGGTGCATCTATGAGAAAGACGATTCAGGCTACTTTTTAATCTCTGCTCCTACCCACATAGAAAAGACCTTAAAACCAAAATTACATCATAATGATCATGCGGTTATGCTTTTAAAGAAGTCGATGACATACATTTATGACAAACCGGTATTTCATATAGACAGAATTGACGGTGAAGAGGGTGAATATAAGACAAATGCTGCTTTTACAGTAAACAGTCCCAATCATTCCTGGATATTTGTTTTTGAGCTTATGAGCGGCTGGATAAGGGAAGAGATAGATTTGTGCTTGAATGCGATAAGGACAGCTTTGAATTACAGGCTGGTAGCTGAGTCGATTCAAAATGAAATGGAGCAGGCAAACCAGATACAGCTAAGTTTACTTCCGATGATTCCACCCGAGATACAGGGTTATCAGATAGCGGCGAGATCAGTTCCTGCGGAGCTTGTAGGAGGAGACCTTTATGATTACTATTCATTTGATGAAAATACATTTGGTTTCTGCATTGGAGATGCAAGCGGACATGGACTTCCTGCTGCATTGATGGTGAGAGATGTGATTACAGGATTACGCATGGGTCTGGAAAAGGAAATGAAAATAGTTTATACATTAAAGAAGTTAAACAGTGTAATTTATCATGCGGTTTATTCAGCGAAGTTTATATCACTATTTTATGCAGAGATAGAAAAGAACGGAAATATAATTTATGCCAATGCAGGGCACCCTTCACCATTATTATTTGACGGTGAAAATTTCAGTCTTCTGGATTCCACAGGTTTAATTATTGGAGCATTTCCAGATATTGATATATCGCGGAGCTATACAAAATTACCTCCGGGAGGTATACTGGTTTTATTTACTGATGGCATTGTTGAGAGGAAGAATAAACACTCGGAACAATTTGAAATAGACAGATTAAAATCTATTATTTGTGAGAACAAAGAGAAGAGTGCGGAATTTATAATGAATTCAATATTTGAGGCATCTGAGCATTTTGGGAAAGGCGATAAATGGGAAGATGATGCAACGGTTGTGGTAATTAAGAGGGAGTAGGGAGTAAGGAGTAGGGAGTAGGGAGTAAGGAGTAAGGAGTAGGAGGTTGTGGACATTGTGAGGCGTGAGATTCTTCGCTTCGCTCAGAATGACAAGAATGACTCAGTATGATAAAGAAGAGCGACCCTGACAAAGTAGTGAGCTCAGAATGACTAAGGGGATTTAAGTGAACGTATTTTTCTTTTAAATGGATGTCTATTGGGCTTTGATTTGTGTCAAACTACCCTTAATTTCACATGATTTTTACTAATATTTTTTCCAAGGATTATATTGAAGAAAATAGCCGTTATTTTCGGTACAAGGCCTGATACTATCAAATTAGCCCCTATTATTTTAGAATTAAAGAAAGAAAAGAAGCATTTTCAAGTATTGACCATTGCCACTGCGCAGCACCGTCAAATGCTTGATCAGGTACTTGACATATTTAAGATAAAACCAGACTACGATCTGGACGTAATGCAGCCGAAACAGTCGCTAGTTACCATTACGAAAAATGTAATAGGTAAATTAGACGAAGTTCTTGCAAAGGAGCTGCCTGATATGGTGATTGTTCAGGGAGACACCACTACGACTTTTGTAGGAAGTCTTGCAGCATTTTATCGGCAGATTCCTGTAGGGCATGTTGAAGCGGGATTAAGGACAAATGACAGGATGAATCCATTTCCTGAAGAAATTAACCGCAGGTTAACAAGCTGTCTTACAGATCTTCATTTTGCACCGACAGAGACTTCCAAAAAGGCGTTGCTCAAAGAAAACATCAATAGGAATACTATTTTCGTAACCGGTAACACAGTAATTGATGCATTAAAGATTTCAGTCAAAAAAGACTATAAGTTCACAGTGCCTCTACTGAATAATATAGTTAAACAAAAGAAGAAAATTATACTGCTTACTATGCACAGGCGGGAAAACTGGGGCAAACCAATGAAGGGTGCCTGCGAAGCGGTGAAGAGACTTGCTATTCTTTATCCTGACTTTAATTTCGTATTTCCAGTTCACTTAAATCCTATAGTTCAGGATGTTGTACTTAGCACGTTAAAGGACCTGAAGAATGTTTATCTGATAGCTCCGTTGGATTATCTGGATTTTGTTAATTTCATGGCTAAAACCTATTTAATAATTACAGATTCAGGCGGTGTGCAGGAAGAAGGACCTCATTTTGGAGTGCCTATCCTGGTGTTAAGAAAAGTAACTGAAAGACCTGAAGCAGTAAAATACGGTACCGTTAAACTGGTTGGGCTTGACGAAGAAACCATATTCCGGACTGCCAAACGATTGATTGATAATAAAACTGCATATAGAAAAATGGCGTCAGCCGTTAACCCTTATGGTGACGGTCTGTCTTCAAAGAGGACAGTACAGATAATCAAGAATTATTTCAAAATTACTAATGTCCTGGTCAAAGAATTTATTCCACATAAATAAATATACATTTCATGGATTTTAATAAAATAAGAGTTATTAGTAACTCCTTAAATGCATTCCTATTATGCATTATTTTCATTGTCTTTATTGTTTCAGCCGGCAGCGTTTCAAATGCGCAGCAGGGAAACCCTAAAAAAGTACTTATAGTAGTTGAAGGGAATACAGACATAAAAAGCTTTTCTTTTGCGGATGGCCGTCAGCTTGAACAGCTGATGGGGCATTTCAATACAAAGACCACGCTTATTGGAGTGAATCAGTACACTAACAATGAATTAAACAATTATGATTTTATTTTTTATATAGGTTACCGTTTAAAGAATAAAGTTCCTGATGTTTTTCTTAATGATGTGCTGGCAACTAAAAAACCAGTGACATGGATATATACAGGATTCCTTGAATTCTCCAAGAGTCATGATCTTAAAAAAGCGCTGGGATTTAATGTATCTGATTATGATTCCACATCACTTTTCGATGCAGTAAAAGGTAACGGCAGGGTGTTCCTGAAAGGGGATTATCATACCAGCATTATTAATATCTTTGATAAAAAGGGTGTGCAGGTTCTTGCTACTACGTATTCAACAAAGAAGAAGAAAGAATATCCTTATATAGTAAAGTCAAAGAATTTCATATATGTGGCAGATTCACCATTTGCGTATGCGGATGTGAATGACAGATATTTGCTATTTGCAGATATGCTTCATGATATTTTAGGTGAGCAGCATAAAGAATCGCATTCTGCTATTATCAGAATTGAAGATATTTCTCCTATGGACAATCCTGACAAGCTAAGAGATATAGCAGATTTTCTAGCGAGTAAGGGGATTCCATTTGCAGTTGGAGTTATACCGTTTTACGTAAATCCAGGCGAGGGTATAAGAGTTAGTTTATCTGATAAGCCGGATTTAGTGGATGCATTAAAGTACATGGTAAAAAACGGCGGCACAATTATCATGCACGGAAGCACACATCAGTATAAGGGCATTACCGCTTCAGATTTTGAGTTCTGGGATGAGGTAACAAACAAGCCGATCAAAGATGAGACAGAGGCATCAATCTCAAGAAAAATTGATCTTGGAATTCAGGAGTTCATGAAAAACGGAATTTATCCGGTTATCTGGGAGACTCCTCATTACACAGCTTCAATACAACTTTATAAAACAATTGCGAAATATTTCAGCACCTGTATGGAGCAGAGACTTGCGATTGAAGATTTTGACCACAGTCAGTTTTTCCCATATATAATTAACAAAGATATTTACGGGCAGAAGATTATTCCCGAGAACCTTGGTTATGTTCCACTTGATCCTGATAAGAATGTAAGCAGGAAAGCGGTAGAAGACATTATACAGGGAGCAAAAACAAATCTTGCTGTGCGAGACGGGTTTGCGGCATGTTTCTTCCATGAATTTCTTGATATGGATTTGCTGAAGGAACTTGTCGACGGCGTAACTGCTCTTGGCTATACTTATATCGATCTCAGGGAGCAGACCAACTGGGTAAAAACAAAAGACAGAGTTATTCTTACAGGATCTCAGAGCTATACAGTGAACCTTGAAGATCAATATCTTGTAGAAGCTTATTATGGAAAGAATGGGGAAATAAAAGAAAAGGTACATTCAGATAAAAAGATAAGCGGCCTGGTTACCAAGAATATTGAGCTTAAACCCGGCGAGTTCTACAGAGAAGAACCCTCAGAATTTGTTGAGCATGAACTTACATTTATGGAGAAGGTATCAAATAATGCACGTAGATTATTTAAGAATATCTTTTCTTCAAATGAGAATTGGAATATTGCACGGCCTGTGATTCTATGGAATCCCATGGCTAAGGGTGCGGCATATAATGATCAGGCATCATTTGCCTCTGTCTTTAAGAGTGTGAACATTAATGTTGATACAATATTTCTGGGTCAGAAAATCAATCTTAAGAACTACAATCTGCTTATAGTTCCTTATACTGTTGTTGATTCATTAGAGGATAGTGATTTTGATATAATCACCGCATTTATTCAGACGGGCGGTCATATTATAACTGATACGAAGAACGAGGTTGCAACTGAATTGGGGTTAAAGTTTAATCCGAATAAGGTTAGGATAATTAAATTAAGGGAAAAATTATTTCCTGAAGAAAAGATTTCCTGGCGGTATGCAGAGTTAGTGAATAAGGTGGAAATAAATCCCAGTGACGAGGTATTCTCATTTGATGAATACACAGAAATGCCAATGGTGATAGGAAGAAATATAGGAAAAGGGAAACTGCTTTTCTTCAATTCAAGATTCGATCCTTATTCACGGCAGGGATATAGTCTTTATCCTTATCTACTGGAATATGTAATGGATTATTTTAAGTTAAGACCTTTTGTCCGCAGGGATAATCTTGAAGTTTATTTTGATCCTGGATTCAGGCATACATACAGTGTTGAAAATCTTGTTAAGCAGTGGGTAGGCCAGGGTATAAAGATAATTCATGCTGCGGGCTGGCATCAATATCCGAAGTATACTTATGATTATAAACGGCTGATAAATCTTGCGCACGCAAACGGAATACTTGTCTATGCGTGGCTTGAACCGCCTCAGGTAAGTCAGAAGTTCTGGAATGATCATCCAGAATGGCGCGAGAAGAATTATAAGAATGAAGATGTGCGCCCCTCATGGAGATACCCTGTTGCTTTGACTGACAACAAGTGTCTTGCTGCCGTAAATAATGAATTAAAGGGTTTCCTAGAAAAGTATGATTGGGACGGAGTTAATCTTGCAGAACTTTATTTTGATGCTGGAAGGGGAATGAACGACCCGAATGTGTTTACACCTATGCATCCTTCTGCACGTAATGAAATGATGAAGCAATACGGAATAGATCTTAATAAGATATTTGACCCTTCATCATATTTCTACTGGAAGAATAATCATGATGTGGAAAATAAAGTTACTCAATACCGTGTTACTCAACTGGATACAGTATATCAGATACTTCTAAAGTCATTTTATGAAGTGGCTAATAAAAAACCCGGCTTTGAAGTTATGGTAACTGCTATGGACAGTTATGGATCGCCTGAACTTCGCGAGAATATCGGTGTGGATATGGGGGGAATAATTAAGCTGCAGAAGCGGTTTGGATTTACGCTGCAAGTTGAGGATCCGGAAAATCTGTGGTCAACTGATCCTATGCGTTATGTGGAAATTGGGAAACTCTATCAGAACCTGCTGGGTGATAATTCAAAACTACTACTGGATCTTAACATTCTTAGTTTTAGAAAGGATAATGTTATTACACCATTCCCTACACTTATTCAAACGGGGACAGAAAGTTTCCATTTGATAAATGCAGCGGCAATGGGCGCGCCGCGTTTTACTATATATTCTGAGTCAAGTGTTAACGCGCAGGATCTGGGATTCTTCCCATATGCGGCTTCAACAAATATAACATACAAATCAACAGCGAATGGATTAGAGTTTGATGCTCCGAGTTCATTTATAATTAAACTTCCGATGAACATAAAGGAGATTATAGTTGATGGATATCCGGTTTCGCCATTCAGGGAGAATTCATTTCCAATTCCTGCCGGCAAGCATATAGTTAAGTTTACCGATGTAGCCGTAACTTCATTCTCAACGCACGAACTGCAGGCAAAGATATTGTCATTCAGCGGTGACCTGCTGTCAGTAGCTTATGGAATGAAGGATATAAAAATCACCTATGAATCAGGCACACGTACATTAATTTCTCTTAACAGAGAACCAACCTGGGTAAAGGTAGATCACCAGGATTATAAATTTAAAGTTATGGAAGGGAATGACTGCTTTAGCATTTTCCTTCCTGAAGGAAAACACTTTGTTGAGATCGGGGCCGGTAATACATTTTCCTATGGTATTAATTTAACCTCGCTCTGGTCATCAACAGGAATAGCGATATTCGGTTCGCTTGCAGTCAGTTTGCTCTTTCTGATGTACCTTATGTTAAAAATAATAAGAAGAAAATATTCAACTATCTGATAATATAATATGCCTTTTTTAGAACTCTTACTCAGCTTTTTCTTTGTCGTCGCAGTAATCCTTATCTGGTTCATGATTGCCTACCAGTTTGTTTTAACTGTATATGGTTATGTTAACCTTGTTAAATCATTGAAGGAGAAAACCCTGATTGATTCGATGGAGTTTGATTATCCAACATGCTCCATTCTTATTCCCGCACATAACGAAGCAAAGGTTATTGGAAAAACAATCGAATCAATGATGAAGATGGAATATCCGGAAGGGAAGCTGCAGATAATAGTTATTAATGATGGCTCTACAGACGAGACAAAAGAAATAATTGAGCATTATTCAGCAATAGATCCCAGGGTGCAGCTTTATGATATTCCCAAGGGAGAAGGCGGTAAGGGAAAATCGCGTACTCTTAATATTGGAATAAGAGCAGCTAAAGGGGAAGTTATTGCAATTTACGATGCAGATAATACTCCTGATAAAAACGCTCTCCGGTATTTGGTAGCACAGCTTATTCAGCATAAAGAACTTGGCGCTGTTCTTGGTAAATTCAGGACTGTTAACAAGAACAGGAACCTGCTGACCAAGTTTATTAATATAGAGACATTAAGTTTTCAATCGATGCTTCAGGCGGGCAGATGGCAGATGCACAACATTGCTACATTACCCGGGACCAACTTTGTAATGTGGAACTGGCTTATAAAGCAGCTTAATGGTTGGGATGAGGAAGCTCTTACTGAAGATTCTGAATTAAGCATAAGAATTTACCAGGAAGGATATAAAATTAAATTTATCCCCTACGCTATAACATACGAGCAGGAACCTGAAAGTTGGAGAGTCTGGATAAAGCAAAGGATGCGCTGGGTACGAGGCAATAGTTATGTTATTTCTAAATTTGCAAAACAAATACCAAAGTTTAAGAACAGGCGCCTTGCCTTTGACATTCTTTATACGCTTGCCCTTTATTATGTCTTTTTTGCTGCTATTATTATTTCAGATTTACTTTTTTTAGTCGGACTTTTCAACCTGGTAAGTATATCTCTTCCCGGTCCCTATACTTTTGTATGGATAATGGCGTTAGTGCTTTTCATATTTGAAATCATACTCGCCATATCTTATGACAATGAAGACAGCGTAAAAAACATAGGTCTGATACTTATAATGTATTTTTCATATTGCCAACTTTGGATTTATATTGTGCTGAAGGCTGCATATTCAGAATACATCAAAAAAGAAAAGCGTACCTGGGCAAAAACAGTCAGATTTGATGTTGAAAAGCCGAAGGAGAAGGTCCCGGTAGAGTAGCGTTTATTTCTTCCTGAGTATTAGCTCCCTCCTTAATTCCCCTTTAATAGGGGAAACTGATCGGAACAATAATCCATCAAGTATAAATCAGGGTATTTTTATATATTATATAAATAAATTTTATTATTAATAATCTAAAGGCGGGTTATGCTTAAGCTTAACAGGCTCCCCCTTAATATGAAATCCTACTTACCTTTATTCCTTTTTATTATTTCAATATCAGTTGTAATAACTGCTGCGGTAATAGTTGACAGCGGTATAACAAAAGAGACAATAGTTCAGGCAGAAAAAGCTGCGGGGTTAAGCTTTACGGATGTTCAGTGCGACTCAATGATTGAGGGGTTTAACAATCATCTTAAAAACTACCAGAACATCAGAGAAACTAACCTGTCCAACGAAGTCGGCCCTTCACTTCTATTCAATCCTTTACCTGCCGGTTTTGTTATCAACACAAAACAAAAACAGGTTGAGTTTACAAAGTTAAGTATGGTAACCCTTCCTACAGATATGGAAGATCTTGCCTGGTATTCAGTCGGCCAGCTTGGGGAGCTTATAAAGACTAAGAAAATATCATGTGTGGAACTTACCAAATATTTCCTTTCCCGCCTGAAGAAATATAATTCGAAGTTATTATGTGTAATAAATTTTACAGAGGATTATGCATTGAACCAGGCGGCAATGCTTGATAAAGAATTGGCTGCGGGTAAATACAGAGGTCCTTTGCATGGAATACCCTTTGGGTTAAAAGATCTTTTTGCAGTTAAAGGTTATCCTACTACATGGGGAACTATTCCATATAAAGATCAGGTTATAAATGTAAATTCAACCGTATTTAATAAACTTGAAGCTGCAGGCGGTGTATTAGTAGCTAAGTTATCGATGGGGGAACTTGCTATGGACGATGTATGGTTTGGCGGAATGACTAAAAATCCCTGGGATATAACTCAGGGTTCAAGCGGGTCATCTGCCGGATCAGCATCATCAGTATCTGCAGGACTTCTTCCATTTGCAATAGGAACAGAAACCTGGGGTTCTATTGTCTCTCCTTCAACTATATGCGGAGTTACAGGCCTGCGCCCGACATATGGGCGAATCAGCCGTTCAGGCGCTATGGCATTAAGCTGGTCGATGGATAAAGTAGGACCTATCTGCAGATCCGCTGAAGATTGCGCAATTGTTTTTAATATTATAAGAGGCAAAGATAATGTTGATCCCAATGCAGTTGATGCCGCATTCAATTATTCGTCAAAGTCTAAACCTGAAAACCTGAGATTCGGATACCTGAGTTTGAATTTTAAGAAGAAATATGATCTGAGCGATAATGATTCTCTAACACTTATCAATCTAAAGAAGATGGGCTTTAAACTTGAGCCGGTTGAATTCAAACCAGGAGTGCCTCTTCAGGATCTATCAATTATTCTTGAAGCCGAAGCAGGCGCTGCATTTGATTTGTTAACCAGGAATGGGGATGCAGATAAAATGGTGAGACAGGCTAAAGGTTCATGGCCAAATATATTCCGTACATCCCGTTTTATTCCTGCAGTAGAATATATTAACGCAAACAGGTTAAGGACTAAACTTATAGCGGAGATAAATGAGGTCATGAAAAATATCGATGTACTTGTTGTGCCTTCTCTTGAAGATGATTCGCAGTTATTGTTTAATCTTACAGGCCATCCATGCATATCTATTCCAAACGGATTTAATTCAAAGGGGATGCCTACCAGCATAACTTTTGTAGGCAATCTTTATGATGAAGCTTCAATCCTTGAAGCAGCAAACAAATTTCAGTTAATGACAGACTTTAATAAAAAACATCCTAAATTAAATTGGTTATAATAATATGAAACCTAAAATTATTCTTATGCTTATAGTGTTATTCGCGGAGATATCCTTTTGTCAGAATGATTCCAGTATTGTTGTCCCGGGCAGCAAAGGAGATTACACACTTCTATCAAATGGATGGAAGCTGACACCTGCTGGAGCTAATACCGGCATTGGTGAACTGCCGATGAACCTTATCTATACACATGACGAGAAATATGCAATTACTTCTAACAACGGTATGAAAGAGAATGGTTTCTCTGTAGTAGATCTTGATCTCAAAAAGGAAGTGCAGAGAGTTGAAATAGATAAGACCTGGAGAGGAATATGTTTCAATAAGGATGAATCCATTTTATTTGTATCAGGGGGCAATAATGATAAAGTGTATTTATACGATTTCCATAATGGCAGTCTTAAAATTAAAGATTCAATAAACCTATCAACAGAGAGTGATTCTCTTATTTCTGTTACGGGCGTTGCATACTGGGCTTCGAAGAATTATATACTTGCTGTCTCAAGGCAAAGCAATTCAGTTTATTTTCTGGATATTAGTAAAAAGAAAGTGGTTAAAAGATTAATGTTGGCTGCAGAATGTTATGAGGTAACTTTAGATCATAAGGGTTTGTACGCATATGTGTCGTTATGGGGCGGAGCTAAGATTGCCAGAATTAACCTGAAGAAACTTGAGATTGATAAATATATTAAAGTGGGGGACCATCCATGCGAAATGATCATAACCAAAAATGACAAGAGACTATTTGTAGCAGACGCTAATAACAATTCGGTCTCGGCAGTGGATCTGAAAAAGGGCATAGAGACTGAAAGAATTAACTCAGCTCTTAAACCGGATATGCCTTATGGAAGTACACCCAATGCGGTTTCATTTAACGGCGATGAATCAGTTCTGTTTATCGCTAATGCAGATAATAATTATCTGGCAATGTTTAACATATCAGAACCTGGCGAGTCAAAGAGCTTAGGTTTTATTCCTGTAGGTTGGTATCCTACATCTGTAAAATATCTGAAAGGCAGAAATGAGATACTTGTTACCAATGGTAAGGGCCTTTCCTCATTGCCTAATCCTCGCGGACCCAAACCTGGAACCAAAGCTTCGCGCAAAGATGAACAGTACATAGGATACCTGTTTAAAGGAACTCTTTCAATGATAAAATATCCTGATGCAAAAGCGCTCGAAGGGTATACAGCGCAGGTTTTTAGCAATACACCGTTTATTTCAAAAGAGAAGCTGGTTACTGACCAGAATATTATTCCAGATATGCACGATGGTAAAGGGAGTAAGGAAATAAAGCATGTATTTTATATAATTAGAGAAAACCGGACATATGACCAGATTCTGGGAGATATTAAAAAAGGAAACGGCGATTCTTCATTATGCTTATTCCCGTTTAAGGTAACACCTAATGCTCATAAATTGTGCGAAGAATTTACTTTGTTTGATAATTTTTATGCTGATGCCGAAGTAAGCGCAGATGGGCATAACTGGTCAACAGCCGCCTATGCTTCAGATTATACTGAAAAAATCTGGCCTGTCAGTTATGGAGGAAGAGGAGGCTCTTATGATTTTGAAGGTCAAAGAGAGATCGCTTCTCCAAGTTCAGGATATATCTGGGACAATGTCCTAGGCAAGGGATTAAGTTTCAGAAACTATGGAGAGTTCTGTGATGAGAATAATGGACATTATTACGGATTGCTTCCGAAACTTAAACCTGTAACATTTGAAGATTATCCCGGATTTGATCTTAACATTACTGACCAGACACGGCTTAAAATATGGCAGGATGATTTTAACAGACTCGCAGATAAAGATTCACTTCCGGCATTATCGCTTATGCGTTTGCCCAATGACCATACTGCAGGAACAAGAAAAGGCTCACTTACTGTAGGTGCAATGATTGCAGATAATGATTATGCTCTTGGACAGATTGTTGAGACTATCTCAAAAAGCAAATACTGGAAAGAAAGTATAATCTTTGTTGTGGAAGATGATGCGCAAAGTGGTTCTGATCATATTGATGCCCACAGGTCGGTACTGCTTGCGGCAGGTCCATATATTAAAAAAGGATTTACCGATCATACAATGTATTCCACAAGCAGTGTGTTAAAAACTATTGAACTCGTTCTGGGTTTAAAACCCATGACACAGTATGATCTTTCCGCCACACCTATTTTGACTCCTGTTACAAATACGCCTAACTTTAATCCTTTTATACCGGCAAAGCCTTTCATTGATTTAAATGAAAAGAACAAAGCTGGATTATTCGGGCAGGAGAAATGCGGTAGTTTTAACCTCGCTGTTGAAGATGCTGTCCCAGAGCGGGAATTCAATGAGATAGTATGGAAAGCAGTAAAGGGAAATGACTCGCAGATTCCCCCGATTGTTCATAGCGCTTTCGTAAAAGGAATCGGAGATTAGTATTCTCAGATATTAATGCGCCATAGAATTAACTATGGCGCACTGGGGAGAAGGAAATTATTTATGCGGCCTCAGGGTTTATTAACCGACGAAGCCGATCAGGCTGAAGCAATCCATAATACCGGAACATCTTGCGGAGTATTTCAAAATCTGCCTGTTGGGCGTTATCGGTTAGGTCTCCGGTAATAGCCATATGATCAAACCCTGCTTTAGTGCATATTTTATCAGATATTTGGTCTCCTGCAAGTTTGACTCTTTAATCAAAGTGTTCACGTGAAGATCTGAGATATGTGCTATTTTCATTTTTATCCATAAATGTTTGATGTTAAGATATAATTGCTGTATTAAGAGAATGTTAAGAAAATATGATTAAACAATTAAGAATAAGTATTGCCCGGCAAAATTGTCTGGTGATATAGAATACTCCTGAAATTAAACCAACTAAGAAATGACTGTATTCCTAAGTCTTAACAATTACGTAACATAAAAGTAACATTCCCATAATCCCCCCGCTCCTTTATTCATTTAATTTAGCATGACAAAATATGCTAGTGATTGGAATGGATTTTATAGGAGTAGGATTGTATGAGAAATTGGTTTCTGTTTTTTGTTCCGATAATATGGTCAGTTGTTATTTGTGCTCAGCCTAAATTCAGCGGTGTAATGTTTGGAGATTACTTCTATAATCTGGCAGCAAGTGATTCTACAAAAGCTTATATAGGCGGATTTCAGTTCAGAAGAATAGATTTCACGGCTGATTTTGCTATCTCGCCGAAATTTGATTCTAGATTTCGACTTGAGTCAGATGAGACAAATAATTCAAACACCCCAGGAGGTAAACTTGGTGTGTTAATTAAGGACGCTTGGTTAAGATGGAATAACGTGTTTAGCGGTTCCGATTTGTACTTTGGAATTTCACCTACACCGGAGATAGATATCGCTGAAAATGCATGGGGTTACAGGTCTGTTGAAAAGGTGATTATGGACCTTCATGGAATAGCATCCTCAAGGGATTTCGGTGTTGATATTAAAGGTAAAATTACAAGCGACGGTGGAGTTCAATATTGGCTTAAAGCCGCAAATGATTCTACTAATGCATTTGAAACAAACAGGTCTAAAAGATATTATTCTGCACTTCAGTTTGCTCTTGTAAGTAGATTATTAATTGCAGTTTACGGAGATTACGCCGACGTGCCTCAGCGTAGAGACGCCGTCACAAAGAGATTAGAAGAAAATGATATTTTTATTGCATCTTTCTTGTTGAATTATGCTGATAAGAATAAATATTCTTTCGGCATTGAGGGGTTTTATAAAGACCAGCAAAACAATCTCAATATAGATACTGTGTCTGCAGCAAAAACCCAGCTTAGTTATGGAATATCATTTTGGGGATGGTATGGTTTTTCAGACCTTATACACTTAATTGCAAGATATGATTTATTTGAACCAAATAATGAATATGTGAAAAACGCAAAGGATCCAAATGATAAAGGGGACAAAGTCGGGTTCATTCTTCTGGGTCTGGATTTCAAACCAGATAAAAATGTAAGCATCATTCCCAATATTGAATATACATTTTACCAGAATTTACCTAAGGTTGGTTCGTCCTATGACAATGATCTGATGGCCAGAATAACATTTTCCTACAACTTTTAATAATTTATTCCATGGAGAATATTGTGAAAAATAATATTAGATTCATATTGATGTGTTTTGTCTTGTCCTTTTCCTCATTAACATTTGCTCAAATGAAATTGAATGGTGCCGGGGCTACATTCCCGTATGTTATTTATTCTAAATGGTTCGATGTCTATCATCAAAAAACTGGTGTGCAGTTTAATTATCAGTCAATAGGCAGCGGTGGGGGAATAAAGCAGGTGATTGAAGGTACTGTTGATTTCGGCGCCTCTGATGCTCCTATGAGCAATGATCAGATAAACCAGGTTAAAAATAAACAGGGCTCAGATATACTCCATATACCAACCGTAATGGGCGCTGTTGTGGTTACATATAATCTCCCGCAAATTAAAAACAACTTAAAACTTACAGCTGAAGTATTGTCAGGAATTTATCTGGGTCAGATTACTAAATGGAACGATTCCAGGATTACTAGTATAAATCCCGGAACTAATCTGCCCAACAAAGCAATATTTGTTGCTCACCGTTCCGATGGAAGCGGAACTACAAACATTTTTAGCGGGTACCTTAGCAAAGTTAGTGATGCCTGGAAATCAAAAGTTGGACAGGGCACTTCAGTAAACTGGCCGGCAGGACTTGGAGGCAAAGGCAATGAAGGAGTAGCCGGATTAATTAAGCAAACAGAGGGATCAATTGGATATGTGGAACTTGCTTATGCTGTTCAGAATAAGCTGCCATATGCTACTCTTAAAAACAAAGCGGGCAGTTTTGTTGAACCAACATTCGATAATGTTTCTGCTGCAGCTTCTGGATATATTAAAAATATGCCTGATGACCTTCGTGTGGAGATCACAAATGCAGATGGTAAAAATTCATATCCTATATGCGGCTTTACCTGGCTTCTTATAACAAAAAACATGAAAGATAAAAATAAAGCCAAAGCCATTGTTGATTTCCTCAAATGGTCAATGTCAGAAGGGCAGAAGTATGCTAAAGATCTGTATTATGCCCCGCTTCCCAAAGAAGTAGTTATGCTTGTTGAAAAAAAGATATCCACAATTGCTCTTAAATAATGATTTCATCTACGGAAGAAGAAATACCAAATATTACTAGTGATGCAGCAAAATCCTCATCTCTATCGGGTTTATTAAAACCCGGAGGTAAGAATTTAGGGGATTTTATTTTTGAAAATACTACCCGTCTATTTGCTTTTTTAGTCCTCTCGCTTGTACTTCTGATGGCTTATGAAATGTTTACGAAATCTCTTCCTTCAATAAACAGATTCGGCTGGTCTTTTATATCAAGCTCAACGTGGGATCCCGTGCATGATCAGTTCGGAGCGCTTCCATTTATTTTTGGAACTCTGTTTTCTTCTTTAATAGGATTGATGATAGCTCTTCCGTTAAGTGTCGGCATTGCAATCTTTCTTTCAGAATTATGCCCGCAGTGGCTGGAGCATCCTGTTTCTCTTCTTGTTGAATTACTCGCTGCTATACCGAGTATAGTTTATGGGCTATTCGGAATATTTGTAATGACACCCTGGCTGAGGGACACTGTAGAACCATTTTTAGGAGATCATTTGGGATTTATTCCATTGTTTACAGGTCCTCCGTATGGTTTCGGTATGCTTGCTGCAGGCTTAATTTTATCATTAATGATTCTGCCGATAATTGCATCGATTTCAAGGGATGTAATGAAAGCAATTCCCGGTTCTTTAAGGGAAGCAGCATTTGCTCTTGGAGCAACCAAATGGGAAGCAATCAAAATCGTACTATCTGGTTCTAAATCCGGAATACTTGGTGCAACTCTGCTGGGATTAGGTCGTGCAGTAGGTGAAACAATGGCTGTAACAATGGTAATTGGAAACCGGCCGAGTATTTCATTCTCTCTTTTCGATCCCGGACATACTATGGCAAGTGTTCTGGCCAATGAGTTTACTGAAGCAACTTCTGAACTTTATACCAGTTCATTAATAGAAATTGCTTTGCTGCTATTTATACTAACTATTGTACTTAATGCGGCTGCAAGATTTATTGTCTGGAGTGTAACTAAAAAATATCAGGCAGAGTATTAAATGGCTTCTATTTACTATTATAGGTGGCGCAGGACAAAAAGTCACATAATGGCAGCCTTGTGCTTCGCCAGTGCTTTAATAGCATTGATTCCTTTGTTCCTTATTTTCTATTATACAATGTCTAAGGGACTTAGTTCTATCAACTGGTCATTCTTCACACAGATGCCCAAACCTGCAGGTGAAACAGGCGGCGGTATGGCAAATGCCTTAATTGGTACTGGAATATTAATTGCGATAGGCAGTTCAATCGGACTGCCTGTTGGTATTCTTGCGGGTATTTATTTATCTGCACACCGTACAACTTTGTTTTCAAGAATAGTAAGGTTCCTTACAGAAGTATTAAACGGAATTCCTTCTATCGTTATAGGTGTGGTGGCCTATATTCTTGTGGTTATTCCTATGAAAAGATTTTCAGCGCTGGCAGGAGGGGTTTCTCTTGGAATATTAATGATTCCGCTTGTTACCAGAACTGCCGAGGAAATGCTTAATCTAATTCCCCAGTCATACCGCGAGGCCTCATTAGGTCTGGGTATTTCCAGGTGGAAAACTACTTTGTTTGTAATACTTCCTGCGGCATTTAAAGGAATCTTCACCGGGATTCTTTTATCGATTGCAAGAGCAGCAGGGGAGACTGCGCCGTTATTGTTTACAGCTCTCGGTAACAGGTTCTGGTCTACTCAGCTCGATCAGCCAATTGCCTCACTAACTGTTTTTATTTATGATTATTCTAAAGCTCCCTTTGATGACTGGAATAGACAGGCATGGGCTGCGGCCCTTGTTTTAATTGTACTCGTAATGCTTATAAATATTATCTTCAGAATAGTTACCCGGAAAAGATATGCTTAATACTTCAGAAGATATAAAAGTTGATGATGAAACAGTAAGGATGAGAACTGAAAACCTGAATGCTTTCTTCGGAAGAACTCAGGCGCTGAAAAACATAACAATTGCTATTCCTAAAAATAAAGTTCTTTCCATCATCGGTCCTTCAGGATGCGGTAAATCCACCTTCCTCAGATGCCTGAACCGAATGCATGAAGAAATAGGCGGTACTATTAAAGGTGAAATATTTCTCGGCAGTCAGGATATTATGAATCTTGATCCGGTAAATCTAAGGAAAAAGATAGGCATGATATTTCAGAAGCCTAACCCTTTTCCTACCATGTCTGTGTCAGATAATGTAACGGCAGGTTTGAGATTAAATGGGTTCAGGAATAAAAAGAAACTACAGGAAATTGTAGAGGAAAACTTAATAAAAGCTGCGTTATGGGATGAGGTGAAGGAGAACCTTAATCAGCCTGGTATAAATCTGTCAGGAGGTCAGCAGCAGCGTTTGTGCATCGCCAGGACGCTAGCAGTCAATCCCGAAGTGATTCTTATGGACGAACCCTGCAGTGCACTTGACCCTATTTCTACTGCAAAAATAGAAGAACTTATTAAGGACCTTAAAAAAACATTTACTATCGTGATTGTGACTCATAACATGCAGCAGGCAGCCCGCGTAAGTGCTTATACTGCTTTTCTTTATATGGGAGAACTTATCGAATATGGCAAAACTCTTAACATGTTTACCAGACCGGGTAAAAAACAAACAGAGGATTATGTGACCGGAAGATTCGGTTAATAATGCATGCTTTTAGTCATTAACTCCTTCCCAATACGTCATTCTGTGAAAGAGCAGCAATCGAAGAATCTGTAGTCTAACCTGAGATTTCTTAAATTAATACAATATATAATATTCACGGGACTTCAATTAGTATTCTTATTTTATTATCTTATACCTAAGATTAATAATTGTATAAGGACTGCTTATGTCCGGTAGTTACAGATTTATAGATCATGAGTCCGACATCGCTGTCGATGTCAACGGTACTTCTCTTGAAGAACTGTTCTCTGCTTCAGCCAAAGCCTGGAAAGAGGTAACTGTGGGGAAATCGCTTGTTGCTCTCAAAGAAAATAATCAGATAAATCTTGAACAGGCAACCTCAGAGGAACTTTTAGTCAGCTTCCTCGATGAACTAAATTATTTATTGCATACAAAGAAATGGATAACCGGAAGTGTTGAATCAATCTGGATATCTGAAGAAGATAAGATATGGACATTGTCCGTTAAATTAAAAGGCGAACCATACTCTCCTTCAAAACATAAAACCGGCGCTGAAATTAAGGCAATAACATTTCACCAGGTCAATATTAAAAAATCAGGGATATACTATTCTACAAGAATAGTTTTCGATATCTGATTTTAAAATAAAAAAAGCGGAAGAGTTATGTGCTCTTCCGCTTTTTATTTTAAAAGATTAAAATCAGAACTGAACTTTCTTCTTTGCCTTTATTGAGTACTCATATACAATGGCGCTTGCCACGAATATTGAAGAATAAGTTCCGATAATAACACCAAAGAACATTGTGAATGCAAATGCTCTTATTACCTCGCCTCCGAATAATAACAGTACAAAAGTTGTCAACAATGTAGTTCCTGATGTAATCATGGTTCTGCTAAGTGTCTTGTTGATAGCAAGGTTTATAACTTCGCCTAATGGCATCGACTTGTGGATCTTCATCATTTCACGAACTCTGTCGAACACAATAACTGTATCGTTATTTGAGTAACCGATTAGAGTAAGGAAGGCTGCCACCGTTGTCAAATCCATTTCAAGGTTTAACCCGGGAATAACATTATAAAGTGTTGCATACAAACCAAGCGTTATAAGCACATCATGGAACAGAGCAACTACCGCGCCTGCAGCAAAGATAAACTTGAACCGGAATCCAAGATAAATCAGGATCATTACCAAAGAAAGGAAGATAGCTAATACTGCATTTCTTTTCAGTTCACTACCAACCTTTGGTCCAACCTGAATTTCACTCAATATCTTGAATGGATTGCTTGCCACTTTCTCTTTAAGGTTTTCCTTAATAAGATCCGATATGCCTATACTTATATTCATTTTAGTGTTATTCAGATCAGCAGTTGTTTTGCTTGTCTGGTAACCTGCTCTAAATAATTTATCTGTTATTGCATTCGTCGTATCCGCATTAGGGAACTGGTATGTAACTGATTTTGCGGCCGAGTCTACTATCTGGTAGGGAAGTCCCGGGTAAAACTTTTCTATCTGAGCATTTATGTTTTTAATAATGCCGGGATAAAGATTAGCCGGAACAGCTTGTAATTCAGTTCTTACAATTATTGAATTGGCACTTCCATAGGATTTCAATTCTACGTTTCCCAGTCCTATCTTTTCGATACTTGGTCTTAACTGGCCAACAGACATTGGATCCTGAAATTGAAGAACAAATTCAGAACCGCCCTTGAAGTCAATCCCGAACTGAAAGCCTCTGATTATAAAATTCACAACTCCTATCAGAAACAGAGTTGATGATAATATATAAAAGAACTTTCTTTTTCCTAAGAAATCTATATTTAGATTTTCAAATATTCGCATTTAATAAATTCCTAAAGTGTTTGAGTTAACCGATACTGATTTTTGCGCCCTTTGTAACCATCCATTGGAAGATTACACGGGATATAACTAAAGCACCAAATAAACTGGTGATAATACCGATCATAAGTGTTAAGGCAAATCCCTGAACAGGACCGGTTCCAAACTGGTAAAGAATAACACCAGTAAAGAAAGCTGTAATATTCGAGTCAATAATAGCAGGCATAGCTTTGGTAAAACCGCCTTCCACCGAGGCCTTCATTGTCTTTCCCGTCCCGAGCTCCTCTCTTATTCGTTCATAAATAAGAACGTTGGCATCAACTGCTGTAGCCATGGTAAGTACTATACCAGCCATGCCAGGCAGTGTTAATGTAGCCCCAAATCCGGCTAATACTCCTAAGACAAATAAAACGATCAATGTAAGGGTTGCTCCTGCAACTTCACCGGCTCTTCTGTAATATGCCATCATAAAGAAGGCAACTAATATAAAACCGACAACCATTGAGGTTAATCCGTTGTTTACAGAATCCTGACCTAATGATGGTCCAACAGTCCTCTCTTCAATAATATCAACAGGTGCCGGTAAAGCGCCTGCTTTAAGTACGATTTCCATCAGTTTGGATTCTTCAGCATTTGCCATTCCGGATATCTGTGAACGTCCGCCTGGTATCTTTCCCTGAACAACTGGAGCTGAATAAACAACACCATCAAGAATAATAGCTATTCTCTTATGGATGTTTGCTCCGGTTATTCTTGACCACTCTGTGGCTCCCTCTGAATTCATTTCCATGTCAACCACTGACTGTGAAGTCGAAGGATCAATTGTGGCCCTTGCATTTGTTATTACACCGCCTGTAAGTTCTGGTTCTTTATTAACCAGATACATTGTGTAATAATCTTTTCCGTCCTGTCCTTTGAATGACTTTGCTGAATAAGCAAACTCAACGTTATTAGGCATTACATTCTGAATTTCAGGTCTGTCTAATAACTTGTTTAATGTTTCTTTCTCATCGCCTCTTACATAAGCATCGGCAGTCTGTCCCTGTGGGTTAATTCTTGCTAAAGCAAAGAACGGATGGTTCTTTGCGAATTCTTCCGGGGTCTGCTTTTTGGAAGTATCTTCCTTGGCAGTGTTTTTATTTACTTTACTTGTATCGCCTGCAGTTGTAGAATCTGTCTTTGTTGAATCATTCAGATTTTTACCTGATAAAGCGTTATCAATTTTCTGCATTACAGAAATTGTATACTCAGGATCCTTTACAATCTTGAATTCAAGAAGAGCAGTTCCCTGCAAAAGCTGTTTAGCTTCTTCTTCTCTTGCAACTCCTGGTAACTCAACAATTATTCTTCTGTTGCCCTGTCTCTGGATTGAAGGTTCAGATACGCCATACTGGTCAACTCTGTTCCTAATAATTTCCATTGCACGGCTTACAGCATCTTCCGCATCTTTTTTAAGATCGGTTACAATCTTGCTGTCATCGTCTCTTACTGATCCGAAGTAACGGCTTAATCTGATACTTCTTGCAGCAAATTTACGCGCAAAGATATCAACAACTGATTCATCTGAAAGAGCCGATTCCTTTTCAGATTCAGCCAGTACTTTCTTAAATACATCATCCGGGTTCTTTGCTACTTTTTCAAGCAGTTTTGCAGTGTTTACTTCAAGTACAACGCGCATACCGCCTTGTAAATCGAGCCCAAGTTTTATCCTTTTGGCTCTTGCAGAAACATATGCAGGATCGCCCGCTTTTATACTGTCTTCATCCTGTTTCAGGATTTTGTCCACCTTGTCAGCAGTCAAATTGGGATTACTATGATAAAGTTCCTGCTTGGTTTTGTCCAGGACTTTATTTAAATCCTTTGTCTTCTGGTAATCGACATATGTTGGATATAAAAGGTAGACACTGAGTACGACAGCGGCAACAATAATTATTAGCCTAAATCTGAATTCTTTCATATTTTGATTGTATTTCCATATGAGTTTTGAAAATAATTAAGAGCCAAAATTACTCGTAAAGTGATAGAAAGTCAATAAAAATTGAGGGTTACAAGTAAATAGTTGGTGGAAAACCCTTCAATTTGGAGCCTATTATTAAACCCCGGGTAGCATATATTACCATAAAGTTGAATTTTACTGTTTTTAGACGAAAATGACCATTACTATACGCCCTATCTCCCGCTTCTATTCTTAGTGCACAGTTAGTCCTTAGAAAGGCCACATGTACGCTAGGTGAACGCTGCCTGAAGGCCACATTTTCTGTAATCTGAATTATTGTTTTTTGTTCCCCATCTGATCAGGAAATCAGATGAAATAATGTAAATAAATTATTTCGTTTTGTCAATTATTATTTTAACAGGATAACAATATAATTCGCTTTACCAGTTTTTCAAACTTCCCTTTAACCACATTTGCCGTCTCTGTTACTTCTGAATGGTTTAATTTTGAGGTCGAAATCCCGGCAGCATAGTTGGTAATGCATGAAATTGAACCAACTTCCATTCCAAGCGAGGCAGCATAAAGTGCTTCCTGAACTGTCGACATCCCCACGGCATCTCCATAAAATTTACCCATCATTTGTATCTCTGCCGGTGTTTCATAAGATGGCCCCTTCGAAAACCAGTAAACTCCTTCCTTTAAATCAATCTGTTCCTCCTTCGCTGCCTGCCGGATTATTTTATTGAATTCCTTCGATGGAAAGTTCTTTATATTATTAATTCCGTCTTCTGATAATGTCCCGATAAGTGAAGATAATTCTTTTTTTATTGACGAGGCATTAAACGATGTCGCCAGCATTAAATCCCCGGGATGGAATTCTGGATTAATCCCTCCCGCTGCATTAGTGATAAATATTCTTCTGCACCCCAGTCTATACGATAGAAAAGCAGGAAGCACACAGTCTGATATAGCATATCCTTCATAAAAATGGATACGACCCTGAAAAAGCATTAGTTTCTTTCCCTCATATTCGGCAAATATTATTTTCCCTTCATGCCCTATAATTGTGGATGGGGGATAACCGGGTAGTTGAGAAGTGGAAATAGTATTGAGTACCTTTACGGTTGATGCAAATTCACCAAGCCCGCTTCCTAATACAAGTGCCAGATCAGGTTTAAAGGGGGCAAATGTCTTTAATGCATCTGCCGTTTCTTTATATTTTGAATTTAAATTAAGGTTCATGTTCATATATTATTGAGTTAAAATACCTGCCAGCGTGGCAGTCATTAAAGTTACTAGACATCCGCCAAGCACAGCTTTCAAGCCGAAAAATGCAATGTCTTTCTTCCTGTCCGGTGCCATTGGCCCTATTCCGCCTATCTGTATTGCTATTGATGAGAAATTGGCAAATCCGCATAATGCGTATGTGGCCATCGTTATTCCTTTCTCGCTTAGCCATCCGTTCCTAATCATTGATGACATATCTAAATACGCCACAAATTCATTTAGTACTGTTTTTGTCCCTATAAGACTCCCGAAATGTAATGCGTCTTGAACAGGAACTCCAATGCCAATAGCTATATACTGAAGTATCATTCCAAAAATAAGTTGAATAGATAGCGGCTGTCCAAAATTCTTCACCAGCATTGTATTTAATCCGGTAGCATAACCGATCCCTGTAAGTATATAATTAAACAACGCTATCAGCGCAATAAAAGCCAGCAGCATCGCTGCAACATTCAAAGCAAGCCAAAGACCATCACCAGCCCCAGTCGCGGCAGCATCTATAACATTAGAATTCTTCTTCTCTACTTTTATTTTAACAGTACCCTTTGTTACCGGGTCGCCGTCTTCAGGAAATAATATCTTCGCAATTACCATTGATCCCGGGAACGCCATTGTGCTCGCTGCTAAAAGTGATACAGCAAATTTTAACTGCGATGCTTCAAGCGGTATATGATGAAATTCTGCGTATGCCTGCCCCAGCATCTGACTGTATGTTGCAATCAAAGCAGCCGAAATAGTTGCCATTCCCCCAATCATGATTGTCAGTATCTCTGACCTTGTCATGGTTTGAATATATGGTCTCACAAGCAGTGGTGCTTCGGTTTGTCCTAAAAATATTTGCGCTGCATTTGACAATGTTTCTGCACCGCTGGTCCCAAGCAGTTTAGCCATTATCCATGCCATCCCTTTAACTACTGTCTGAAGTATGTTAAGATGATATAGAACTGCCGCCAATGATGATACAAAAATTATAGTCGGCAGTACCTGGAATGCAAAGAAAAATCCTATACTGTCAGGACTTGTGCTTGAGCCCAGTTTGCCAAATACAAACTTGCTCCCTTCAAGTGTAAAACTAAGCAGACTTACAATTGCCATCCCTAGCCAGTTCACTGCATCTTTCAGCCACCCGAGCGGAAAAAACCATGACCGCAGCACTTCGCTGTGTATTATAAAAACTGCAAATATTATCTGGATGAATAATCCCATCCCGACTAACCGCCAGTTCACTGATTTCTTGTTTGAAGAAAACAACCAGGCTATCCCGATTAATATAATTAATCCGGCTATGCCTCTTAATACCGAAATGATATCCATTGTTATCCTTTAATTTTCAGAGGGAATTGTATGACATTTTCTGCATCTTGCTTCATATACATCTGAAGCGCCGACTATAACTCTTTCACCTGAATGCGTCTTTCTTTGCGTTTTATCCGCAGGATTTCCGCATACAAGACATATTGCCAGCGTTTTTGTTATATATTCCGCAATAGCAAGAAGCTGAGGCATTGGTTCAAATGGCACGCCCTTGTAATCCTGATCCAATCCTGCTACGATCACCCTCTTGCCGCTGTTGGCTAGTTCATTGCATACATTTACAATGTCCCCGGAAAAGAATTGTGCTTCGTCAATTCCTATCACCTGGGCATCTTCCATTAGCGTAAATATTTCTTTAACGTCCTTAATTAAGATCGAGGGGAGTGACTGCTCGCTGTGCGAAACTATTGAGTTGTCGGAATATCGTGTATCTATAATAGGTTTGAATATTTTTACTTTCTGCTTTGCATATTGGGCTCTTCGGAGCCGGCGGATAAGTTCTTCTGTTTTTCCGCTGAACATGCAGCCGGTTATAACTTCAATCCACCCGGTATCTCTGGGCATTAAATGAGGAGTGTATTCCATATGTCTCTATTTTTTTAAGTCTGTGTCACTGAATGCATAGGGGAGAAGCTCTGACATTTTAAGAACTTTTATTTCATCCTTATGATTTATCATTACTATATCTATGTCTCCGCATAAATCAAACAGAACTTGTCTGCATGAACCGCATGGAGGACAGAAATCAGGTGAGTCGCTGGCAATTGCCACTGCCTTAAACTTTCTTTCCCCTTCAGATATTGCTTTGAAGACTGCAACTCTTTCGGCACACATGGTTAAACTGTAGGAACTTGTCTCAATATTGCATCCGATATATACCTTTCCGTCCTCTGTTAATAAAGCTGCACCGACATGAAAGTTTGAGTAGGGAGGCAGGGCTCTTTTCTTTGCTTCTACTGATAGTTTTGCTAATTCTTCGTAATTCATATTTCTATTATTTTTTTTGACAAAGATATATTTTTACTTTTCGAAATCAAATAAATAAAGTAACTATTTTTTAAGTAAATTATTCTCAGCAGCTATTATGCTCTTCTATTTCCATTTATCCCCCTTGAACAGGGCATTAACAAAATTTACTGCAATCAATGCTTCATATATGATCTGAAGATATATAATCTCAAATGGTCTGAATTTATAATCTGCTTCCCTGGTATTTACTTCCACAATAATAATGTCCGTTATTATTTTTACTACAGCTGGCATGAATAACCATTTATCAATTAAGCCCAAAGGAAATGAAAAAAGACATAATAGATTAATTATATGCCATGCAGCTAGCATAATCTTATGAACCGGTAGATAATATAGAGATGTTTTTGTATGCCTGGTTTTCTGTACAAGGTATTCTTTGAAACTCGCTGGTGCATATGAATATACTGACGACTCCTTGTCAGAGACGTATCCGATTCTCATTTTATTCTTTACAGCTTCTCTAATTAAAAGATCATCATCGCCGCTCAAGGTTTCCGTTGTGTTCTCATAACCTTTTATTCTTTCATATGAGGATTTCCGGAATCCAAAATTTCTTGCAGCTGCAGAATAAGGCAGGTTAATCTTTAATGCTGATCTGTATAGGAAGAATGTGCGGATATTTTCAAACCTTGCAATTGAATTAACAAAACCGGGTTCTTCTATAAATGGAGCATTCCCAAAAAGGAAATCATATCCTTCATTGAATTTCCGGATATAGCTATTCAGCCAATCCCTTTCAACAAAACAGTCTGCATCAGTAATTATTATTAAATCGGAATGTGATTCCATTATGCCTAATGCCAACGCTCCCTTTTTACCGGGGTACTTTTTATCTTCTGCAGGTATAATCCTTAGATTAGTAAAATGGTTCAGATATTTCATTGCTTCCCGCAATGTATTATCTGTGGAATTATCATCAACTATGATAATCTCAAATTTACTTGCAGGGTAATCTATTATTTTAAAGGAATCAAGTAGACCAGAAATGTTCTTCTCTTCGTTCTTAGCGGCAATTACTATTGATATCTGAGGGCTGATCTTATCCACAACATTATTTATTTATTAGCAATAATATTAAAAATAATACTGCTCCCCAAAATAATAATGTTCATGTATAAAATAATAAACCCTTCCTCCCGGAAGGGTTTTGTGGAGAAGAGGTAACAAAATTAATTGTTCACCTTTAATAGAATAATAATAGACATTACCATTATGGTGTAGTGTGACCAGCCTAATCTTATATCCCTCCCCGTGATGAATAAACTATCGGCTTGTATCAATGATTATTAAAAAGAAATCCCCGCTCTCGCGGGGATTATATTCTAAAATGATCTGATCCGTTTAACTATTCAGCAAACTTTTGAAATAATACAGATGTATTATGACCGCCGAAGCCGAATGCATTACTTAATGCTATGTTAATATTCCTTGCCTGAGGTTTATGGAATGTATAATTCAAATCGCATTCAGGATCAGGTGTTTCAAAGTTGATGGTTGGTGGCACCATATCATTCTTAATTGCAAGTATTGAGGCAATAGCTTCTACAGCGCCTGCTGCGCCAAGAAGATGCCCTGTCATACTTTTAGTCGAAGAAGCGTTCAGTTTATATGCATGATCTCCGAATACTTTCTTTATTGCCTTTGTTTCAGCAATGTCTCCAAGCGGAGTAGATGTTCCGTGCATATTTATATAATCAACGTCTTCTTTCTTTATGCCTGACATTTTTACAGCCATTTCCATAGCCAGAATAGCGCCTGTACCTTCAGGATGAGGAGCTGTAATGTGATGTGCATCCGCTGAAACTCCAAATCCGATTACTTCAGCATAAATCTTCGCGCCTCTTGCTTTAGCATGCTCAAGTTCTTCAAGAATCAACGTTCCGCCTCCTTCTCCCATTACAAATCCGTCTCTTGTAATGTCAAAAGGTCTGCTCGCTGTTTTTGGCGAATCATTTCTTGTAGATAGTGCCTTTGATGCATTAAACCCTGCCATGCCGATTTCATTTATCGGAGCTTCACTTCCGCCTGAAACTATGATATCCGCTATCCCGTTATTTATCATTAGGTAACCATCAATCATGTTGTTGTTTGCTGTTGCACAGGCTGAAACGATGCAGTAATTAGGTCCCTGGAATCCGTATTGGATTGAAATCAAACCTGCTGCGATATCAGGAATCAGCATTGGAATAAAAAACGGGGATACTTTATCAGGTCCCTGTGTATGATTTATAACTGATTGGTTGTAGAAAGTCTGCATTCCGCCGATTCCGCTTCCATAGATTACACCAATTCTGGATTTTTCATAATCGGTTAGAGAGTCAGTCTTTATGCCGCTGTCATTAATAGCCATAACAGATGCTGCCATTGCATACTGTGCATATGTGTCCATTCTTCTGGCTGCCTTCTTATCCATGAAATTGCCGGAATCAAATCCGTGAATTTCACATGCAAACTTTGTTTTAAGTCTGGAACTATCGAATGATGTTATGGTATCGCAGCCGCTTTTTCCTGCCATCATGTTATTCCAGTATTCATCTACTGAAAGGCCTAATGGATTAACGGTACCCATTCCAGTTACTACAACTCTTTTATTTGATTTTTCAGTCATTATTTTCCTTTTTAACTATTTCATTTAGTCGTTTAAAATCAGGCTGTAAAGATAAAGAAAAAAGTCCTATTTATTAAACATTTTTCGCTTTATGAGAGAAACTAATTTTGAGGAATAATCTTAAAGTGTATTCGCAATTTTAGATATTTTGTCACTGGTTAACCGGAATATCCGCCATGATTCCATATTCTCTGCCCCAAGTTTCTTGTAGAAATCAATGGCTGACTGATTCCAGTCCAGCACTGCCCACTCAACTCTGCCGCAGTTTCGTTTATTGGCTATTTTAATTAATTCAATAAGGAGTCCTTTCCCAATCCCTTTTCCCCGGTATTCCGGTTTCACATACAGATCCTCAAGATATATACCCGGTTTACCCACAAATGTTGAATAATTATGGAAAAACAGAGCCATACCAACAGGTGCATTCTCAAAGTAGGCTATTAAAACCTCTGCATATTTCTTGGTGCCGAATAAGTATTTCTTAAGTTCCTTCTCTGTCACAATTACATCATGCAGTAGTTTCTCGTATTCAGCAAGTTCTCTTATAAGAGACAATATCAGAGGCACATCTTTTATGTTCGCTTTCTTTATTATCAGCGGATCATTTTTTAATTTACTCATGCTCTTTTATTCTTTTTAATAGTTGTTAAATAAATTGCGTCCAGCCATTGTACCAGTAATGCAAAAAGATATCCGAAAATGCTCCCTATAATGGCTCCCCCAATAACATCCGAAGGATAATGAAGTCCAACATAAACCCTGGATATTGATATCAGCAATGCAGTAATAAATAATGCCCACTTTAGTTTTGGAAAGAACTTGTAAATGAATACTGCTGCAGCAAAATTATTTAAGGCATGATTTGAAGGGAATGAATAAGTCCCGTTGCTTCCCAAAGGCGTAATTGCATCCTTTAATACAATACAGGGACGTATCCGGTGAAACATTTCCTTTATTAGGTGCGATCCTGTCTGGTCAGTAATCGCTATTAAAATCAGAACTCCAAAAGCTACAATCCTCCCGTTTCTTCCTCCTTTAATCATGCTTATCAGTAATAGAATGATATAAGCAATATACCAGCTGTTCACATTTGTAATTAAGGAAAAAAACTTATCAAGAAACGGCGTTGATAAAGTATGATTGAAAAAGTAAAATATCACAAGATCAATTCTATAAAGGAAATCTGACATATGTTATCGGCGTTTGTTTATTTAATCTTCAAATCTAATTATTTCCACGGTAAATAAAATAAAAAGCCCAAAGAATATAAGTAGATTATTATGCTTATTTTTTACTATTTTATAGCATAAAATTGAGGTTTCCTAACAGATGTCAAGCATAGCAAACAAAACAGTTATTGACTATATATATAATAATGACCTACCTTTTAAAGGAGAGAAATATGAATATATTAAAAGAGAAACAATCGATGTTTTGATTACTCCCCTCAAAATTATGGCATTGCTGATAGCTATATCTGGACTATTTGCAATGATCTTTGAGGTCAGGAACTTCTCTAACCTGGCCCTGCAGGTTTATATAACCCGGCTGCTTGCAACTCTTATGTCATTCACAATCCTTGTTTTGCTTTATACTAAACAAGGGATGAAACGCCCTGTCCTTATGGTGCATGCTTTGCTTTTGGTTATTATAACTTCTTCAGGTTATATGATCTACCTTATTCCTAAAACTCTGATCGTTAACTCCCATATCGTTGGACTCATGATTTTTACTTCTGCTTTGTTCCTTAGCTGGGAAGTCAAAAATCAAATCATAGTCGCAATCTATTACAATATTGTCTTTGCCGCTGCCATCCTCCTTAATGATGGAAGCATTTACTTCCTTCCTAATATGTATGAATCTGTAATATTTGTTCTTTTCCTTGGTGTTATCTCTGTAGTTGGCAGTGCCGTTAATTTCAAGCTTAGAATGCTTCTTGCTGAAAATAGTTTCAGGGTAAAGCTGTCTGAGAAAAAATACAGATCTATCTTTGACAACTCTGCCGAGGGTATATTCCAAACCAGCCCGGAGGGACAGTTCCTGACAGTTAATTCAGCTTTATGTTCAATTCTTGGCTATACTAAGGAAGAGCTTCTAAAGACAAATATTATTAAAGATATTTACTGGGATCCATCACAAAGGGATGCTCTGGTTAAAGTCCTTGAATCTAAAAGCGAAGTGAAGAACTACCAGCTGACATTGAAAAAGAAAGATGGATCTCAGGTTATTGTTAATATCAGCGACAGGTTAGTTGTCGGCGATGATGGAATAAGCCGATACTTTGAAGGGAATCTCCAGGACGTTACTGCTAATGTTAAAGCAGAGCTCAACAAACAGATCGCGGATCAGGCCTTGCTTGAAGAAAAACAAAGAGCTGATGCTCTCGCTAAAGAGGCAATGCAGTCAACTCTTATCAAAAGCCAGTTCCTTGCAAATATGAGCCATGAAATAAGAACTCCTATGAACGGAATTATTGGATTTTTATCCCTCATCGTCGAAGGATCATACAAAAACAAAGAAGAGATGATTGAGTTTGCTAATGGCGCCAAGAAATCTGCTGATTCTCTTCTCGCTATCATAAATGATATCCTCGACCTCTCCAAGATTGAAACCGGGAAAATGATCCTTTATAATGAAGACTTTAACCTGAGCGATGTTATTGATGAATCGGTTATAATATTATCTCCTAACATTAAAGAGAAAAATCTTACTATATCTAAAACAATCGAGGAGAATTCTCATATCCTGCTTAACGGCGATTCCACTAGAATAAGACAGATATTCTTAAACTTGATTAGTAATGCTGTAAAGTTTACTGAGACAGGAGGGATCAGCATCTTTGTAAGAACTATGAGAACTGGCATTGACGCTGTTACTCTTTTTTGCACTGTAGAAGATACTGGAATAGGTATTCCTAAAGATAAAATTAATGGTTTATTTCAACCATTTACTCAGGTTGATGGGTCCCATACACGCAAATACGGCGGCACTGGATTGGGTCTGGTTATCTGTAAAGACTTTGTTACTATGATGGGTGGAGAAATCTGGGTAAAGAGCGATGTGAATAAAGGAAGCAGTTTTAATTTTACTCTTAAATTAAGTCCCCAGGTTGCTGGTTCTCATGAAACCATTAAAGAAGGATTGTCTCAGGTTTATGATCTTAAACAGGATAATGAATCTATTAAACTGGAAACAGGACGCAAAAAAGAAGAAAGGTCAAAGTTCAGAATACTCCTTGCTGAAGATAATTTAATAAATCAAAAAGTGGGTCTCAGGATTATGAGCGAAGCCGGCTTTATTGTTGACGCGGTTGTCAATGGATTTGAAGCTGTTGATGCTGTAAAAAAGTATCAGTATGACTTAATACTCATGGATGTACAAATGCCTGAATGTGATGGCTTCACCGCTACAAAAGAAATCAGGCAAATGGGGAAGGACTATGAAAACCTTCCCATTATAGCAATTACTGCCCATGCTTTAAAAGGTGATAAGGAGAAATGTATCAATGCGGGGATGAATGATTATATCTCCAAACCGATTGTTTCTGATAACCTTATCGGCATGATTGACAAATGGCTAAAAATAGAATCTGTTGAATCAGGTCAAACTAAGTCAAAAGATTCTGAACCCCGCCTGGTTGAGGTCTTTGATTTCCACCATCTTGATAAAATGAGTCTGGGAAATGATGAATTCCAGAGAGAACTTATTATCACTTTTATTGAGGATGCCGATAAACGTTTCGAAAAGCTGAATGCACATATGGAATCACAGGATATGGATAAATTTGTGGCAGAAGCTCACACTATAAAAGGTGCTTCCTTATCAATTGGCGCCCTTCTGATCGGTAGGAATGCCCTTATAGCAGAAATGTCGGGCAAGCAGAAAAACTATTCCGCTTTACCCGACAATTTAAGTCAATTGAAATCTGCAATAGATAAAACAAAAGTAATCTTGATTGAACATTTCAATCTGGATGAGATTATTCCATCATAAGGACTTCTTTAATCTTTATCATTGCCTCATCTATTTCCTCTTTTGTAATTACCAAAGGAGGGGCAAACCTTATTACGTTATCATGAGTTTCCTTGCACAGGATTCTTTTCGTCATTAAAGCCTCGCAGAATCTCCTTGCTCCCTTTGCTTCAGGAAATAATTCAACTCCTATAAAAAGTCCCTTTCCTCTTACTTCTTTTATATGCCTGGACTTTATCTCTTTTAATTTCGTAACGAAATAATCACCAAGTATGCGTGAATTCTCAATCAGGTTCTCTTCTACAAGTACCTTCAGACTCTCTCTCGCAACTGCTGCTGCCAATGGGTTGCCTCCGAATGTTGACCCATGGTCGCCCGGATTGAATACACCAAGTATCTCTTTGTTTGATAATACTGCTGAAACAGGGTAGCACCCGCCTGACAGCGCTTTACCAATTATTACCATATCCGGTTTAACATTTTCATGCTGATGCGCAAACAACTTACCAGTACGTCCTAGTCCTGTTTGTATTTCATCTGCAATAAAAAGAACATTATTCTTTTTACACAAAGTCGCGCATTTCTCTAGATAACCTGCCGGAGGAACTACAACTCCGCCTTCTCCCTGTATCGGTTCTACTAAAAATGCAATTGTATTCTTGTCAATTGCCTTCTCAAATGCTTCAGCATCTCCGTAAGGCACCACCTTAAATCCAGCAGTAAATGGTCCGAAGCCATCCTTATATTGCTCCTCTGTTGAGAAACTTATAAGCGTAATTGTCCTTCCTGCAAAGTTATTTCTGCAAACTATTATATCGCCTGCCTGAGGATCAATTCCTTTTACCTTATGCCCCCACTTCCTTGCAGCTTTTAAGGCAGTTTCCACTGCTTCAGCGCCTGAATTCATAGGAAGAGACATTTCATAACCTGTAAGCTCTGTAAGCTCCTTATAAAGGAATGGTAACTGGTCATTCCTAAATGCCCTTGATGTCAGCGTAATCCTTTCCGCTTGTGTCTTTAATGCGTTTACTATCCTTGGATGACAATGTCCCTGGTTCACTGCTGAATAAGCAGCAAGACAGTCAAGATATTTATTTCCTTCTACATCATAAACCCACACACCTTTCCCTTTTTCAATTACAACATCAAGAGGGTGATAATTATGTGCGCCGTATTTTTCTTCAAGATCTATATAATCTTTCGTCTGCATAAAGAATTTTCCAATTGTTAATAAAAATTAATTGTCCAAAAATATGAAAAGGGGGCATAATTAAGAAACCCTCTTTATTTATCCTTATTTCTTTTACTTAGGGAATTGTAGTTCATTTTATTTGGAATTATCTTTAACCAATACTTCTAATTTTATTATGGAATATATCAAATGAAAATCAGATCCTTCGTTCTCTTTGTTCTTGCTTTTTCTAACTTTATGTTCGGCTGGGGAGACCAGGGACATAAACTTATAAATAATCAGGCCATCGCTTACCTTCCAGCTGAATTAAAAGCTTATTCACAATGGCAGGACTATATCACTATTCATTCTGTCGATCCTGATAACAGAAAAAGAGATGATAAAACTGAAGGTCCTAAACACTTTATCGACATTGATTTTTATAAAGAATTCAATGAGGGTAATATGATTCAGGATAAAAAAGCTTTAGTTGCTGTTTATGGCGATTCAATGGTTACCAAACAGGGTCTCCTCCCATGGGCTACTTTTGATACTTATAATAAATTGATTCAGGCACTTAAAGACAAAAATAAAGACAATATACTTTTATATACTTCTGATCTTGGACATTATGTAGGCGATGGTCATCAGCCTATGCATGCTATGCTTAATTTCAATGGTCAGCTTTCAAATCAGAAAGGACTTCATGCCCGTTATGAAATTAAAATGGTTGATAAATATCTTGAGGATATTAAGAGTTCTATAAAAAATGTTAATGTTGCTAAAATAGATTCACCCTTCGAGTTTATCTATAATTATATTTATAATGGAAACTCTGTTAAGTATGTGCTTTTAGGCGCTGATATCGAAGCTTCTAAATTAGCCGGCGGTACTGATAATGACGAATATTTACGCCTTCTGTGGTTCAAAACTAAATATGTAACTGAACTCCAGTTCAATACTGCTGTCTCTGATCTCGCTTCATTAATCTATACTGCATGGATTGAAGCTGGCAAACCCGATTTAAGTACTATCAAATGATAAAAGGATAAATAGTGATGAAAAGATTACTCTTGTTTCTTATTTTGATCTGCGGCTATTCTTACGGCCAGGTTATTACTTGGCAGCCTTATTTTGTTAAAGACTCTGATTCTATAGATGTATATTTTGATGCAACCCAGGGCGATAAGGGTTTGATAAATTATACAACCGGCGATGTCTACGCTTACACCGGAGTCCTCACAAATTTAAGCGCATCTTCAAGTGCATGGAAGTATGTTGTAAATGCTTCCTGGACAGATAATAATGCCAAATGTAAACTTGAAAGACTTGGGACTACTTTGTACCATTTCAAAATTAGTCCTTCTATAAGATCCTTTTACAATGTCCCGGTTGGCGAATCTATAACTAATATCTGTTTTGTGTTTAGGAGTGCTTCTCCGTATACCGGAACTACCTACTACACAGGTAGAGCAGTCGGTGGGGGAGACATCTTCCTTCCTTTATTCGGATCTGGACTTAATGTAGCCCTTATTACTCCCGCTCATAGCTACAGTTTCTCTGATTTTCATCAAATCGGCGATACCATTCACATAAGCGCTGTTTCATCTCATTCCACCTCGCTTTCACTTTATGCTGCCGGCAGCTTATTAAATTCAACAACCGACAGTTCTGTCAATTTTAATTATGTCGTACCTTCTGCCGGTAAAGTATGGATTAAAGCAGTTGCAGGAGCCAAGACATCCGCAGGTAAAGATACATCAGTTGTTGATTCACTATTTTATGTGGTCAATACTCCTGTTCCCATTCTTCCTGTGCCCGCTGGAATAGTTGATGGAATAAACTATAACTCTTCTACTTCAGTAACCTTTTCTTTATATGCGCCTTACAAGAAAAATGTCTATCTGATCGGAGACTTTAATAACTGGCAGGTTGATCCTGCTTATGCTTTAAACGTTACTTCCGATAGTATCCATTGGTGGATTACAATAAACGGACTTACCGCACAGAAAGAATACGTATTCCAGTATCTTGTAGATGGCACTATTCGTATAGCTGATCCGTATTCGGAAAAAATATTAGACCCTGCTAATGACCAAAATATATCAACTACAACTTATCCCAACCTGATTTCTTATCCCGTTGGTAAAACTTCCGAAATCGCCTCAGTGCTTCAGACCGCTCAGACAGCATACCCATGGCAGGTTACCAATTTCCAGAAACCGGCCAAAAAGGACCTTGTTATTTATGAATTGTTGATTCGCGACTTTCTTGCTACACACAGTTATAAAACACTCGCGGATACTATTAATTATCTGAAGAGCCTTGGCGTTAATGCTATTGAACTTATGCCTGTCATGGAGTTTGAAGGTAACGATAGTTGGGGTTATAATCCTTCCTTCCATTTGGCTCTTGATAAATATTATGGCCCGAAGAATGATCTGAAAGCATTCATAGATAAAGCACATTCTCTTGGTATCGCAGTGGTTTTAGATGTTGTCCTCAACCATATAATGGGAAGCGCACCGTTTGCCAGGTTATACTGGGATGCGGTTAACAACCGTCCCGCTGCCAATAATCCCTGGCTCAATCCAATCCCTAAGCATGATTATAATGTCGGAAACGATATAAACCATGAAAGCCTCGCAAC
>TBL_comb47_HYPODRAFT_10000680_pt1 | contig 44827 bp, 48 predicted proteins | sample TroBogypolimnion_40_FD_10682 | JGI IMG/M metagenome (IMG submission 10682)
TTTTTTAGTTTTATTTCCACCCTTTTTTGGTGGTTTTGTTGTATACCCCCAGGTTTTTCCAATATTTCCAAATTTTTTTCCAACAGATCGTTTCATTTGTCCAAATGTACTATTTTGTTCTCTATATTCTGGTATTATTTGTTGTGGTATTATTTGTTGTGGTATTATTTGTTGTGGTATTATTTGTTGTGGTATTATTTGTTCTGGTATTATTTGTTCATTATTATTAATGTTAATCAATATATCATTTATTGTTTTTTCAATTCTTTCTAAATTTTTATAATTTTTATCATCAGTATTATTTATATATATAGAATTATTTAGATTTTCTGTAGGCTCATTAATTTCTTTATATAATTTAAGATATTGTAAATATTCGGGTGAATTCATATCATAATTATTTAATTTATAGTATTTATATATTATATCTAATTTTGGATTATTTTTACTTTTAATTTTATTTATTTCTAGTGTATTAAAAATTCTTTTTGTTGCAGGATTAATACCATTATTTAAAACTGTTCCGGTTGATCCATTATAATTTATAATTGTCATTATATATTATATAATTATATAATATTTTTCGTAAATATCTATTTGGTCTCTAATTAGGTACTATTGGTACTGTAGATTCTATTATAAACCCCAGTTTTTCAGCAGTCTTATTAATAATGTATTGATCATCATTATTCCAATCTAAATAGTCTTGACCCGAAAATGTAATATTTTTAACGGATTGAAAAGTTCCATCTGAACCATATAACATAGCATTTACCGAAACACTTGTAAATAATTGAACATTCGTTATATTTACTATAAATGATGTAATTATTTTTATCGTTGTTTCTGTAGAGGGTTCAATAGGTATATTTTGAGATTGGCTCATTTATTATACTAAAATATTTTATTTTTTCTTCTATAATTAAATATAAATAAATTAAATATTACCATTTTTTAGTTAATATAATATATAAGAATGGATAGTGAAAATAATTCAGAATCAGAAATTGAAGAATTAAATAAAAAATTTATTGATGGATTAAATAATTATTTTAAACTTAAATCAGAATATGAAAATAATATAAAAAAAGAAAAATTAAAAATTTCAAAAATATCTGAATTAAGTTGGAAAGAAAAAAGATTAGAATTTTTAAAATTAAAACCAAAATGTATTAATTGTAAAAGACCTGTAGGAACTTTATTTTCTAATTTTTTTGATAAAAAAACATATGAAAGACAATATATTGCTATATGTGGTGACAGAAAAAATCCATGTCCATTAGATATTAAAATTAATTTAGGATTTATATCCAATATTATTGATAGTATTCATGATAATGAAGTTAATATGAATAAACATAAACGTAATATAATTATTGATAAAAACGATTTATTATTTGGATATACAACTGAAGAAGAAGCTATAATAAAATTTGATAATATTAAGAATATTATTACAGAATCAACCCCACTTGATGAAGGTGTATTACAACAATATTTAAATGTTGTAGATAATTCTGAAAAAAAAGAAGAATTAAAAAAACTACAAATGGACTATTATAATAATATGGATAATTATAATTTACTTATTCAACAATATAATACAAATAATAATATACAAAATATAAATGATGCTGTTGAATTAAACATAAAAACAATAAATCCTAAAATAACTGAAATTATACATAGAAAAAATGCGATTAATAATATTGATTATAATGAAAATGATAATACATTTCATTTAATTCAAAATAAATATTCCATTAAAGATTTTGAAGATAATATAGGTATTATTGGTCAAAGTATTATATCATTTAAAACTGGTATTGAAAATTTTTCTACAAAAGAAGTTAAATCAAAAATATTACCAGCTATTCCAGATATTAAAGAAAAAATAAATATTCAAAATGAATCTTCATCATCTGATTCTGTATTAATTTCTAATAAAGATAATGAATCATCAGATGAAGATACAGATGAAGATAATAATTCAAATGAATCAGAAGAAGAGTCAGAAGATTCTGATTCTGATAATGAAGCTAATCCTTTACCAAAAATAAAAATTTATCCAAAAATACTACCTGATGGTACAATAACAGCTTTAGAAGCAAATAATTTAAAATATAATTTTGAAATTATTAATAAAGAATTATTTGCAATAGATCCTGAATCCAATAATAAATATAAAATTACAATTACTTAATAATATTACTTAATAATATTATGTTATAATATTATAATATAATAAATATGATTACACATTATATTTCAATACCAGTATTTATTATTAGTTTAGCAATTGGATTATTTTTTGTTTATATTTGGGGTCCTGAAACTAAAACTGTATTTATATATCCAACACCTGAAAATATTGGTAAAACGCAGTATAAAGATAATGCAGATAATTGTTTTGTTTATGAATCAAATGAAGTACAATGTCCAGCAGATTCTTCTTTAATATCTAAAATTCCAATACAAGGTAGTTAGATTTTAACTTATTGTTTATGTTAATTTATTTACTATATATAATATAAATGCATCTTACTAAATTTCTTCATACACAAAGTGGAAAATATATTATGTCTGTTATATTAGGATTTGGTTTAGCCACATTATTTAGAACTGTGTGTAGTGGTAAAAATTGTGTTTTATCAAAAGCTCCACCATTAGCTGATATTCAAGATAAAATTTTTAAACATCAAGATAAATGTTTTAAATTTACACCAATTACAACAAAATGTAATATATCAAAAAATAATGTATTATATTAATCAATCAATTCAACCTTTAATCAACCTTTAAAAAAGGTTGAGCCAAATCTTTGTCAATCTTTAAAAAAGGTTGAGCCAAATCTTTGTTAATATTTAAGCCAAATCTTTGTCGAGCCAAATTTCAAGAGTTGGTTTGGCTCAACCTTTTTTAAAGGTTGATTTGCGTAATTATTATAATGAATCATTCTTTATAATAATTATATGTCATCAGATATTAGTAATTTACCAACAGATCCAGTTAATGGAGGATCAATTGGTGGAAATATTTCATTTTCAGCAAATGAAAATAATGTTACCTTAGATCAAACAACAATAAATCAAATTGTAAATGGATTACAACAAGCAAGTTCATCCGGATCAACACAATTACAATCTAGAGATATTTCACAAAATGTTGATAACTTAGTACAAGATCCATATATTCAACCAAATTTTATTCCACCACAATCTAATAATGATTATATTTCAGAATATGATAATAATGAAGATATAATTAATAATTACAATAAAAATATAAATAATAGTAATAAATTAGATCAATTATATGATGAAATTCAAATTCCATTATTAATATCTATATTATATTTTTTATTTCAATTACCCATTTTTAGACGATATTTATATAAATTTTTACCCATTTTATTTTTTAAAGACGGTAATATTAATTTATATGGGTTTGTTTTTACAAGTGCACTATTTGGTATGTTATATTATATATTATCAAAAATTATGATATATTTTAGTAAATTTTAGTAGATTTTAATAAAAAATTGAAATTGAAATATTATATTTATAAGTAGTACAATAATTACATAAAACTTATATAAAATGGAAAACTTAACAATACAATTAGACTCAGAAGATCGTGATAATAAAACGATAAATACAAATAACTGTATTTATCGTTATACCTTTACACAAGAATTTATGGAAGAATTATATAAATTTTCAAAAATTCATCAATATGATGATAGAAAATCATTTAAAGAATATTGGGATATTTGGGTAATTCAACAAGATGAAATTATTGTAAATGAATGTAATAGATTAAATATACTAAAATATAATGGTAATATTTTAGATAAAATGTATAAAAGTGCTAGATATTATTTTAGAAAAAAAAATATATCAATTACTATACCAATAGAACGTAAAAATTATAGTTCAGTTAATAAATGTATTTTAGATTTAATGGATACGCATATTTTATCTGAAAAAAATAATATTGATTATAAACCATCAACTGGGTTTATATCTTTTTGTAGTAAAAATACAGAAGAATTAAAACTAGAAATTTGTAGATTAATGGAAAATAAAATGAATTCAATTGAAATTAAACATAAAATTAAAAAAACATATAAAAATAGATATTTTATATTGAAAACTAAATAAAACCAAATAATTACAAGATATTATAATTATAATGTTAATTCATTCATATTTACAAAAACGTGAAAAGAATAATTATGATATTAATGAAGTAATGCCAAAACCAAAATTATATAATAATATTATTAAACCATGTGATTTTTTCTCTTTAAATGAAATACAAATATCACAAATAATTATTAAAATACCAAACTATTCACATCATTTTAATCCAGTACTTAAACGTTCGTTTATCAATATAGCTACAATTGATACGGAAAATTTTGAGAGATGTGAAAATATTAATAATGAAAATAAACATATTCTTTTAACAAAATTAAATACATTAAATTATAAATCTTTTTTTGATATTTTTTATTCAAATATAAAACCCAATAAAATAAATATTGAGAATATAATAATACAAAATCAAAATAATAATAGTATATATGAAAAAAATAAAATTTTACAATCAAAAAAAAATATTTTAAATTTAATAAATAGTTATACTCATTTACTAAAAAGTTTAATTTATTTAGAAAATTTAAATATTATAAATTTAAATTTTCATCCATCAATAATATTATTTAATAATAATTTACCAATTATAACAAATTTTGAAGATTGTTTTATTAAACAAAATCTAAATGAAAATGAAAATGAAAATGAAAATAATTTGGCTCAACCTTTTTTAAAGGTTGATTTTTTAAAGGTTGATTTTTTAAAGGTTAATTTGGCTCAACCTTTTTTAAAGGTTGATTTTTTAAAGGTTAATTTGGCTCAACCTTTTTTAAAGGTTGATTCAAGAAATGTATTTTTATCTATTGAAACACATATTATTTGCTATTTACTTCAGAATAATATTGTAAGTTTAACAAGAATAAATATTAAAGAATTATCTAAAGATTGTGAAAATAGATTATATTCTTTAAATTGTTTTTCAAATACTTATATTTCAGACTATACAAATGGGGTAAATTTATCTCTTGAAAGATATATTAATAAATCACAAAAATATATTATTAATAATATTCTTGAAAAAAGTAATACATGGAATATGTATGGTTTAAGTATTTTATTTTTAGTTTTAATTCGTGATATATTTAATGAAGAAAAATTAAAAAATACATTCATTTCATCATTTTTTCAACAATTAATTCATAATATTCATTATGATTCAACAAAACGAAATGATATTTCAACAAATATTTTACTATTTGATACCCTTATAAGTAATTATAATATATAAATATATATTTAATTTACACCATTTTAAAAGTATTATTTGGCTCAACCTTTTTTAAAGGTTGATGTTGAGGTTGATGTTGAAATTATACATAATCTGTTTCAATATAATTTACTCTAAATGATGTTTGATGAAAAACTTCTTGTCCATAATGATCATAATGTGTTTTTCCATCCTCTAATGCATACATTGGATAGACAAGTGCTCTATTACCATCTTTTGTAATTGTCCAATCAGAACAAAAGGGTTTTAATCCAGAATCAGGATTTAATGATTTTTCTGCATATCCATTATAATATGTATCTATTAAATTTTGTGCATGTTTTCTTGAAATCATATACATTTGTGCACCCCATAATTCAGTTGGATAATTGTGATATTTATGTGGACGTTCTTCAACAAATGGGTGTTTATGGTGATAATGCATATAAGAATCATAAATCTTAAATGTGTTAATATATCCAAGCAATAATAGATCTAAATTCATTGTATTAAAATCTTCAATTATTATGGGCATATTATTTTTTAAATCTTTATGTAAATAAATATCATCTTCACAAAAAATACCATATTCTTTACCTGTTTCGGTTAAGAATTTATTTATCATATCAAAATGACCATATGTATATGACCATGCTTTTTTATGACAATTAAAATCTTTAATACGTTCATCATTAAAATCCACACCATCATAAAATGTAACACCAATTTCCAATTTTTCAAATCTATGTTGTAATGCAGTTTTTCTCTCTTCATTTTTATAGGATAAAACATAAAATTCACAACGATCAACCATATATTATTATATTCTTTATAATATTTAAATATATATTCGTTAAAATATATATTTATTACTATTAAACTTTAATATAAGATTAATCATAGTATTATGCAAATAATAGATAATTATGTTACCAAATTAATTGAAAATTTACCAAAAAATAAAAAAATAGAAGATATTAATATAATTTTAGATGGTGGAATATTTAATGGGAGTTATTTAATTGGTGCTCTTTATTTTTTAAAAGAAATGGAAAAACAAAATTATATTAAAATTCATAAAATATCATGTTGTAGTATAGGATCTGTTTGCGCCATTTTATATTGCATTGATGCACTTGATTTAATGCCAGAATTATATGAAATAATTTTAAAACAAATGAAAACACATCATAATTTTAATGTTTTTAATATTTGTTTTGAAAAAATTAAAGAACGTATTAACAAAAATGAAGATATTTGTAAAAAAATAAATAATCGTATATATATTACATATTATAATATTAAAAAACAAAAAAAAATAATCAAGTCTAAATATCGTAATATAGAAGAATTATTTGATATAATTTATAGATCATGTTTTATTCCTATTATATTAAATGGTGATTTATTATATAAAAAAAAATATTTTGATGGTATTACTCCATATATTTTACCATTTGAACCAACAAAAAAATTATTATATTTAGAATTATTTGGGTTAGATAAAATTAATTATTTAATTTCTGTTACAAATGAAAAAACAAATATTCATAGAATATTATCTGGTCTTTTAGATATTCATTTATTTTTTATAAAAAACTCTAATACCCAAATGTGTAGTTATATTAATAAATGGTCTTTATATAATATTTTTTATACTCAATTTATAAAAAAAAATATTGAATTACTTATTGTTTATGTATTATATTTTTCATATTATTTAAATAGTTATATTTATATTCTGAATATTCAAAAAAATAAAAATATAATATTTATATTATTAACAAAAATAATAAAAGAAATATATATTTGTTTAATTAATTATTATTGTTTTTAGTATTTTAGAATTTTTAGAATTTTTAGAATTTTTATATATATTCATTGAAACTTCACTTCTTCAATTTTTATTATTATAAGGTATTAGTTTTTTCACAATAAGTGATCCTATAATAAACCACATTGCTTCAATACTATTACCTGAATTATAAATAACCCATCTAAGAGCTTTACATTGTGGAGATACAGCGTAAAATGGGGATAATAAAAATCCAGTAATTGTTAAAGGAGTACAGTGATATGAATATATATTGCTACAACTATAATGTAGAATAATCCATATAATATACATACTTACACAATTTATAAATTCTCTTAATATTTCATAAATATAAATACCATTTTCTCCAATCATTGTTTGTATCGTTTCAAATAATGTAGAATATAAATATAAAAAGTATTTCAATTTTTTTATTTACATTAAATAATATATGAGTTTACCTGAAATATTAATTTTGTCAGTTGTTGAAATTATTGGAGATTTCGGATATAAAGAATTTGCAAATAATGGTGGATTAATTCCATTTATGATTGGAACCATTGGATATATAGGAGTTGTTATAATGTTAATTGTAGCATTACAAAATTCTACAATAATTATGGTGAATGGTGCTTGGGATGGTGTTAGTGGTTTGATGGAAAGTATAGTGGCTTATATATTTTTAGGGGAGAGATTTGAACACCAATTTCAATATGTTGGATTAATTCTTATTAGTATTGGATTATATTTATTGAAAATCCCAATGAAAAAATTAAAACAATTTAAATTACCAGATTTCCATTGGGGTTCAAAATCTTAAACATATAAATAATATAAATTTAAATTAATTATAAAAAAAATTGATTTAAATAATTATTATCATATTATATTATATTATATAAACACTTTCAACAATGAGCTATTCACACTTTTACGAAACAGATAATGAATCAATTCAATCTGATATTTTAAATAAAGCTATAGATATTAATGATGACGACAAATTATGTTATAAAATGATTATTTTAAATAAAAATAAAACAGGAAAGAATAAAAAAATTAATGTATTCTCATCAGGATCTCAAGGATCAACAATTAGAAATGCTGTAACTGGTGAAAGATATCCAGAACATAAAGTTGGGTCAATACATGAAGATAATTATTATAAAGTAAAAATTAGTACAAATAATTTTATTAATGAATCTGGTGTATTCTTTTATTCATCTGCTGATCAATTTGAACGACATATGGGATGTATTGTTGATCAAAAAACAAAATATAAATTATTTAAAAAAGAACAACAATTGCAAAAATAATAATTTAATAAATTTAATCCACATCTGAGTCAGATACAGAAGATGTATCATTTTGATTTTCAATATCATTAAATTCTTCTTTCGTATATTTTTCCAAATATCTATAAATACGATTTATATCCAATTTTGTAATTTCATTATTTTCAAATAATGCTATTGAATTATTATCAGTATTAACTAAATTTAAAAAAAATGCAAAAATATCTTTTTTATCCATTCCAAGTTGTTGACATAAGTTTTGAATAAATATTGAATTATTATATTCAGTTGAATATTTTGTTAAAACTTTTGTAAATCTTATCTCTTGTGATAAACATTTTGGTTTTTTTTTATAAGAATTATGATATAATTTATTATTTTTAAATGTTTTTATAAGTGAACTCATTTCATTAAATTGCCATATTTGTTTTTGAAATGTAATACGATCAATATAATCTGCAAAACATATATTATCTAAAATATCTAAATATAATGGTATTGATGTATTATAATTTAATTTTCCTAAAATATCAATAATATTTTCATGCCATAATAATCCAACAATTGTTCTATCTGTTTCATTCATTACTACTGAATGATCATTAAAATTATATTTATTATTTATAAGTTTTTGTGTTATTTGTTTAGTATCATTATTATATGATTTTATTTGAAAAATATTTTGAATAATATCATTTTTTAAAACACTTGGTTTATTTTTATAAATATTAAAAATTGTATTTAATTTACGTAAATCAGATTGAATAAAATTAATAATATTTTTACGTAAATTATCTTCAATTATATTTGGCATAATAATTTTTATAATATTATTTATTTGAATTGTTGAAGGTTTTTTTATTTCTATTATATTACAAACTTTCATCAATTCTTTAATTTTTTTATCAATATGATAATTACCAATACAAATAATTGGATTTAATGTTACTTCTTCCAATTTTTGTTTTTTTGTTTTTTTTGGACGTATTAATTTAATTAATGTATTTATTCCACCTTTATCACCATTATTCATTCCATCAATTTCATCCATTACAATTGCTATCTTTTTAATATTTTTATGAAACATACTCATTATATTTTTATCAGACATATTATGCTTTGTTAATGTATCTATAATCATTTTATTTCTTATATCTCCTGCATCATATTTAACAATATCATAATTCATTTCTTTTAATATATCAATAACAAATGATGTTTTACCTGTTCCTGGTTCACCATAAATATAAATACCTTTTTTACATAAATTATTATGTTTATTAATTTCAAAATCTCTAAGTATTTCTTTCATTTTATCCACATCTGATTTTCTATTTAATATTTCATTGATATCTATTTGATCCATAATATATTATATTTGTATTGATATTCTTTTTATGCTTATATTGATTATATTATTGATTATATTATTGATTATATTATTGATTATATTATTGATTATATTATTGATTATATTATTGATTATATTATTGATTATATTATTGATTATATTAATGATTTTTTTATAAATTTTTTTATAAAAAAACTAAAAAACTAAAATGGAAGTATACAAAACTGTTTAGAATTATCACTATATGAATCCCGCTGTTTTCCAATTCGTGTAATAAAATAATACCAATTATCTTGTTCTTGTAAATTTTTCCAAATAACATCAATTGCAAATATCCAATGAGCTCCTGAAGATTTTAACTGTGGCATAGCATATTCAAACAAATTTATTAATTTATCATAACTTTTTTTATTAACAATATATCCAGATGCAGTTTGGGCATATAAAAGTTTATTTACTATATTATTTTGTAATTGTTCAGAGTTAATTAAATTATATGATAAAAGACAAGCATCATATTCTAATTTTAAATTAAAAAAATTATTTAATTGATTATAAAATTCTTCTTTTGATACCAAAAATGTAAAATCATCTTCTAAAATAATTATATTTTCATAATTTCTATCTCGTGCAATTTTTAATACCTCAATATGAGATAATCCACAACCAACTGCACCATAATTATCTTCAATTGCTTCAAACCTTTCATATGATAAACCAAAACTATTTAATTCTTGCTCAATTTGTTCTTTTCTATCAGTTCTTCTATTTAAATTTATATAAATTATATGAGGAATCATATTCATATTATATATTATCTTTTTAAATATTTATTTTATTGTTTTAGATTTTTTGTTTTAGATTTTTTGTTTTAGATTTTTTTATTTTAGATATATTTTAGATATATTTTAGATATATAGATATATATATATATACAATGAGTGAGTCTGATTCTGAATCAAGTGAATTCCGTGACATCAAACCTTTTTCCGGTCCTGGACTATTATTCCATCCAAATGAAGGTGAAGGTACAAGCGACTCTAATGATTCTGATTCTGAATCAAGTGGATTAGTATTACCTGACGTAAAACCTTTTTCCGGTCCTGGACTATACCCTCTAAACGAAGGCGAAGGTAAAAAAATAAATCCAAATCAAGCAAAAGAATTTGCAGAAAAAATTAGTAATATTACAGGTGAGACCGATAATGTTACGATTAATATTTCTGACCACATTGAAGAGTTAGATAATATTAGGGTTGTTTCATTTCCAATAAAAGCTACTACTGTACAACACTGGAAATGTTTAAATTCACATGTACCCCGTGATAAAACAACTTCATGTAATATTGATTCTGCTACTTTGTTAGGAATAATTCCACGAGAATTAGGCGAATTTTTTGCATCTTGTTCTGAAACATGCGAATTGAGTCAATTAATGGGATTACCTACTCATAGGATTAATGATAAGGACCAATTGGTTGAAAATGTTGGAACATCTAATACATTACTTCCATTAATAGTATCATATATTATTAGTGGAACTTCAAGATTTACTACTACATTGGCTTCATTTGCGTTTACATCTCCGCAATATGCATATATAATATTTAAATACATAGTTGACAAATTAAATTCCATGCATAAAATAACACACGAAATTACTCAAGGAATACCACTTATGTTTGGGCGAGATGATATTGGGCATACAGTTGTTTTAATTTGTAATACTTCAGATCCACCAATTCCAATGATTCTTGATCCTCAACAACAAATTTTTTATTTGACAGAATTAGAAATTATAAATTACATATCAGACCAAAAATTTACCAGTGTGTGTATATTAAATGCAATTCCAGACAAACGGACACGTACTGGTGCTAAAATAAGAGACATTACACGAGATCTATTATCATATAAAAAAGATATTCCCATAGAACTTAGAAAAAGAAACCCACTAGATGAAGGATCCATTAGTAAAAAACAAAAACAAAAACACACATCAATATTTGACGAACCTTTTGTTATTGGTGAAACAAAACCTTTTGTTATTGGAAAAACATATCCTACTAAAAAAATTACAAGAAGAGAAAGAGGAGGAGAAAATCATAAAACTAAAAAATATAAAAGAGAAAAAACTCATAAATTTAAAAAGATTACACAAAGAGTAAGAAGAAAAAGAATAAGAAAAAATCATAAAACTAAAAAATATAAAAAAAAGAATAATAAATCTAAAAAATATAATTAAGTATTACCAGATACATCACATGGGTTGGAAACACCTGATGTAATTCCATCCCATGTTATACCACATCCTGTTGCCCATTTATATTTTGAACATAATCCAGATTGCCCTATATATGGAGATACATTGAAATTCATTTGAGCATGTTGTCCTGCAGGAACGGATGAATTACATCTACCTAGATCTTTACTATTAACACATTGCGCCCCGTTATTTGACATATCCAACCAATAATCAGGGCATTCACCAACCATAGGAGGCCACTGTTGAGTATTTTTCATTTTTGCTAAAGAAATACCAATAAGAATCATACATATTATTAATAAAATAACAGCAATTGTTAAAACAACATATTGAAAATTCATTTGTATAAAATAATAATATATAATTTTTTTCTTATAGATTATTATAATGACTTGTAGACCATCAAATGGAAGAGTTGATATTAATGGACCTAAAACAACTGATTTATTTCAAATGTATGATAAAATACCAGTAAATCAGTGCGCAACTTTTAGGAATCCTACTGAAGGTATATGGGATAATACAGATTTATCAAAAACATTTTTCTCTCAAAATAATATAACTATTATTCAAAATGGAATAAGAGCAGGTGTATTTAAAAAATCAAACGATCAATATATAATAAGTGATCAAGATGGAGATACATTAAAAATAATTATGCGAAGTATTTTTTTACAACATGCGACAAATCAACCAACAAGTATACAACAACAAGTAACACAACTTAATACACTTGTATTAGATTATGCAGTACAACAAGTATATTCAGAAGCGATTGGATATTATAAATATTTAGATGATGCTGGTAATATGTATAAACCAATGGACCCGCCAATCATGTCTCAAAATAGAGATAAACAATTAGAATTGAAACCATGGTTTTGATAATTTGAAGATTTAATATTTTTTTTTGGGGGGATTAGTTCTTTAAGTTGTTTTTTAATATCTATTTCCAAATATTTAGTTTTTTCGCAAAGTTTTTCTAGGTTTTCAAAAAAGGACATTTATTTGTCCTTTTTTTGAATTCGAAAAAAACTTTGCGAAAAAATAACTGTATTTGTGCCAAAAATGCATTTTAGAGCATAATGCTCTAAATTCCAATATTTTTTTATAAAAACTTCTTATCATAAAAAAATATTTTAAAAAAAAAATATTATTTTTTGGACAAAAATCTCCAAAAACCCCAGAAAAACCAAATCTCAAAAAACCTCGATGGTAACAAATGGTAACACAAAAATCCCCAAAAATCCCCGACGATTTTTCATCATTTATTTCAAACCATATATGGTAATAAAAAAAAACAGATAAAAAAGTCGTGTGATGATGATAACAAAATGGTAACCAAAATCCCCGAAAAATGTCCAAAAATCCCCGAATCATAATACGTTACAAATATATTATTTTTTTTAAAAATATTTAGAAATATTTTTTTGTATAATGATAATAAATGGTAATAAATGGTAACAAAAATCCCCAAAAATCCCCAAATAATAATCTATTTATTTGTGATATTTGTGACATCATATGTAATCACAAAGGCGATTGGAATAAACACGGGTTGACTGCAAAACACATAAATAATCAACAAATGGTAACAAATGGTAACAAAAATCCCCAAAAATCCCCAAAAATCCCCAAAATAAATAATAATTGCAACTGTGAATGTGGTAAAGAGTATAAATATATTTCAGGATTATCGCGACATAAAAAAATATGTACATTTATTTGTATTATCCCAATAAATCCAATAAATCCAATAAATCCAATAAATCCAATAAATCCAATAATGGATTTATCTAATAATATTATTATGGAATTAATTAAACAAAATCAAGAGTTTAAAAATTTACTTATTGAACAAAATAAACATATTATTGATTTATCAAATAAAACAAATAAAAAATATAAAAATATAAATAATATTACAAATAATACAAATAATTTCAATTTGCATTTCTTTTTGAATGAGAAATGTAAAGATGCACTTAATATTGAAGAATTTGTTAATCAAATCAAATTACAAATTAGCGATTTAGATATGATTGGTAAAGTCGGGTATGTTGAAGGTATAACAAAAATATTCTTGAAGAATTTAAAATTATTAGATATTTGTAAAAGACCAATCCATTGTAGTGATTTAAAGAGAGAAATATTATATGTAAAAGATAAAGATTCTTGGGAAAAAGAAAATGATGAAAATAAAAAAATAAAGAATGCAATCAAAAAAATTGAGGATAAAAATATTGATCAATTACCTCAATGGATGGATGAAAATCCTGCGTATAATGATTATGATTCAACTAAACATATGGATTACCACCATATTTTAATTGAATCAATGGGTGGATCATCAAATGATGATGATGATAAAAATAAAAATAAAATCGTTAGAAATATTTCAAAAGAAGTTTTTATTGATAAAAAAAGTTTATAAAAAAGTTTATAAAAAAGTTTATAAAAAAATTGAAATTAATAAATATAATAAATTAGTATTACTTTTATCAAAACAAAATGAACAAATCAAATTCTAATTCAACTTCTAAATTAACAGAAAACTTGACAAATAATGAAAAAAGTATTTGTAAAAGTATACAAAAGTTAATTAATATATTTCTTCTTATTGATGATGATAAAAAATTTTCAGAAAAAGATAGATTTTATGAAAAGTTTCGTATTCTTAGAGAAATATATTATTTAATTGATTATTATGATTTGAAAAATAATAGATCTTTTACTAAATTTATTATTGTGGTTAATAAAAAAGCAGAAGAATTTATACAAGATTTAAAATATACTTTAAAAGACAAAGGACGAATTAGACCAACAAATGAAAATAGAAATGCAATAATTGCATTTATTATTGAAATGGAAAATTTTATTACACCCGTATAATTAAATAAAAATGTAAATAAAAAAATTTATTTACATTACAATACATTACATTACATTACATTACAATACATTACAAATTATTTACAAATTTATATATTTTGAAATTACATTTATTTTTTTTTTAACAACACTTTCTTTTTTTTAATTTCACCATTTGTAACACGTTGTCTTTCTTCTATATACTTTATATATTCTTCATTTAAATTATTTAATTCAAATACCCACATTTGATTAATAGATGTATTTTTAATGGTTTCAAGTTCATTATTTTTTATTGATTGTTCATTAAATATTTTTTCAACATTTTCATCTGTAACTGAATCCATTGTCATTTTAGTTAAATATTTATAATCTATATCACCATCAATAATTGTATACTCTTTTTCATTCAACATTTTAATCACTTGTTCTTTTTTTTTTTTTCTCAAATCAATTGTACCATCTAAATTTTCTTTAATATATTTTGATTTATTTGATAATAAAATTAATTCTTTTTCAATTGTAACAATCATATATTCTTTTCTTGTTTGATACATTTGTAATCTCGTTTCAAAATAATCATCAATAATTTCTTCAACCTTTTCATACTTTTTAAGTTTATCATTTGCATCAAATAAATGCATATTTGTATTTGTATTTGTTGTATACAATTTAAATAATTTTTCTATTCCATTACAATTATAATCAACAATATTTGATTCTAATTCTTCAATTTTTCCTTTTTGTAATGTAATTGTAAAATCAATTGTTGTATCTTTACTCATATCATCATAATCTTTTACAATTGATATAATTTTTTTCCCGGTTTTATCAACACCAGGTTCAATAAGTTCTTCCAAATATTCTTTAAAATTTTCTGTCCAATATCCAACAGGTAATTCAGTAATTCTTATTTTATCAGTTCCAACTCTTTCATATTTACCTTTTATTAGAAATTTAGATTCGCTTATTTTTTCAATAGTCCCATGAAACCCTTCATAATACGGTATAAACTCTGAAATCCCATGTTCAATTTTATTTAATTCATTATTATTATTCTCATTTAATTTTAATTTTAAATAATTAATAATTTGAAGAGGGTTATAACTCATAATATCAGTACTGAATCCAGTACCAATTCCCTTTGATCCGTTAACAAGAATCATTGGAATAATTGGTGCATAGAATATTGGTTCAACCATTGTTCCATCATCATTTAAATAAGTTAAAATATTATCATCTTCTTGTGGAAATATAGCACGGGTTATTTTATTTAATTGAGTAAATATATATCTCTCTGATGCGCTATCTGATCCACCTTTTAATCTTCCACCAAATTGTCCTGATGGTATTAATAAATTAATATTATTTGAACCAACAAAGTTTTGAGCCATTCCAATAATTGCTCCATTTAAACTAGCCTCACCATGATGATAACATGAATGTTCTGAAACATACCCGCTAAATTGTGCTACTTTAATTTCAGTTGTTAAATTCTTTTTAAATGCTGAAAATAATATTTTTCTTAAACTTATTTTTAATCCATCCATTAAATTAGGAATACTTCTATCACAATCGTATTTTGAGAAATGAATTAAATCTTTACTAACAAAATCTTCATAAGATACAGTTGTTTTATTCGTATCAATAAATGATTTACGATCATAACCTTCTAACCAGTCTTTTCTATCATCTGCGCGTTTTTTATTAAAAACCATATCAATTGAATCATCACTTATTTTTCCATTATGTTCAAAATCAACAATTTTTTTTTGTTCAAAATATTCTTTAAATTCTTTACCGGTACTTGTACCCAATCCTTTATAATATTTTATTTTCCATCCTTTAGTATCATTTTGACTTTTCCATTCTTCATATTCACCATCATTATAAAACATTAATGTTTGATTAGCTTTATTTGCTTTTAAAATAGGAGTATTCATAAACCCAATAAATCCCGGAATTTCAGTTAATGATGCCCATTCAGATTGGAATAAATTAATACATAATCCTTTTATATGACTTCCATCCATATCTTGATCAGTCATAAATAATACTTTACCATATCTTAAACTATTTCCAACCATTTCCATTGATAAATATTTTTTTCCAATTTCTAATCCAAGAATTTTTTTTATTTCTGTAATTTCTTTATTTTCTGAAATTTTTTTAGCTGATTCACCTCTTACATTTAAAAGTTTTCCTTTTAAAGGATAAACCCCAATAGTATTACGATCTTCTGACGATAATCCAGAAATGATTCCTGCTTTAGCTGAATCACCTTCACAAAATATAATAATACAATCTTTTGATTTTTCAGTACCAGCCCAATTAGCATCAGTTAGTTTAGGGATACCTCTAATATTTTTAGATTTAACCCCGTCATTTTTCTTTGCTGCTTTATTTTCTTTAACATCATTAATAGCACATGCTGCATCCATAACACCCATTTTAGCTAATTTTTCAATAAATTTATCACTTACTTCACATTTAGATCCAAATTTTATACTTGGGGTATTCATAAAATCCTTACTTTGACTATCAAATGCTGGATTTTCAATATCACACCGTAAGAATAGTATAAGTTGTTCTTTAATACTATTTGAATTAACTTTAACTTTTTTCTTTTTCTCAATATAATCAACTAATTTTCTTGTAATTTGATTAAGAATATACTCAACATGTTTTCCACCCTTTGCTGTATGAATACCATTAACAAAACTTATTTGTATAAATTCATGAGTTGGTGATAATGAAACCGCATATTCCCAACGTTCGCCTACTTCTTCATATACCCTTGGGGTATTATCTTTTGAACCAATATACATATCAATATATTGTTGAAAATTTTTTATTGGTATTATTTGTGAATTATATTTTACTTTAAGTGTTTTATTGGTAACTGCTGCTATATCATATACACGTTTTTTAAGAAGAGCGATAATATCTGGAGTTAATCCAGGAATACCAAGACGTTGATAATCTGGTTTAAATATAATTTTTGTATAAGGTTTTGACTTACATTTTGTAATAATTGGTTTACATATTTCATCCAAATTATTTTTAAATTCTTGAGTATATTTTAAACCTCTTATATGATCAATTGTTTCAATTGAACCATATGATGACCATATAAGAACAAGTTTAAAACCAAACCCATTTTTTCCACCAACAATTTTCTTTTCAGTTTTATCATAATTTGTAGATGTACGTAAATGACCAAATATAAGTTCAGGGATCCATATTTTATATTCTGGATGTTCTGCAATATCAATACCATTACCATCATTAATCATAATAATTGTTCCATCTTCTTGGACATCAATATCAATATAAGAAACTGGTTGTGAATTTGGAATATTGTTATCAACTGCTTGTTGCATACGAATAACATGATCTCTGCAATTTACAATACCTTCATCAAATAGTTTAAATAATGCGGGAATATAATTAATATTTTTTTCAACAATTTTTGTATTTGAATCATTTAAAAGCCATACAAATGAATCAACATTTTCAACAGATCCAATATAAGTATCTGGATTATCCAGAATATGTTGTTTATCTGTTTTTTGTTGATATTTATTTGAAAGATTAGTAAGATTAGATGATTCCATTTTGTTGTATTAATTATATTTAAATTTTAATGTTTATATAATTTCAATTTTTATTATAATATATTTCTTAAGAAAATGTAAATATTTAGTAATATAGTAATATAATATAGAACACATTTTACGTCAATTAATAAAAATACATAAATTATAATAAAAATTGAAATTAAATAATATAAGATTAAATCAGTAAAAGATATAATGGATTCTTACACAACGAAAACACGTGATGAATTAATCAAAATTTGTAAAGAGCGAAAAATTAAAGGATATAGTAGTATGAAAAAAGACGAAATAATTCAAATATTAAATCCTATAACCACAACTACGAACATTAGTATACCAGTTATTACATTTACGCCTACTACACATACATTAAATACATTAAATACATTAAATACATTAAATACATTAAATACATTAAATACATTAAAAACATTAAAAATGATTGATTTATTTGCTGGAACAGGAGCATTCACGAATGCTTTTGAAAAAACAGGAAATGTTGAATGTGTATTTTCAAATGATATGGTTGAATGGTCAAAACAAATGTATGATTCAAACTTTACACATGAACTAACACTTGGTAATTTAAATGACATAAAAACTGAAGATATACCAAAACATGATATTTTAACGGGAGGTTTTCCATGTCAACCATTTAGTATTGCGGGAAAACAAGAAGGATTTAAAGATGAAAGATCAAATGTATTTTGGAAAATTTTAGCTATTATAGATTTGCATAATCCATCTTGTGTTATTCTGGAAAATGTTAAAAATTTAGTCTCTCATGATGAAGGGAAAACATTTGAAACTATCAAGAAAAACTTAATAGATCGTGGATATCATATTAGGTTTAAGGTACTTGATACAGCAGAAATTACAGGCATACCGCAACACCGAGAGCGAATATACATTGTTTGTATAAAATCAAAAGATGTATTTGATAAGTTTACGTTAGACTTTCCGAAAATACCAAAGACTCAAATATCATCTTTATTAGAACCAAATGTTTCCGATAAATATTATTATACAGATAAATCATCAACATGGGAATTAGTTAAAAATAGTGTTCTTAAAAAAAATACTGTCTATCAATATAGACGCGTATATGTTCGTGAAAACAAAAGCAACGAATGTCCAACATTAACTGCAAATATGGGTGGAGGTGGACACAATGTACCATTAATCCTAGACGATAAAGGTATAAGAAAATTAACACCACGCGAATGCTTTAATTTTCAAGGGTTTCCTTCATCTTATAAATTACCTAATATTTCAGATACAAATTTATACAAACTTGCTGGTAATGCTGTTTCCATTCCTGTGGTGGAACTTATTGCAAATAGACTTATACCATTACTTATTGTGTAAATATTCCTTCAAAATTACCACAATAAATCTTAACACATTTATCTGGCATTTGGGAATATATATTATCCCACGATATATGAGGTCTTCGTCCTTCTTCGCATTGTTCTTCATGAGTCTGTTTTTTATTCATTTTTATGTGTTTCCATTCAGGCGACTCATTTGATAAGTTTAACTTCCATAATATAAATATATCATTTAACCATAGACGCATATCTAAGAAATAAATTACCCCAAACTTTTTTTTTGGGACCAAATGATGACGGACCATCTGATGTAAATGCTTTCACTTCGGGTGGTGAATATATGGGGTATTTGTCTGAATATAAATCTCCATTAATTTTTAGACTTTTATGTTTTATACCCTTCACCCATTTACATGAAGGATCATTATCATAATTATTAATAATAAATTTAACAATATTTTCGGTGACATCTTCCGGTGGATTTTGGTGGCGAATCGGCAATTCAGTTTTTTTTATAATTTCCACAGTCTTAATATAGTTATCACGATACATATTATACCTAATTCGTAATACATCTGGTGTATATTTATCATCGGGTATGTCTTGATTTTTTTTAGGTTGTAAATCAGTCGGTTTTATATATTTTTTTATTTTTATAATCAACTTCTTTTGTTTAGGTGGTTCAGATGATGAAAATGATTCATTCATTGTTGAGTTATATTCTTTATAATACTTTATAATACTCTCTCTTATATCATTTCAATTATTTATATTATTATTTTGGTATAATTTTTTTCCAATCAATATGGAAATAGCTGATTACCAAACAGTATCCGTATTATGCCACCACATTCCGTCATTTTTTTTAACATTATATAATGCTCTAAATATTTGTGAACGAGATAATGGTATATTGCATCTATATTTATCTAGAGGATGTGGATTTGTTTTTAATTGTGCATCTAATGCTTTTTTGGATATTTTTTGTTTTTGATTAATTGCATAATAAATATAAAATGCTTCAAATGAATTTTTTTTAATTGGTAAAACATCTTCATTATTTTCTTGATAATCTTTTAAATATTCATCACATATAGCTAATCCAGAAATATCTGCTAAATCTTCACCTACACCAATTAATGCATCAAACTCAATCTTATCTCTTGCAGCAAATTCTTCATATTGTTTAACAACATCATTTTGTATTTTTTTAAATACCTTTTTATCTTCATGAGTCCACCAATCGTATAAATTTCCATGATAATCATATTGACTTCCCCAATCATCAAATACATGACTCATTTCATGAGATATAGTAAAACCAATATGAGCTAAATTATATTCAATTCCTCTCTCATCAAGATCAACAAATGGTTTTTGAATATAACCTAAATTTATATAAATACTATTTTTAGCTGGTGTATAAGATGCATTAACAATATATGCTTGTGTTCCAGTCATTTTAACAGGATATTGTGTCCAATCCATAACAGGTATATCAACCATACCTTTTCCTTCCATATTTAACCATTTATTGAGACGCCAAGAATGTATTTTATCAATATTTTCAATAAGATCATTACTATAATCTAATAGAGGATCTTCTCTTAATGATTCTGGTTTAGCAATAATAAATTGTAAAAATTTTAATTTTAAAAGAGCATATTTTTTAGTTGCTTTAGACATCCATTTATTATTACTAATAATTCTAGTAAATACAATTTTTAAATCATTACATAATACTTCAACATATTTTTCATTTTCAGGTGTATTATATTTTGCAACATATGCATTTGTTAAAAAGGTATTAAATGGTACAGACATATATAATGCAGCACTGACTGCATTACTATCATTAATTCTTGTTTGTCCTCTTTCAAATTTTCCATAAAAATCATAATTTATATGTTCCCAATCTTTAGTCATTCTAGTTATTTTTTGTAAAAATATAAAAATCCAGTATGTTCTCCATTTAGGAGAATCCCAATTTTTTAATAATAATGTAGTTCCACATTTTAAATAATTAGGACTTGATGTTATGAAAAAATCTGGAGTATAAGAAAATCCTAATTCTTTTGTAAATTCAACCCAATTAAATCCGTATTTATCCATAGATTCAGTTGTTGTAATTTTATTATATGTTTGTATACTAGTTGTAATATCAGTACAAACAAGAGCATTAACCATATCTTGTTCAACTTCAAAAACATCATTTGGATTTAAACCATGATTTGGTCCCAATACTGCATCAAATACTTTTTTACAAAAATGTTTAAATTCAGTTTTAGCCCGAGTTTTATATTTAATATCTAAACCATCATCAAAATATATATTAACATCTGATAATAAGAAAACATGTGAATCTAAATAACATCTATTAATAGTTGATTGTTTATTATCTGGATTTATTGACCATACAAATGGTCCATTTGGTCTAACAACTTCATCTTTATTTACAAATGCTAATAATTTCCAGACATTATTTTTATTTTTTCTAATTTCATCAATTTGATGAATAATTTGTTTAGAATATTTACGACTATTTTTTACTGAATTTTGATTAATTATTGAATAATAAAAACTTTTTAAATTTTTAGATAATTTATTATTTTTATGTTTAATATATTCTAAAATAATTTCATTTAATTGTTTATATACTTTATCTTGAGTTAATCTAAAATCATCAATTTGAATAATATATTCTTGTAATTTATTTACCGTTATATCATTAACCCAATTATAGTTAATATAATCATAAAAATTATCATTTGCTTTAATTATTGACGGTGAAAATTCGGATAATAGTTCTTTAACAAATTCTTTTTTAATTTGATTATTAGATTTATTTATTTTTAAAAGTGTTTTTCCATATGATTCTTCAAATGGTTTTAATCCAATTATTACAGAATTATTTATTGGGGGTTTATTTTTCTTATTTTTTAATGTTTTGGTTTTATGTAAAATTTTCTTCTTTTTAGATTGCATTATTTATATAAATATGATATATTATATATTAATATAAATAAAATTTAAAATTTAAAATTTAAAATTTAAAATTTAAAATTTAAAATTTAAATTAATTATAATATATAATATTATGTCAGTATTATTAATTCCAGGAAGAAGATCGGGTATAATTAATCATAATAATTTAAATAAAGAATGTGTTTGTCCAATACAAAATATTAATACTAAACAGATTAAAAATAGTAACCCTGATGTAATACCCATATCAACCCAAACATCAAGAGCTGTAAATGCAATTAAACATGCACATGGTGGGAGAGTTGTATTTGGTAATTATCCATATAATTCTACAACAACAAATATTCCATCAATTAATTATAGACCTCCAATTAAAAATAAATTTTAATTTTAAATTTTAAAAAAATAAAATAAATAAAATTGATTTTATTTATCAACAAATAAATAATAATATAATATAAATCAAAACATGTCAACAAAAAAGACAAATTCAAACTGCACAGAAACAACACATAATGGAATTAAATATAAACATAAATATTCAATTGATGAATTTAAAGATATAAAAAATATATTATTAATAATTGAAAGACAAAAAGAAGGACGTTTTGAATATCTTAAAGATTATAGATATCGCAATTGTGATGATAAAACATTGGTATTACCAGAACACTCAAAACATAGAGAAATGATAATTAATTCAAAATGGTTAGAAGAGTATAGAAAAAGAAAATATAAACATTCAATTCCAATACAATTACCATCTAATGAAAATGTTATTATCCGTAATGAAAGAAATGAAGTAATAATCCCTGAAATAACAATAAAAACAATAAAAATAAAAAAAAATAAAATAAAATTAGAATTAGAAAACCTAATGGCGCATATATCAGATGTAAAAGACCAAAAAGATATTTTTGAAATGAGATTTAATCAAATAAATTCCGAATTTATTGAATTAAAAATTGAATTTGTAAAAGTGAACTCAGAAAATATTGAATTAAAAACCGAAATTGTAGAAGTAAAATTAGAAAATGTTAAATTAAAAACCGAAATTGTAGAAGTAAAATTAGAAAATATTAAATTAAAAACCGATCTTGATGAATTAGAAGAAAGTTTTTCACAAATAACAAATATAATTCAAAAAAAGGTAGAGCATGTAAAACTACAAAAAATATAATTAATAATTTAATTATTTAATATTTACAATAAGTTTATTTTATTTACATACTCACTTAGTTTATTTATTTAGACACTTTTTTTATTTTCTTTGTTTATTTTATAAATGACACGTTATACAAAAACATCAAATGGACATTATCTTATTCATGGAAAAAAATATGAAAAATTAGAAGGATCAAGAGCACAAGTATATCACGGAACAGCATATAAAACAAGTGGAAATCTTAAAAAACCCGAAATTATGATGAATAAAAATCATCGTATAGTTTCAAAAAGAAAACATTTTACTGCAAAAAAAGAGAGACGTTTAATTAGAGCTGGATATGGAACTAAAAAGGGTAAATTTGGATTTGTTAAAATTGGTAAAATGAAAATTGGTAAAAGTAAAAAATCAAGAAAAGGTAGATCAAAAAAAATGAGAGGTGGAGGAATTGATGATGAAGAAGAATATGTAGGATCCGAAGAACCCGAAGAACACGAAGAACCAGAACTTTAAAATATACAAGATCTGAATAAGTATAAAGCTTATTAAATATTTAACTGACTATTTAATTGTAAAAGTCTATCATCATAAACTTCATTAAATTTATTATGATCAAACTCATCCAGTGTTCTTATACGATACTCATCAGAATCACCTCTAGTACATTTTACATTATTCCAAAATTCGCGAGATTGACAAAAATAATGATTCATTATATAATAATTATTATCTAGAATTATAAATTTATTTAAGTTATCTTCCTCATTACTAAATGTTGCATGATGAATATTTAAACTATTAAAATTAAAATTACTATTTACAAAATATTTTCTATTACCTCCTATTTCAGATGATCTTTTTGTGAAATTATTCACAATTGATTTAGGTTGTATTTCATAACCAGATGACCCAAATAATGTTTGATCAACTTGAATTTGACCTATATATAATAATGAATTTATAACGATTGGTAATTTCCCTTGAGGTGACCACATATATTCATCCATATCAATAATAAGTAACCATTGAGATTCTTTTATTAATGGTAAAATATATTGATTATACATATCACGCTGTCTTGTCATATATCTTGGATGATTTGTATTAAATAATGTAACAAGCCCTTTTTCAATATATGAATTTAAAAGGTTACACGAATCATCTGTACTATTATCATCAATTAAATAAAAATGGTCAACCCCATGAAATAAATAATGTTCAATCCATTCAATAATTGAATGTGATTCATTACGAAATAAAGTTCCAACTGAAAGATTATACATTTATAATTATTTAGTACTATAATATATTTATATTTAAATATGTGTATATTTAAATATTTTAAATTTAAATATTTTAAATTTAAATATATACAATTATTAATAATAATACAATGAATATTGATTTTAATGTTGCTAATTATAGTATTCAAAATATACAAGATTTTTTAAATATTAGTAATTTGAATTTTTGTAGTGAAAATGAAATTATTGATAAAATAAATATACTAACAACTAAAATTTTAAATAGTAATAATGTGGATAATGATTTTAAAAATAAATTTACAATTTTTGTTAATTTAATACATATAAAATTAAAAACTTATTTAAATACACAAAATCAAATTGAAAAATTAAATGATAATTTAAATGTAAATATAAATCATCCATTACAATCTACTCCAGAAATTCAGGTAATTAATGCATATGATTATAAATACCCAGTTGGATTAGTAAATCCAGTTGAAAGAAGAATTGTTACAAAATTATTATGCATTGATACATTATTTAGAGATAATTATAATATAACAACATCAAGTAATTTTACATATGTATTACCTTCACCTATAAATAATGTGATAAAAATAAAAATAACTAGTGTTGAAATACCAAATTTTGGATATGTTATTTCTAGTGCAAAAAAAAATAATACATTTACTGTAGAATTATTTAATATAACTCCATTACCTGATAATATATTTATAATAATTATACCTGATGGAAATTATACACCAACAACAATGATTTCCACAATAACAACAATATTTAATAATATAGGACATGGATTACAATATTTATCATTTATTATAGATGAATATTCAAATAAAACAATAATATGTGCTAATACAGCAACACTTCCGGATACATTGACATCATTTAGTTATAATATAATATTTCATGAAATTATTGATTATAAAGCCCAAAAAAAATGTGAAATAGTTGAAGAATTTGATGATGAAAATAAAAAACCCAAATTTAAAAAACAAAAAAAATGTGATATTGTTGAAGAACCAGAAGAGAAGAAAAAATTATCTCAAAATCTTTATAAATCTTTTGGATGGTTGTTGGGGTTTAAAAAATCAAAATATGAAATAACAATGGCAAATATAATTACTAATAGCATTATAACATATATTGCAGTTGTAGAAAGTGAATCATCGTTTGGAAATTCAATATCAAATTATTTATTTGTAGATATTGACGATTATCAAAAAAATTTTACACCAGATAGTATTATTGCATATAATAGTAATAATTCTTATGTTGGTAATAATATATTAGCTAGAATAAGGTTTAATAATAATTTTAATAATTTTAATAATTTAAATGTTATTGATAATATAATAGATAAAATATTTAAAGAAAGAGAATATTTTGGTCCAATAAAACTTGAAAAGTTGAATATTCGTATTTTAGATAAATTTGGTGAAATTATTGATTTTAATAATAATGATATTTCATTAGTATTAGAAATACAAACATTATATTAAAAAAATTAAATTATGAAAATTTATTATGAAAATATAATATAAGAATGAAAAATAAAAATAAAATATGTGATAAAATAATGACATTTACAGATTGTGAATTAGCAATATTAAGAAGTGCCGTTGATAAAGCAGAAGAAAAATCTGGAAGAATTGCATCAAATTCAACAGAAGTTAAAAAAATTATTAGTATTGTTGAAAATTTTATTAGGCATAAAAAATTAATTTGTTATGGTGGTACAGCAATTAATAATATTTTACCAAAACAAGATCAGTTTTATAATACAGATATTGAAATACCAGATTATGATTTTTTTTCAACAAATGCGTTAAATGATAGTAAAGAATTAAGTAATGAATATGTCAAAGAAGGATTTTCTGAAGTAGAAGCTAAATCAGGACAACATCATGGTACATTTAAAGTATTTGTTAATTTTATACCTGTTGCAGATATAACACATATTCATAAGGACATTTATAATGCAATGAAGTATGAAGCAATTAAGATAGAAGGTATATTATATGCACCACCAAATTATTTACGCATGTCAATGTATTTAGAATTATCTAGACCAGCTGGGGATGTTAGTAGATGGGAAAAGGTATTAAAAAGATTAACATTATTAAATAAAAATTATCCATTAAGATCAAGCCATTGCAATGATGTTGATTTTCAGCGAAATATGGAAAAACCAGAAAAATCCGAAAAACATGAAACACCAAAAAAACATGAAACACCCGAAAAAAATGAAAATTCTGAAGAAGAAAAATATGAAGAAGAAAAATATGAAGAAAATAAAATATATAATATAGTAAGAAATACATTTATAAATCAAGGTGTTGTTTTTTTTGGTGGTTATGCAATATCTCTTTATTCGCAATATATGCCTCAAAAAGTACAAAAAAATGTAAAAAAAATTCCAGATTTTGATGTTTTATCAGAAGATTCTAAAAAAACTGCAGAAATATTAAAAGAACAATTATTGAATGAAGGATTAAAAAATATTAAAATAATAAAACAAAATTCTATTGGTGATATTATTGCCCCTCATTATCAAATAAAAATTAATAATGACACAATAGCATTTATTTATCAACCAATAGCGTGTCATAGTTATAATACAATTAATATTAATAGACAACAAGTAAAAATAGCAACAATTGATACAATGTTGAGTTTTTATTTAGCATTTTTATATTCAAATCGTAATTATTATGATACTGATCGTATTGTATGTATGGCACAATTTTTATTTCAAGTTCAAGAACATAATAGATTAGAACAAAAAGGACTTTTGCGTAGATTTAGTATTAATTGTTATGGACATCAGGAAACAATTGAAGAAATGCGTGCAGAAAAATCAAATAAATATCAAGAATTAAAATCAATCAAAAATAAACAAAATAAAGAATATGAAGAATGGTTTTTACGTTACAGACCAGCAGATAAATTTATTGAAAAAGATAAAGATAAAGATAAAAATAAATATAAATTTAAAGACAAAAATAAAAACTCCAATAAAAACAAACAAAAGAGTAAAAATATTAAACCAAAAAAAATATCAAAAACTCAAAAACGTGGTAGAGGTGGTTTATTTTTTTAATATAATATAATATAATATAATATAATATAATAATATTATATTATGGAAAATGTTATAAATTTTTTTAAAATATTATTTTTTATAAAATCAAAACAATCATCAAAAATTATGAGTTGTGAACCTCAAAAATCAATTTCAATAAAATCTCCAAATTTATCACAAAAACAAAAATCCATTAATATTACAAAACAATTAATAATAGATCATATTAAAGAAAGTAAACCATTATCAATTTCACTATTAAATTATATTGATACAAATTTATCTGAAGTTGACAAGTATGATATTATATTAGAGTATAATAATACAATTTTGTTATATACAAGAAATAATAATGATAGTAATAATATAATAAATAACAAACCCAAATTATATAAAAATAAAATAAATTTTATTCTATAATATATTTTTTAATTGCATTTTTTCATTAATTGAATTTGTAATAATTTCTTTAATTTTATTTTCCAAATAATTATTTTTTGCAGTAAAAATATTTTTTTCATTCATTAAAGAATTAATTAGTTGTGCTTGTTCATTTATTTTTTTTTCATACATTTCTAGTGTTGTTGTATTACGTTGAGTTGTTAATGTTTTAATTTGTTCTAATACATCTGGTTTATTTTCTGGTCTTCCGGGTATATAATTTGTTAATAATAAATCAATTGTATTCATAAAAAAATCTTTAATATACGGGTCAATAATAAATTCATCAACTGATTTTTCAGATAATACAACATAATCATTTGGATTTAATAATAATGTTTTTTTATCAAATGAATTATGTATATGTGAAAACACTAAAATAGTTTTCATTGGATCTAATTGAACAAATGGTATAGTATAATTTTTTAAGAATTCCTTCTCTTCAGCTAATGATGCTTCTTCATTATATTTTGTTATATTTAATAAATTACGACGAAATGCAAATGTTGCTGCCGTAGCATGGTTTGGTCCATATGGACCAAATTTATACATTGTTTGAATATGTTTAAAATAAATATACATTTCGCTTGAACCTGCACATAATGCTGATGGATTTTTTTTTAATACATCTACTGCATGAGATACTCGTTCTTTTGGATAATAATCATCATCATCCATATAAACAATAATATCTCCTTTTGATTTTTCATGCATTAAATTCCGTTTTTTTCCTAATGTCATTTTAGTATCATATTTAAAATATTTAACTTGTGGAATATGTTTTACTAAATCTTCAATTTTATCTGTACCATCATCAATAATAATCCATTCCATTCTTTCTTTTGGATATGTTTGATTTTCAAAACATTGTATAATCATTTGAAAAAAAGGACGTCTATTAAATGTGGGTGTACAAATACTAACAAATGGTAATAACTTATTGGCTTTAAATTGCTCAATTTTTTTATTTTTTTTCATTGTTATAATATAACAAAAATATATTCTTATATTATTTTATATTAATATTTATTTAATTCCAAAAATGATATTCCATATTTTAGTAAATAATGTTGGTTTTGTTGTTTTTAAAATTATATTACATACTTTTGTAGCTTGTGAATAATCCCCCAATCCTTGAGTTGAATAGTCAATTGGTTTTGGTTTATATTGTACAAATATATGAGTAAATATTAATAATATGATAAATGCAATAATTGAAAAAACTGTTGGAATAATATCAAAATTTGTATATGTTTTTAATATAATAAATATTGTTATTATAATCATAATAATACTCATTTTAAATTTAACATTATTTTTAATTGTTTCTAATATACCATATGATTTATTATTTATATGTCTTGAAACCATTAATAATGGAAATATTATACAAAATAAATTTATTAAAAAAGAAGTAATTGGTATAATAAATGTTATACCTATTATAAAAAAAATAAAACTAAATATACATATATAAAATATTGACCAATACCATGTAAATAGTCCCCACATATTACCATATTCCCAATCATAATATTGAGATTTTTCATTAGGATTAACATTATTATTAACACTATATGGTTTTTTAATACTAAACAACAAATGAATATTATAAAACCATAATAATATTAAATAAAAAAAATTTATAATTCCAGTTAAAACAAATATAAAAAATGACACATATGGTGAAAATGCTATTATTAATGTTTCTGGTAACAATGAATTAATAAAGTTATATATATTATTAATAATATTAAAATTATTTGAAATCAATTCTTGTAATGTTGTTGCAATATATAATTTATATATATTAGTAGTTTGTCCATGTATCATATTTTTTAAAAAATCAAGTGTTTTATTAATAATTTTAAAATTTTCATCTAATGGAAATTTAATTTTTGTTGAAAAAGCTCCTTCTGAAGATAACCATTTTAATTTTACAATATTTATGTCTACTGGTATTTCTATTATTGGAGATTTTATATTTGTATATGGTTCATATGCTAAACAAGTTGGTAATATATTTGATTGTGAAATTTTACATATATGTAAAAATAAAGAACCAAATATTATTATTATACCCATAATAACGATCTGGTATAAAATTCCTAAAAAATAATCCAATAAAGGATTTGTTACGTGTGTTTTATCTTTATTTTTTTTTTCGTCTATAGCTGATGTATTTAATGTATTTGAATTTGACATAACTATAATAAAATGATATAATAAAATGATATAATAAAATGATATAATAAATGATAAATATAATTTATTCCATTATTTTTACTTAATATCAATATAAATTACGTATCATCACAATCAATTTTTTCCAAACAATCATGACACCCTAAAGCACATTTACTACATCCTATACAAAAATAAGACAATCCTTTACATATACATTCAATACAATTTAAATTTATCATCCATATTCCTTTAACAGATTTACAACAACAAGAACAACAACAAGAACGTTTAACATCAACAATTTTATCATTATCCGCAATAATAATTACAGGCTTAATTTTATCATTATTTTTATCATTATCCGCAATAATAATTACAGGCTTAAATTCAGAAATAACGAGATTTGACATAATATAATATACTAACAAATAAAAAATAAAAAAATTGAATTAAACAATATAATATAATTAATATAATAAAAATTATAAATTAATATGGATTTAATAAAATTCACTAAACAAAATCTTTTAGATAAATGTAAAGAATTAAATATTACAAAATGTAAATCTAAATCCAAATTAGAATTAATGAAATTAATTAATGAACTAATTAATAACACAACTAATGAAATTATAAATATAAAAAATATTTCCCCATTAAGATATCCAGGAGGAAAAACAAGAGCATGTAAAATAATTGATGAGATTATATTGAATAATTTTGATATAAATGAATTTGATACACTTATTTCGCCATTTTTTGGAGGTGGATCGTTTGAGTTTTATTTTCAAAATAAATATAATTTGAAAATGATTGTGAATGATAAATTTACACCTTTATATAATTTTTGGAAACAAATTAAAATAAATAAAAATATATTATGTCAAGAATTGAGAAAAATTGATTCTGTCATAAAAGAACAATTTATAAATTATAGAAATAATATTATGGAATTAAATGATGATATATTACAACAATCAATACATTATTTTATAATAAATAGATGTTCCTTTAGTGGTGCAACATTATCAGGGGGGTTTTCAAAAGAAGCAAGTATAAAACGATATACATCATCATCAATAGATAAAATAGAAATGTTGGATTTTACAAATATTGATATTTATAATTATGATTTTGAAGATTTTATTAATAAATTTATAAATTATAAAACACTTATATTTTTGGATCCACCATATTATTTGAATAAAAAATCAAATTTATATGGAAATAATGGAGATATGCATGAAACATTTAATCATGAAAAATTATTTGAAATATTAAAAACAAAAAAAAATTGGATAATTACATATAATAATTGTGATTATATTAATGATATGTATAAAGATTATATTATATTACCAGTTAATTGGAGTTATGGTATGAATAAAACCAAAAAATCATCTGAAATTATTATTATTTCAAAATAAAATTAATTATATATTATCTTTAAGTGTTAAATTTTTTGGTATTTTTGTTAAATTGTCTAGACTATAATTACTTTTAATTATATTTTTAATATTTTTTGGTTGACATGCAATTGTAACTGATAATTTACAAAACCCTTTATTATTATTTCGTGTATGTATTTTTATTCTAATTCTTAATTGTTGTTCACATATAAATTCAGGGACGTTAAAATCACATATATCATATCCCAAATGATATAATCCTTTATCTGAAATTTGAATATATTTACATCCTTTTTCATTATATAATTTTTTTATTGTATCATTAGGACAATTAATATAAATATCATTAAATATATTAGTTTCATTTTTTGTTTTTATCCATTCTTCATGAGTTATATCATTTGACATAAAATGTGGAATTTTTCCATTAAATAATATTATATTTTTAACAAGATTTTCAAAAATTTTTTTTGAATTTTCTGGTATTTTAGATTTTTCACTTCCTTCCCATATTTGTTTTTCATTATTATATTTCAATGAACACTGCATCCAATCTGGTGTTTTAAGTTTTTTAATTTCAATTGGTAAATCATTTTTTGTAATAAAATTACATTCAATATCATTTTTTGAACTACAACCACCAATTTCACTTTCATATTGAGTATTAAATATTTGTCCATTCAATTTACATTTTTTTACTATATTATAAACACATAATTCATATTTTTTTCCATTAACCGAACATTGTGATCCTTTAATCATTGACAAATAATTATATTTATATATTTATAAAAATAATTATAATTCAATTTTTTATAAATAATTATGTTGCATACATAAGTCCACAATTTCCACCAATGAATGAAACGACATTTAATCTCTCTTCAAATACAACAAGATTAAAATTATAATCATAAATTCTCCATGTAGGTTTATTAATACCTATAATATTTCCAGTTTGAGAATCACATATAGCAGTTGATTGTGCGTAAGGATTTAATACTGGTACAATTGTATTAAATTCTAATTCAATTGTTGTAAAACGACTCATATTAATAGCTCCAGATGGTTGTAATTCAAATGGTGAATTATTTAAACAATAGTTATAACAATATAATCCATTAAGTGCTGCACCACCTGTACGTAACCATTTTTCAATATATGTATAAACCCCACTAGGTTGTGAATTTTCTCTATAAGATCCATCCAATAATATAGCCATATTTATCATTATATTATTAGTATTATCAATAGAATATACACTATCAGATGTAATATAATATCCAGTCAAACTTCCATCTGGATTAACACTTGGTCCAATATTATTGGTAGTATTATATAATAATCCTTTATCAGGGGATGGAATTATATCATATGGTAAAAAATTATATGGCCAGTTTGTATAATTAGACCATTCATTACGTAAATTAACATCACTTCTTTGAAAATAAAACATCATATTTGAAATCATTCCATTTGAATCTAATTGAACTTTATTAGATCCTGTAACATTATAAAATTTTTGTTCTCTAACTTGTTTAAATAAATATGTTTGTTCTTGAAGTGCAAATAATCTGGATTCTTCATTAGAAAGAAAACAATATGTACAATTTAAATGAATATCTGCATTCCATAATGTTCTTAAATCTGTATAAGAATCAATACCTAATATAATATCTGGAGGAGTTTGTAAAAATCTATAAAATTGCATATACCATATATTAAAATTTGGAGCAATATATGGAAAATTATTAACTGTATCAAATACATCACGAATACGAAATAATTCTTGAATTGGTCTCATGGTAATATTAATATGTAATTCATTATATTGTAATGAAATTAATGGAAATGCCATTTGTGTTTTGAAATTAAACCAACTATTTATTGGTATATATAATATTCTTCCATTAATGGAAGGACATGCGCCAGTTGGAGAGTAGTATGCATTTGGATATGTATTAATCCGAGATGCAAAATTTCCAGGATCATTCATTTCTGGTGTATTTCCAATCATTTCATTAAATAATGCTACTTTTGTACCATTTAAATCACGTTCAATCATTAATTTTAAATATTCGCCTGAAAATTCTTGTATTGTTTGATTACCACATGTAATAGTAATATTAGATATTAATAATGCCCCCAAAGAATCAATCCATTTAAATTCATATGGTGCCCATTTACCTGAGTTAGAATTAATAGTTTCTTGATCTGAATTTGGAGGCATAATTGGACTCCAAATATTTGGTAATTCAATACTTAAATAACAATCCATTAAAAGATCAGCATATCGTGGTATTTTAAATGTAAAATTTGATTCTTTTGCTAAACTTAATGTTTTTGATCCTTCAAAATCAACACGAAATTTTTGTAATCCAAAATTTGTATAACGTGCATATGCAGATTTAAAAAAAGTTTTTGATGGATTTCCTGTTAATATAATATTTTGTTGTCCTTCACTAACTAATTGCATTAATCCTCCAGCCATAGTTTAGATATATTATATACATAATTTATATTTAACTTTTAAGTAATATAATAAATAATATAAAAATATAAATTAAAAATATAAATATTAAAAATATTAAAAATATAAATATTAAAAATATAAATATTAAAAATATAAATATTAAAAATATAAATATTAAAAATATAAATATTAAAAACAAAATAATTAAAATAACTTATTAAATTAGAACTATATTAGATATGGATGTAATAAAAAAACAGATGATTATGATTGCAAATATTAAGGAGGATTATGTATCTTATATATTATTAATTATGATTATATTAGTAATAATTATTGGATTATGGTATTATTATTATATGCGAAATTTATTAAATAATGAATGTAATACAATGGATAGCTTATTTGCTATATTAAATGGATCATTAAAATCATTAAGTTCAACAGATCCGAATTGTAAATATACTATTAAAGATTATTATATTAAAACATCATATAATTGTTGTAGTCCAGGAACATTTAAAAATGATTATGTATCATTATGTGCTCTTAAAGATGTAATAAAACAAGGGGTTCGTGGGTTAGATTTTGAAATATTTTCAATTGATGATAAACCAGTTGTTGCGACATCCACAGTAAATAATAATAATATTAAGGAAACATATAATTATATTTCTTTTTCTGATGTTATGAATATTATAACAACTTATGCATTTGCAAATAGTACATCACCAAATCCATTAGATCCAATTTTTTTACATTTAAGATTTAAAAGTGCAAATCAAAAAATGTATCAGAATTTTGCAAATTTATTAAAAAATTACGATTCATTGTTTTTAGGACCATCATCAAGTTTTGAACAAAATGGTAATAATTTTGGAAATACACCATTATTGGAAATAATGGGGAAAATTATTCTTATTGTTGATAAATCAAATAATACATTTATTGATACCCCTGATTTTTTTGAATATGTAAACATGACAAGTAATTCAATATTTATGAGGGCATTACATTATTATGATGTAAAAAATACACCCGATATAGTTGAATTACAAGAATATAATAAAACAAATATGAGTATTTCAATGCCAGATATTGGTGAAAATCCAGTAAACACCAGCGCGATTGTTTGTAGAGAAACAGGTTGTCAGATGATTGGTATGATGTATCAAAAAAATGATATATATTTACAAGAAAATAATGCTTTTTTTGATAAATGTGGATATGCATTTTGTTTAAAACCTGAAAAATTAAGATATATTCCAGTTTTAATACCAGAACCACCACCACAAAATCCAGCATTATCGTTTCAAGAAAGGTCTGTATCAAGTGATTATTATGCTTTTAATATTTAATCAATCAACCTTTGGAAAAGGTTGAGCCAAATATTCAACCTTTAGAAAAGGTTGAGCCAAATATTCAACCTTTAGAAAAGGTTGAGCCAAATATTCAACCTTTAGAAAGGTTGAGCCAAATATTCAACCTTTAGAAAAGGTTGAGCCAAATATTCAACCTTTAGAAAGGTTGAGCCAAATATTCAACCTTTAGAAAATGGAAAATTTTATTAATTGAATAAAATGTATATTCATTAGTAATTAGTATTTAAAGATTTTTAATAAAATTTATTAATAATGTCAAATATTCCAATAAAAGGACCAACTGATAATAACGTATTAACAATTAAAACAGTTCAAATAGCACCTTTTAGAACTCTAATGACTGCATTAAAGGATATTTTATTGGAAACAAATATTACATTTCAAAAAGATGGTATTCGTATTATTAATATGGATAAATCTCATACAATTTTAGCACATTTATATTTAGCTTCACAAAATTTTGAATTTTATGAGTGTAAAAAAGATAAAATCATTATTGGTGTTAATATGTTTCATTTATTTAAATTAATTAATTCAATTGATAATGATGATACATTAACAATGTATATTGAGAATGAAGATTATATTGATGGGATTGTTTCACATTTGACATTAAAATTTGAAAATGGTGAAATTAAACAATGTAAGACTCAAAAATTAAGATTAATTGAACCTGAACCTGAAGAACTTGAATATCCTGATGTAACATTTTCATCCATTATAAATTTACCATCAACAGATTTTCAAAAAATTATTCGTGATTTATCTGGAATTTCTGATAAATTGGAAATAAAATCTGTTGGTAATGAATTAATATTTAAATGTTCTGGACAATTTGCAAGTGCAGAAATTCATCGGGCTGAATCAGATGGAAGTATGGGATTTATTTTAAAACAAGATTCATCAAAAGTTATTCAAGGTGAATTTTCTTTAAAAAATTTAGGATATTTTATAAAATGTACAAATTTATGTTCTCAAATTGAAGTTTATCTAGAAAATGATTTACCACTTGTTGTTAAATATGATGTTGCATCACTTGGATCTATACGGTTGTGTCTAGCGTGTCTTCCATCATCTTAATATATTAGTTTTTTAGTTTTAGTTTTATGTAAACAACTATATTATATTATAATTATATAATTATATAATATATAAGTATGTCAAATTTTAATAGTTATTCAAATTATTTGGGTACAAAAAAGTGTTGTGCTGGTCCTGTTGGTATTGTTGGACCGATTGGTATTCCGGGACCAAGAGGATTACAAGGATTTACTGGATACACTGGAGCCACTGGACCAATTGGTAGAAGTTGTATGGGTCCACCTGGACCTGCTGGTAAAACATTTATTATTGATCATCCAATACATAAATCTAAATATTTAATACATGCATGTTTAGAAGGTCCAGAAGCAGGGGTATATTATCGCGGTAAATCTACAATTGAAAATAATGAATTTGTAATAATAAAATTACCAGATTATGTTGAATTACTTGCATCCAATTTTACTATTCAAATAACATCAATTTATAATAAATCAAGAATAACTGCAAATATATATGAACCAACAGAAATTGAAAATAACGAATTTCGTGTATATGGTAATAATGGAAGTTTTTATTGGTATGTATATGGAACAAAAGATGATATTTTAGTTGAACCTGAAAAATATGTAATTAATGTTAAAGGAAATGGACCTTATAAATGGTATTAATAATTTTAATATTAAAATAATAAATATATAAATTAAAATTTAAATTATATATTATTTAAATAATATATAATATATAAATATAATGTCAGATCCATATTTAAGTTTTATTGGAATGCAAAATAAAAAATGTTGTCATAAAGGACCAAATGGTATTGAAGGTCCAACTGGTATGGATGGAATATCTGGACTTAGAGGGATAATTGGTATGCCTGGATGTATGGGTAGTGTAGGTCCAACAGGACATGGATGTACAGGACCAACAGGATCAGGTAAAACATTTATTGTTGATCATCCAATACACGAGTCTAAATATTTAATACATGCATGTTTAGAAGGACCAGAAGCTGGGGTCTATTATCGCGGTAAAGCTACAATTGAAAATAATGAATTTGTAATAATAAAACTACCAGATTATGTTGAATCAATTGCATATAATTTAAGTGTTCAAATAACATCAATTTATTTTAAAGAGAGATTAAATGCAAATATATATGAATCAACAGAAATTGAAAATAATGAATTTAAAGTATATGGTAATAATGGAAGTTTTTATTGGTCTGTATATGGAACAAAAGATGCTATTTTAGTTGAACCTGAAAAATCAATAATTAATATTCAAGGTGATGAAAATTATAAATGGTATTAATTTTTAATAAATAAATTAGAATTTAATACTTCTGGATAATTTTTTAAAATTATATCATGTAAATTATTTGATGGTTGATGAATTCCAAAAAATGATTCTTTATAAATTTTGTGAATTGCAAAAAATGAAGATTCTTCATCATCCCCCAATGACAATCCTAATTTATAACATCCTTTTGTAAAATATACATCTTCTGGATCTGTTTCAATTTTTGATGAAAATATATCAGGTCCTTCAAATAAAATAGATGGAAATGTTTTTATTATTTTTATCATATCTAATCGTTTTCTAAGAGATAAACCTCCATTAAAATTATAATATTTAAAAGTAATATTTTCTCTTTCTAATTCTTTCCAATTAAAATCCATATTTCCACCTATATAGCTTTTATTTAAATTTATGAAATACTCAATATTATATAGATTTTTGTTAATTATTAATGTATCAAGTTGAATTGTTAATACATATTCACCATACAATGTTTCCCATAATTCTTTTTGTTTCATAAAAAAACTATATTCTGAAGCAGTATTAAAATTATCAACAGGTAATTCACGGATTTCAACATATTTATCTAAAATATTTTCCCAGTATGATTTTAAATTTTTACCACAATAAAATACAAAATTCCAATTATTTAAATGTGAATAATAATCGTTAATAAGTTTATAAATATCGTTTATTTTTCTTGGTTCTATTAATAAAACTGTATTATTATTATTCATTATATATTATAATAATTTCATAATATTATTATAATTATTACTTAATTGATTTTTATTAAAAATTTTAATTTTTTCAACAATATTATTATATATTTCATCTGAAATATTGGATAATTTACCAATTTCTGAATAATTATTATTAAAAGTAATTCCGGGTAGATTATATGTTGATGCTGATTTAGAATCAATAATTATAGGTTTTTCAAAAGACATTGCTAAACCTAACTGCCCACTGAATCTATCATAACTTATATATTTTTTTGATAAAATAAATTGTGAATTATTAATAATTTTAATCATTTCATTAGTATTTATATTTTGTAAAATATTAACATTTTTATGTTCTTTTAAATTTCCATAATGTGTATCACCCCAAACTATAAAATTAAAAGTATAATCCGAATTATTTTGTATAAATAATTTTGTATCAGAATCTATATTGTTATTTAAACAATATCCAATTAATGTAATATTTTTTGAAGAATAATTTAATGTATTATATGTAATTGGATTAAAAATTGGAAATGTATATGTTATGTTTTCACCCGAAACATGCGGTGATAATGATAAATATTTTTTATTATTTTCATAATAATTTTTAATATGCAATATGGATATTTCATTTTGTAAATATGGAAGATCAGTTGATGTTAATTTTATTATTTTATTGAAATTATTATTATTATCTATATTCAAATTATTTATTATATTAAATGAAAATATTGATTTATAATAATCTAACCAAAAATATTTATCTAAATTTAAATGCGTATAAACTGTTATTTCAAACTCTTTTAAAGTTTCTAATAAAAAACCTAAACACTCAAAATGACCAAATTCAGATATAATTGCTATTTTCATTATTATTAATATAATAAAAAATTCTTTATATTATTTTATTAAAAATTATATGATATTTTATCATCAATAATCTTTTTATCATACAATGCAATAATTGATGTTCTATCCCATGTACTATATGAACAAATAACACGATCATCTTCAACAATTAATCCCAAACAATATTCAATACAATGTTCATCAAATTTAAATGGAGCTGAATAACGTAATAATTTCATATTTTCATCAAATACCATAAATATGTGATAATAATGTCTAGGTTGTTCATATGAAACAAGATGACCAACAAACCATATCTCATTTTTATAATTAAATCCATTTGTTGAACCTCTTATATGGTTAAAAATTGCTGGAGTATTTATTGTTTTAATAACATTTAATTTATTTGTTTCAGTATTAATATCACATAATGTTAGAGGAAACCAATTATATACAACATTAACTTTATTTTCAATATTTACAAAAACCCAATTTTTTTCACATTCGGTTTCTTTAAAATCTTGAGTAATTTCAACTGATTGTAGACAATTATTTTCTTTAAATGGTTCATATTTTCCAGTTACAACTCCAATAATATCGGTTGAATGGTACCCAGTTCCAATAAAAAGCAATTCATCTTCAGGTGTTCTAAATATTCTCACATCCTCAACACCAATATATTGTCTATCAACAAATTCAATATCTATTATTTTATCTTTTATTATTGAAAAATTTGAATCTAATTCAATATATTTATTAATTGTTATAATATGTTTACCATAATCGCGATAATATCCATTAGCATTTATGGTGTAATTAACCATTCGCATATTTACTAAATATCCATCTGATTTGTTATTGTTATTTGGAATAATACAACACGATGAAGAATTAAAATCAGTATATGATTTATTAATTATATGTGATAATTTATTACTTATATTTATTTTTTTAGTAGGAACAAGAATATCCTTATAAAATTTCATATTTGATAATACATTTCTAATAGTTCCGTGATCATTTGTACAATTATTCATTATTGTTACAACTTGATCATTAATATTATGAATATCTAAATAACACGCAATAATTGAATATTCATATTCAAGTTTATATTTATAAACATCATTTTGTAAAAATAAATATTCAGACCAATTAAGATTTTTATTTAATATATCTTTAGCTAAGTTATAAAAAATAAATGCTGATTTACTTTTACCACCAATATTTCTATAATAATGCACAATTTCAAATAAATTTTCAATTCTATTAGGAAAACATTCATATGCAGCTATCCAATTAAAAACTGCATCACCCATTCTATTCATTCTTTTATAAATTAATCCAATACGAAAATAACTATACCATAATTCTTGAACCCATCCACCTAATTTAATACGTTTTTCATAATACGTAATGGCTAATTCGTTATTATTTCCAGAATCATAATAACTATTTGCTAAATAAAAATGGTACCTTGCATTATCTGGTTCTTCTTCAATACCTTTAGTTAATAGCATTACATCTCTATCAAATTTATTACCTTTTGAACCACCATCACCAACATCATTAATAAATAACATATCTTTTTTTATATTTATATTTTTATTACCTTGAGGTGTATCAATATATTCATGTGTAACTGATTTATATTTATACAATCCATTATTTTTAACTATTCTCATATTATAATAGAAAAAACTATCATTACCTTGTAAAATTGAAAATGAATCAGCTGTTAATAATACACTTTTTGTAAATGTTTTTAATTCAAGCATCATATCAGCATCTAAAAATATAACATAATCTGACATACCAGTACAACTATTTAAAGAAAAATTTCTATTATGAGAGAAATTTTGAAATGGTTCATTAACAATTTTTCCTTTAATATTTTTACTATTAAAAAATGTAGTTATCAAATCAATCGTATTATCAGTTGAACCCGTATCACAAATACAATAACAATCAATAATTTTATAAACAGATTCAAGTAATCGTAAAATAATTTTACTTTCATTTTTAACAATCATATTTAAACATAATGTTGGTGTATCAGAAGAAGCATTATCTTGTTTAAAATTAAATTCCATATAAATAATATATTTTTTTGTTTAAGTTTATTTTTTATTAAATAAATAAATAAATATTAATATAAAATATATATAATATTATGGCATTTACTAGATTTCATGATGATCCAAGTAGAGTTGCAAAACAATTACAACAATCAACTGATCAAGGTAGATGGATTTTAAATGTTCCTGGAAATGGAGATAAACCAGAATATATTGCAGATCCTCAAATTAGAATTCAAACATGGGGTGGAAATTTAATGACAAATTATATTGATTTGGAAAGTGAATTAAGAGGTGTTAGTAAGAGAACAAGTAAAGATTGTTTAGGAAAAGATGAATATACAAAATTTAATGTTTCTTCAAATAAAATTCAATATCCAACAAATACAAAACTTTATACTGAAGAATCAAGAACAATTATGCCTGCATGGACTTCTCGTGAATTAGAACAACCACATTGGGGTATACTTCCATTAAACCCTCAAGAAAATGTATGTTTTTCATTTGAAAATAATGTAAGTACGAGAATTATTGAAAAAGACAATTTTACTACATCAAAACAATATTTATATTAAAAATTAATTTTAATGGTATAAAATATTATATAATTTATAAAAATAAAATAATAAGTATTGTATTTAAAAAATATAATACTTATTATATATTAATGGAGTTAGCAATTCCTATATTAGCATTAGGTGGTTTATATATTGCTTCAAATCAAGGACAATCTTCAAAAAATAATGAACGAGAACGAATTAATATTGAAAAATATACAAATATGGGTGCAAAACAAAATTATTTACCAAATGTAAATGTTCAACCTAAAAATTATCCAGTATCAAATATTAATGAATTAAATGATACAGTTCAAGAATATGTAAATCCAAATGTTGCAAGTGATAAATATTTTAATCAAAATTTATATGAAAATAATAAAAATAAAGGATCAAATGTAGGAAATAACATTCAAGATGTCTATACATTAACAGGTGATTATATGGCAAAAACTGAGTTTAAACATAATAATATGGTACCATTTTATGGTGGTAAAATTAAAGGTCAAATTTATGATAATAATGTAAATGAAACAATTTTAGATAATATGATTGGTAGTGGTTCTCAAATAATTAAAAAAGTAGAACAAGCTCCTTTATTTAAACCTGAGCAGAACATGCAATGGGCAAATGGTGCTCCAAATAGTAGTGATTTTTATCAATCACGTGTAAATCCTGGTATGAAAAGTAGTAATATAAAACCATTTGAACCAGAATATGTTGGACCAGGATTAAATCAAGGATATACGTCACAAGGAAGTGGTGGATTTAATTCTGGTATGGAATCGCGTGATTCATGGTTACCCAAAACAGTTGATCAACTGCGTGTTGCAACGAATCCAAAAATGGAGTATTCATTAGATAACCATCAAGGACCATCTTATTCACATGTTCAAAATACAGGTATTATTGGAAAAGTTGAAAAATATAATCCAGACAAATTTTTTATTCAAACACAAGATCGGTGGTTAACCACAACAGGACAAGAAAAAGGACAAATGTTAAGACCAATTGAAGAAGTACATTCAACAAGTCGTTTATCAACAACTCAATCTTATTCTGGTATTGCTGGACCAGGTGATCGTATTGCTAATTATGTACCAGGATCTGTTGAAGAACCAAAACGAACAGAATTACCAGTTTGCGATATTGGTCCATCAAGTGCAATAAATCGTGGAGGACATATTGATAAAGAAAATGCATTAAAAAGTCATACAAATTATACAAATAATCGTTCATTACAAAGACAACCTGATACAATTAGAAGTGGATTTGGCAGGGCTATCGGTGCAGTTATAGCACCATTAATGGATGCATTTAATCCAACAAGACGTGATGAATATTCATCCAATTATCGTATTTATGGTGATGCTGGTACTAGAGTCCCTGATAGTTATATAAATAACCCACATGATAAAACATCTACAACAATTAAAGAAACAACATTATATACACCAAATTCTTTTATTGGTCGTCAAACTGAAGGTGGATATAAAACAAATGATCAAACACCAATTACAAATCAACGTGATACAACAAATAGTAGTTATAATGGTGTTGCTGGTGGATCTGCCACTGGTTGGGGTGACATGAATTATGATACAGCATATACACAATATAATAATGAATCAAAAGAAAAATCCATTGTTAGTAGAACAAATCATGGAAATACAAGTATATATAATCAACAAATGAATGTAAATATTGCAAAGAATGACGTGGATAGAGATAATAAAAGAATGTGGGTACCAACAAGTATGCCTCAAAAATCAATGTCAACTGTTGAATATGGTAAAATTAGAGGAAAACAACAATATAATCAAAATATTGATACAGATCGTATGCAACATGATATTTTAAATGCATTTAAAGAAAATCCTTATACACATAGTTTAACATCAAGTGTTTAGTTTTTTGATTTTTAATATGTTTGAGTTTTTTTGTTTTTTATTTTTTT
>TBL_comb47_HYPODRAFT_10000681_pt1 | contig 44817 bp, 42 predicted proteins | sample TroBogypolimnion_40_FD_10682 | JGI IMG/M metagenome (IMG submission 10682)
AAGCGCAGATACCTTGGTGTACTACATGGGTCGTAAAGATGCGCGTCAAATTGCGACGCAGTTGATTGAAACTAGCCCAAATCACACCAGCACCACTCCCGTACATATCTTAGAAGCAGTGAGTACTCAGAGAGAGCGTCACTGGTCTAGTAATTTAGATGAGCTTGCCAATGGAAAAGCAGATCAATGGTTTGACAGTGCGTCGCCAGCGCTCATCATGATTGGTGAGGCGCTACAAGAAAAAATGAACGCAGGGTTTGAAGATTTACAGAGCCTTAGCCCCAAAATCAACGATAGCCTGCAAAACACCCTCATCCTCGCCAACAGCAAGCGTCGCGCTTAATTTCACACTGGGGAACTTTTCCTGGCAGGAATTAAGTAGCACAGGAAAGTCATTGCGCAAATGACCGCCTTGGCCAAAAAACACCGGTACTACTGTAATTTGAGTGGTCCCAGAATCAGACAAAGAAAAAACTGCCTCTTCTAATGAAGGTTGCATCATTTCCAAGAAAGCCAATTCCACAGGCACACCCGCATGTTGTGAGCGCCACAGTTCTACAAGTCGATCAAAAGGCTCGCGCCAACGAGAATCTCTAGCGCCGTGCCCAAAAAGAATGATTGCCTTCATAAATACCTATAAACTCGTGTACGAACTCTCATAATCTAATAACCTTTAATACAAGCCTACTGCATAAGCTTAATCTTAAACTCATCAATGTGTATTTCACCAACAAATAGGACTCACTAATGGAACTTCTTCACTCCCTAGCTAGTCAAACTTGGTTTATTGCCATTATGGCAGTCGTACTCATTGGTGGCGTGCTTTCTGCAGTCCATCATGCCGAGGTCATTGCCCATAAGACGGGTGAACCTTATGGCGCATTAGTGCTGGCAATTAGCGTGACGATCATCGAAGTCTCGCTCATCATATCCATGATGCTCACCGGCCACGATGGATCAGAATTTATTGCACGTGATGCTGTATTTGCAACAGTCATGATTGTAATCAATGGCGTGATTGGTCTGTGCATTTTTATTGGCGGGCTACACCATCATGAGATGTCATTTCGCAATGAAGGCACTAATTCAGCACTAGCAGTATTAACTGCTCTCGCTACTTTTATTTTAGTGATGCCCATTGTAACAACTAGTACACCAGGACCTGATTTCACCAAGAGTCAATTGGCCTTTGCGGGCATTGCTTCATTTGCTTTATATGCTGCTTTTCTATTCTTTCAAACAGTCAGTCATCGTGACTATTACTTACCTAAAATGGAGGAGAAGAAAACAGATATCAATTTTCATGCGCCAAAGCCAAGCAACCTGAAGACTGCTGTCAGCGTGGCCCTTCTTATCACCTCACTCATTGTTGTTGTAGGGCTTGCAGAACTACTCAGTCCAGCAATTGAGGCGGGGGTAAATGCGGCTGGTGCGCCAAAGACGATTGTAGGTATTGCGATTGCTATGCTGGTGCTTCTACCAGAGGGCTTCGCAGCCGTAAGGGCAGCAAAAGCAAATCGCTTGCAAAGTAGTCTGAACTTAGCCCTTGGTTCAGCATTAGCCAGTATTGGTTTATCAATCCCTGCAATCGCAGCAATTGCGATTTACTTCAATCTGCCTCTCAGCTTAGGCATTAGTAGCCTCAATATGACGCTGATGTATTTAACCTTCTTTATTGGGGCACTCACACTGGCTATTGGTAGAACCACCCTGCTCCAAGGCGTGGTTCATTTGATTATCTTTTTTGAGTATCTGTTTTTAAGTTTGGTGCCTTAAGGAGCTTAAGAGCTACTTGGATGATGATCCAATAAATCTCCTTGATATTTTTGATAAATATCAATGTAGATCTTTTCTAGATCTTTGGTAAATTGCCGTGTATTAAATAATGGCGAAAGTTTGATTTGTTCTCCCAACTTAGCCTTAAGAGACTTTAGTTGTTCAGGGGTTTTGGCTAGGGTAACGGCCTTTTGCTCATATGCTTTCAGGTCAGAGCTAATGAGATCGTCTAAATCCAAAGTATGCAATAAGCTTGCTGCTACCCTGCTGGCATATCCCCGACCTATGCAAGTCAGGACAGGAAGCCCTGCCCAAAGAGCATCACTAGCGGTGGTGTGTGCCCCATAAGGCATAGTGTCCAAGAATAAATCAGCAAGGAGATATCTTGCCAAATGATCAGCTAAGAACGGCAGTCTTTGCGCAAAGATCAGACGATCAGAGGCTACTCCTTGTGCAATAGCTTGCTGCTTTAAGTTCTCACGAGCGGTTTCATCTTCAATCGAGAGCCAAATAACTGACTTTGGAATCGCCTGAAGAATATTCATCCAAGTAGCAAAAACTGGCGGGGTTATTTTGAAGCCATTACTAAAAGCACAAAATACAAACCCATCCTCGGGTAATCCAAATTCAGATTTTGTGAAAGATTTTTCTGATATTACTTTGCTAGCATCATTCACTTGAAAACTATGTGGCATATAGAGAATCTTCTCATCATAAGAATCCCGCTCTGCTTCCGGGATCAGCACTTCATCTGCAATGATGTAATCCATAAATGAAGCGCCCATCGTGGATGGGAAGCCCAAATAATTAATCTGGATTGGTGCCGCACGTTTTGCAAAAATATCCGGCCGTGAGTTGCCAGTAAGCCCCGTTAAATCAATGACAATGTCTATACCTTCTTTGCGGGCAAGCGCCACAACTTCTTCATCAGACATCTCATGAATATCCATGAAATGATCAAAGCCTTTTTCTAGACGCTCACGCATAGAATCTGATGTTTTAGAGCCTAAAGAAAACGCATAGACCTCAAACCGAGTTCGATCATGCGCTTCAATCATGCCCGCAATGAGCTGTGCTACTGGATGTTCACGCAAATCTGCTGAGAAATAACCCAACTTAATTGGTCTATCAGGATTGGAGCGCTGTCTTGCATCGAGATAACTAGAGTCAACCGGATGTTGATCCAAAACCCAGGTTCTAGCAGCTGCCTGAATTAGCTTAGGGTCTTCAACCAATCCAATAATCTGAAAAGGTGGGCTGACTTTTAAACCCTTACTTAAAGAGTCTACTAATTGAGCTAGCAACCTTTCATAATCGGACCAATCACAGATTTGCATCTTGGCATGCGCCAGAGGTCCAAGCAGAAAATCCATACCAGGGTCTATTGCAAGCACACGCTCAAATGCAGCAGCAGCACTATCAAATTGTTTAAGTGCCGAATGCGAGAAGCCTTTGCCTACCCATGCACTTGATAGATGGGCATCAACAGCTATTGCCTTTTCATAGCTTTCCACAGCTTTTTCATGCAAGCCAATGTCGGCTAATGTAAAGCCATGATTAATCCAAGCATTAGTAAAATGGGTATTAATTTTTAACGCTGACTCACAGGCAGCCAAGGCTTTAGAAAACTTACGAGACTCTCGATAGAGATCCCCCAAATTAGATAGGGCCTCAACACAAGCTGGATCAAATAAGAGCGCGCGCTCATAAGCCATAATTGCTTCTTGGGAAAGGCCTAATTCATCTAAGACCAATGCACGACGTACGTGAGCCTCGACGCTGCGTGAATTAATCGCCAAGACCCGATCGAAAGCATCTAATGCGTTTTTCCATTGCCCTAAGGCGGCATGAGCAATTGCGCGGATCATCCATACTGCATCACTATTTGACCCTAGCTCAATCAGCTTGCCACTAATATCTAAAGCTTCTTGATACCTACCTAGATCATTTAAGCTGGCCGCTTTATTGGTAAGCGTATCAATATCATCTGGAGAAATCGCTAGCGCAACCTCATAATGCTTAATAGCCGATTCATGATTGCCTGATAATGCATGCACTAATCCAAGATTGTATTGGGCAGCTAGATGCGAAGTATTGGCAGCAGCAGCTAGATCCAGAACTATCAAAGCATGTGCATTAATACCGGCACGGGCTAATTGCATACCTAAATTAAATAGCGGAAGGAAGCTGTCCGGGCCAATAAAGGATGTGTCGAACGACCCCCAAGACTTAATCTTACTAAGAGCATCCTCAGTCTTGCCAGCTTTAAGGAAAGAATAGACCTTTTCAATAGACTGGGAAAAATCAATAGATTTGGGGTTCATATACAGCGTAATTATAAGTAAACCCGGTTTAATAAGGGGTATTAGCGACCCTATCTTCGAGTCATTTTTACCCTAAAAATACCCATTATTTTTTGCTAATAAACTAGCGAGAAATAGAAAAATTCCAACAATCAGATCTGGCTTTTCGGGCGACCAATTGAGAACCAGTTCGTTTTGTAAATAGCTAATTTTACTCAAAAAAGGCTACTTCTTTTTAGGCTTTTTTGTAGTACTAATTGGGGCAATAACATCCTTTATAACGCCCTGTTTTTTCGCCAATTTTGCTGCACCCGTAACTCTTTTAATGCCCTCGAATACGCGCGGTCTAAATCATCGTGCGCCCTTTGAGTGGAATTCGTTTTCAGAAATTCAAGCAGCCTCTTGTCATTTACCTCTTGTTTAGCTTTCAGTAAACGCTCACAATTTTCGATTCCCCAGAGCTCACCCTGATAATGCGCAATTAATTTCTCAACGGCATCCGCTATCGGCGTAGTTGGGGCGCCAAAGTAGTATTTGGATTTAGCCATATCAAACTCGGAGAGCTCTTCCCCAGACAGTTTATCTAGCATCCCTTTTAATTTTTGATAAATGTTTGGGAAATTAGATTCTAGGCCACTGAGTAACTCCTCGCGAAGACCTCTCTGCCTAAATTCTTCTAGAGCCCAAATTGCCTGATGAATCTCCTTGGCATTTAGGCAAGCAATAAGCTCTGGGTTAGCTACATAAGGCTCTGAAGATGCTGGATAGTTATCTATTCCAGCCTTCTGTAGATCAGACAAGCTTGGCAATTTTGCTAGGTAGTCTGTTAATACACGAGTCTCGATTTTTTCGAGTCGAAGTTTTTTCCAGGCAATTTTGACCAGCGACTGAACTAATACAGACTCAACCACCCCAATCGGCCTAAGATCATTGATAAATAATTGCTCAAGCGCTGCATGCTCACGAGCATCTTCATGGGGCAGTAAATCTACCTGACTATAAACACCTACTTTTATGGAATTTTGTGAGGTAATCGCTTTTCCAGCCTGGGTCTTGGGGCCGCCCGATCTTGTGGATTTAGGTTGCCCAGCCATAGCTACTTTTGAGGTTTATTTAACCGAACACCAGGGCGATCATCAGGTGCGCCAATAAATTCAACGCCTGCAGTAACAAGGGCCCTTGAAATCTCATCTAAAGTCCTAGCGTGAGATGCAGGAATCCCTGACCCAGCCTCAATTCTCTTTATTGTCGCAACACCCACTCCTGACAAACGAGACAAATCAACCACTGAAATTCGTAGCAATGCTCTAGCAGCTCTAATTTGTTCAGTTGTAATCAATTCTAAAAGTATATGTTATGATACTATAAGTATCGTTTAATAGTTGGATTGCTACATGAATAATACGCTACACGCACGACAAATTCTTGAGAATACAGTTCAAAAAATCGAGGGGGCCTTCGCACCTTCAACTATACGTGCCTACAAATCTAGCTTTGAGCGCTTTATAAAGTTTTGCGAAGAATGCAAAGTATCCGCATTACCTGCCGACCCAGAGAATGTGGCCCTTTACATCTCAAAGTTGACCAAAACAGGACTTAAGTCTTCCAGCATCCGAATTATTATTGCCGCTATCTCCAGCATTCATAAGCTGAACATGCTTAGCGATACTACACAACATCCCACAGTGAAGATAGAAGTGCGCCGCATGCATCGAACTCTGGGTCGATACAGTCAACAAGCCTTTGGAATAACAGCACCGATTTTGGAGAAGATGCTAAAAGCTACCGCCAATAACCTTAGGGGCGCCCGAGATAGAGCACTTCTGTTATTGGCATATGACAGTATGTGCCGAAGAAGTGAGCTAGTCTCATTAAAGGTGATGGATATCCATCTACAAGAACTGGACAATAGAGGCCAAATGAAAATACGCCTTCGCAAGAGTAAAACTGATCAAGAATTACAAGGTAGATGGATTCACCCATCTGAAAGATCAGCAGATGCCATCACTGCATGGATCACTCAAGCAAAATTAGATGATGGTTACCTATTTAGAGGCATTAATAATGCGATAGATATCACCTACGAATTAAAGAGCAGTCAAATTAACCGCATCTATAAAAGATTAGCAAAAGATGCCAAACTTCCACGGGAAGTGATTGCCCATATCAGCGGGCATTCGATGCGGGTCGGAGCAGCCCAAGATCTATTGAAATCTGGCGCTAGTATGCCGATGATTATGAATAAAGGGCGCTGGTCAAAGACCGATACCGTAATGCGCTATCTAGAGGGAGTGAATCCAAATTAGCAATTAATAAAAAATTCAGGTTACTTAAGCTGATTTGATTAATTATTTTGAAACTTGATTTTCTAAAAATAAACTTAATTGAGAGCAGACCTTTTTCCACGAGGAAAATTTCCGTCTTTCATAATATAAGGATCCTCCATGAGGCTTCTGACTTAAACGATCAAGTGAAACTTTTTGAAGAGCCTGGCTGCCCCAAAAAAAATAGTGGAGCAAAAAGAATGGAAAGAGGCCAACCCAAGTTTTAAGTTGGCTCGGATACCTCAGACAAAAGCCCAAAAATCTAAACCGATTAGGAATTGTTATCCTACTAAATAGAACTTCTCCATTCTCGGTTAACGGAAGCAGCGTTCTAAATAATGGAAAAAAACAGTAATATCCATTGTATAAAGGAAACTGATACGTAGTATTAATAAAGTCAGCTTGTTTAGCCGCTATAACTCCCGCAGCATGCAAAATATCATGGTCAGGGTGGCCACCTTCCCATGCTGGCAAATAAATATTTATGGGATTTCCATTAGTTTTTAGAAATGAAAGAATCCATTCATAAGCAAAATTTATGTGATTAACTAAATTACCATCAGGTATAGAGTTCTTACCGCCGATAAAATGTATATTCTTATGTTCGACGCCTAGGCTTACGAGCACATCTTGTGACTCAATATCACGACGAACTGAATCTAAGCCACTTAATGTACCGCTTGTAAAGTAGCAACAATGGACCACACTTCCTGATTTTAATTCGGAGTATATGGCATGAAAAACGCCACACTCATCATCCTGATGAGCAAATAGAAAAAGAGCGGTAGCCATAGTAATGTGTAGTTAGTATTTCTCTTGATCAATCACACATAATCATGATCGAACCAATTAATATGAAGATCAGAAAAATGAAATTCTGAGAATTTTATATCTCCATTCTTGGGAAAATGCCCAACGATTGTAAATTTTTCACGTGATTTAAAAAAACCAGCCCAGTAAAAAGAATTACTTAACTCATCATGATCTGTAAGCGCAGAAGCAACAAGATCGGCATTGCTTTGACGAGCAAAACGAACACATCTCTTTATGAGGGCATTAAACACTTTTTTATCATTGTTAAAAATAACAAGATCAACGATAGCTACGGATAAAAATTGTTTCATCGGCATTAATCTCAGAACTATGTAGCCGGCTGGAAGTGAATTTACATATGGGACAAAAATACGATAATTCCTATCTTTAAAAGCAGAAAATCTCCAATTTAAGACTTCGATTGATCGTACAGTGCAAATTTTCTTTTTTTGCATCCAACATTTCAAGGGGGAAGACATTGAATCGGCGAAAGATGTCTCCTCTAAAACCTGAATATTGTCTTGTCTCAAATAAAAAAAAGCGTCTAAAAGCTTTTGCAGCAGTTGAAGTGGAAATTTAGCCAATAATGAAATTACGGGATAGTTCACCAACTTTCCAAAAATAGAATTGAGGGAAATAGGTCTAACGTAGACATCTAGGGAACCTAAAGACTTCCACCCCACCCTAAGGTGAGGGTTTAAAACGCCCTCTCTAGTTATAGCCCCATAAGCAAAGCTATATCCTTTTTCTTGGTAACTTTTAATGAACTCCCTCTGTAAGGCAAAAAAAGGGGAATGCTTGCGGTAATTCTTATCAATTACAAGATTAGATGCCAGGGTTGCAGAGATAGCTTTCTCATGCCACTTCATCTTAAATGGGACGCCACCATAATGAGCTATAACCCGTGTAGAAATTTGAGCTAGTATTTGTATCTTTTTATCCACTTCAGATTTTGAATATAACCACTTCAACATTCTAGAAAATATAGATGGAGTCAGCCCCTCCAAAAGAAGTGCATTTTCCGATGCTAAATTCGAGATAGCATCAAGATCGCCATCCCCAACATCACGAATTTCATAAAGATCGCTCATAAGCTATATATTCTCTATTAGGACTTATCAAGCCCTGTGCGAATCTTTTTAAAACGTTCGTTATGCTGACTCTTGCTATGAACAATGTTAAATTTAACTGGTATCTTATATTTTGCTAACCTTAAGATACACGACTTTCTTAGTCGTATTGTGAGATTTTCGGAAGATTCCTGCTCAAGTAGGGCTATATTGGCATGTACTACATGTCCCATTAATGGATGCTTAACTCCAAAAACAGTAGCCTCTTTTACATTCTCATCTTCAAGCAAAATGGTTTCAATTTCCGCAGGAAAAACTTTTTGACCGCCTACATTAATCATTTCAGATTTACGGCCAATGATACGCATATAGTCGCCATTAACTTCAACCTGATCACCAGTGCACATCCACCCGCCCTCATCGAAGGGTGATGGAGCATTGAGATAACCGACCATATTAGACTCAGATTTTATCCATAAAATATTGTTCTCAATTCTTACCTCAAAACCATCTCCACCAATCTTTACCCAAAGCGATGCATCATTCTCAGACTTCGAGCGCAGCACACCCACCTCAGATAGGCCATATGTTTGCTTTAGTGAAGCATTTGGAAAAATTGTCTTCAATTTATACAACGTTGCCTCTGGCATAACTTCTGTACCATATGTGATGAGCTCTATTGACGATAAATCGAATGACATATAAGCCCGAGATGCGATCAATAAATTAATAAAGGTAGGTGTTGTTGGTAGAAGAGTTGCGCGGGATGATTGAATCGCCTCACAAATGGTGCTTGGATCACGATCATGCACGCAAATTGCAACACCACCATAGGCAAAAGCCGCAATAAACGTATTGAAGCCGCCAAAATGATCCATCAATAAAAATAGAATTGATCTCCATCCCTTGCGTTGAGTAACAAATTTACGAATTACACATTCACAGTCATGCAAAATTCCCTTAGGCTCGCCTGTTGATCCAGAAGAAAAAACTACTAATCCAGACGAATTTTTTGTTGCCCGGAATTCCTTTATTAATAAATTATCTGGATAAGAATCTTCAATTTTGGAATTAAAAGAATCATCCTCGGCAAATTCAATAGATACTTGGACGCCGGCAATCCGCTTAAACCGATCACTTTCGTTCGCTATTGATTTGGTAAGCGGGACAACAATCGAACCAGCCTTCATTAAAGCAAAAAATAGTGCGCAACATTTAGGAGAAAACTCCCCTAGTACACTACAAACAGTACCTTGAGTAACGCCAAGATTGGGAAGCTGCAACTCCCAATCATTTATCAACCCAATAAATTCACTGTAATTAAGTTGGTTATTTTTCCAAGCAATTGCAGGAAGAGACCCAAACTCCTCCATCCTCTTTAAAAGGATATCTATGGCATTCAATTTAGCCTCTAATTATGGAGTTTTAAAAATTAATGTTGTGTTCAGACAAAACTATCTTGATTAGCGGAAAACTTAACATCTCAAGAGATTGTTCCTCCGTCATTGAAACTCCAAATACTTCCTCGATTGCAAGCACAAGATTAAGATGCTTTACCGAATCCCATTCGTGCAAGCTATCCATTGATGAATCATTATTAATGTCATCTGGATTTACACCCAATACTCCAGCAATGGTATTTTTTAAAAGTGCTTCATTATCAATCATATTTCTACCTAGCTTTCATTAATTTTTATCCATTCTGGATATGCTATTTCTCTGGTACTGAGATCTAGCTTCCAATTAGTATCTTTTCCCTGCTGACTTACTTTGTCGAATCCATTTACCTCATAAAAGTTGCTTACGAGCGATTCATTTTTTGCTGTGTATAAGTATTTGGCAGAAAGGGAGTTTGAGCCGTGATTATTCCTGGATTGGCTTGCAATAAATGCGAGTAATGCGGTTTCTGCACCCCGACCAATTGCCCTGCAACTCATCATAAAGGCCTCAATTTGAGTCTCAAGCTCACGATACTTAACAACTGCGACCCCCACTAAACCCAAGTCAGCCACTTTATCCTTAACACGCAAATAAAATACGTCAGAGTCTTTGTCAGAAATCAACTCGGCAATCTGCCCCTCGCTATAACGACAAGTAGTTAAATTAAACTGATTAGTTTTTTGCGTCAACTGCGAACATCGAGGAATATCAGAAATAGTAGGAATCCCTAAGGTGGCCTCTAGGCCAAGGTTTTCAAGGTACTCTTCGATTGAGTTTGATTCAGATTCAAGCTTATTGCGAACGCGTGCTTCGCCATACATTTCATTTTTTCTTCTATCCTCATCAGTAAATGTAAGGGAATCAAAATATCCAAAGCTTGATAGCAGGCTTCTATAGCCAGAGGTATTACCCGTTAAATGTATCGTAGCTACCTCAGGCATCCGCTCCCTAATAAGATTAATTTCAAATTCGCTATCATCAACAAAAACAAAGCTATCTAGGCCAATATTTAATTCTTTTGCTAGTCTTCGTAAATTTGTAGCCTTGTCATCCCAATTTATCTGCCAAGTTGACACATGCTTTTCCTTAATTAACATTTCAGGATGATTATTTAATACTTCAAGTACATCTGATTCGTTATTTTTGCTACAAAGGGCCAAAATTACCCCGCGCTCTCTTAGGTTCAAAACTTCCTCTTGAAATGCTTTATAACAAGAGCCGGGGAATGTGGTTCCTATCTTGATTCCTCCCATCCCATCCTCACCTATAACGCCGCCCCAAAGTGTATTGTCACAGTCCAGCACTAAACACTTCCTTGATTTTCCTCGCAAAGCCTTAATAAATCTTCCAAGCTCATTAGAAACTCTTAAGATGGCGCGCTGAGTAAATGGGGCTCTCGCCATTTGCCAATACCTGGAATCGAATGAGTTTAAAAAACCTTCTGCCGCAAATATTTTGGCGATATCAAGAATGTAAACGTCAGAAAAGCCCTTGGCATCGAGCAAAATTTGAAGGTTTAGATTCTGAATTGTATGAAATTGATGGTCAGGAGCTTGGCTATCTAGGACTCCTAAAGTTGAATCCATTGGCAAATTAAAATTAGTAATGCCAATTGGCGCAGAAAACCTCTTGCGTAGACTGCCTTCTATATCTCTGTAAAACTGACGCACCCTCAAAACCTCTTCGTCAATTTCAGTTTTTGATTTTATAATAAATTGTGTAGTTAAAGCGGGGCTAATTGTATCTAGCCAATTAAAAATCAATATAAAATCTGGCTCAAACTGCTCCAATGCGGAAGTGCCCGATATTGCCTCAAAGGCAACATTATCAAAGCCTCCAACCCATATGTTAGGTATAAATCCTGCTAAAAAAATTTCCGTCTCTAATACTGGCAGCAATGACTCAATAGTAAAATTTCTCAACACCGCAATTTTAAGACTCGGTAAATTTTTATATGACTCACGGTTTTTCTTTATCTCCGATAAGATTCCTAGGTAATCTGAATACTTTCGATCTTTGAGATTGGTCGATATAAGTTTCGAGCCAAGTAAGTCAGCAATATTATCCATTTTTTCTCACATTACGATTCCACCACACACGCGAATAGTTTCACCGGTAATATGCCCGCTTTCGTCACTAACTAAAAATTCTACAGTGCGGGCAATATCCTCTGGAGTAGCTATTTTTCTTAGAGGAGTATTCATTTTCGCTAATAATTTAGTTTTCTCTGGAATACCAGAAATCATCTCCGTTTGAGTCATTCCTGGAGCAACAATATTTGAGCGAATCCCCTTGTTTCCGTACTCAACAGCAATCGAACGACCTAAGGCAGATAACGCGGCTTTTGTTGACACATAATGGGCTTGCATGCTAGGCGGCACACCCTCGGCAAATATCGAACTTACATATGTAAATGTTCCTTTTTTTGCCTCAAGCATGTGAGGTAAAAATACTTTGGTGCAATTAAATGCGCCTTTTAATTGCACATTTATTTGCACTTGAAAATCTTCCCATGAAAGAAATTCAAATGCAGTTGGAATTGGAGCCGGTGATGCACAGTGCACAACATCCGTAATTTCGCCAATGCTGTTCTGGATACGGAATTTTAAATCTTCCAAATCCTCAATCATAGAAACATCTGCCTTGCCATCTACAGCGACATACCCCATCGAGCATATTCTTTCGATAAGCTCTGATGCGCCCACGCTATCGCTACTGTAATTAACAACAACCTTATAACCCTTTTTGGCAAGCTTTAAGACAATAGCCTTGCCAATTCCGCGACTACCGCCGGTCACCAAAACAATACGCTCGTTAATTCTTGGTGGCAAATTTTGTGCCTGCGATTGTTTAAATTCAGTATGTTGATTTTTAATATCGCTGCTAGATTCTTTTGTCGCTGCACTACTCTCAGATTCAAGGGTCTTAACTAGTGACCTACCCGAAACTAATATTTGATTATGCTGATTACTTACTTTTGTATGCAACACAAGCGATCTAGTTGAATTAGATTTTTGAATAACAGTCGATCGTACGAAAAGGGTATCACCAACAAACGCCGGCCTCAAAAATTCAAGCATCTGAGATGACCAAAGCGCGCCTTCGCCAGGCAAACGTGTACCAATCATAGTGGATATAAAGGATGCTGAAAGCATTCCATGAATAACCGGCTTCTGAAATGAAGTTAACTTCGCATACTCTGCACTCACATGCAAAGGATTGTAGTCCCCAGTTAATGATGCGAATAAATTAACATCATCCTGAGTAATCTTATGAGTGATCTCAGCAGCATCACCAACCTTTATTAAATCAAAATCAAGCTTTTTAACTTGAATATCATTAATTAAATACGTCATGGAGCCCACCATCTCATTACTGATGCGCCGTAAGTAAATCCAGCACCTACTCCTGAAATAACTACAATATCGCCATTTTTAATCTTTTTGTGCTGAACAGCCTCGCATAATGCTATTGCCATAGAGGCCTCTGCTGTATTACCTATTTCAGCAACATTAGCATAAGTTTTATCCATTGGCATCTTCATTTTTCCCATTAAATAACTTATGAGATTCATGTTCGCCTGATGAAAAATAAAAAAATTAACATCTTCGATTTTTAAATCTGCTTTAGCAAGCGCGCTCTTAATAATCTTTGGTTGATGTTGTACAACCTGCTTCCAAACTTCCATCCCATTAATTTCATAGTAATTCAAGTTACTATTTATATTCTCAGGACGCATCGGAAAACTTGATCCACCGCCGCGGATCCTCACTGAATCATAAACCGAAGAGTTTGTTTGGACATCATGAGATAAAAACCCATAACCTTCGGGCACCTTTCCTAAAACTGCGGCCCCAAACCCATCACCAAAATACATGCAGGAACTTGGATCACTCCAGTTCACAAACCTAGATTGCAAGGCTGCCCCCAAAACCAAACCATAGGACTGGCTGGGATCTGCCAATAAACGATCGGACATAAGATTGAGGCCTACTTGAAACCCAGTGCAATTAGCCATCACATCAAATGCCGAAGCATTTTTTGTACCTAGTAGTTGATGCACCTTGCATGCCAATGCAGGCATTACGTAGTCCGCAGTGAAAGTACAAGCAATAATTGAATTCACTTGCTCCGGGGTAATTTTTGCCGAATTAAGCGCTTCACGGCAAGCAATGGCCGATAATTCAGAGGCGGTTTCTGATTCAGCGGCTATATACCTCTTTTTAACTCCTGTTTTTCTCTCAATCTCTCCAACATCTAACCCACAACCTTTTTCAATTTCATCATTAGAAAGTAATGTAGCGGGGATAAACTTTCCAACACCAATAATACCTATTGCCTTAGTGTTATTACTCACAATTTTTTATCCCCAAATAAATAAAATTTTGGAGGACAGTCGCTAACCTTAGCCCACCATATCTTAGCCTCTGAAGCTAGCCAAGACTCTCCATGACCTGGAAATATTCTACATTCTCCAGGGGCGCTATTTATCAACATATTCACTGAATTCCATAGTTTCTTATCACTGCTTTCGGGATAGTTAGTTGGGCCGACATATGAGTGGAAAAGAGTGTCCCCGGTAAATAATGCCTCCCCATTAAATAAATAGCTGGTACCACCGTTTGTATGCCCAGGAGTATGTATTCCCTGCAAAATGCAAGATCCCCAATTGAGATTTTCCGGGAAAGTCAGATAAGTTAACTTATTAGGCGGCACCAGTCTTTGCTGGGCGAAGCGATAAGCATATATGCCAGCCTGCCGCACCAGCTTACGCTCAAGCTCGCTTACAAAACATGGAATATTTAATTCATCCATCAGCCTCTCAACAGCCCCCAAATGATCGAAATGACCATGGGTTAACAAAATGAAAGATGTAGTTAAATTTTTAGAATTTATATACTCAAGAATATTCTCAGAGCTAGATCCGGGGTCTATTACACAAACTTCATTTGCCCCCTTAGATTGTATGAGATAGCAATTTTCTTTAAACGGCCCATTGCAAAGCGTGTGGACAATCAAGGTTCTTAATGGTTGGCTGCCCCAGGATTTCATTATTTAGTCTACAAGGCAAGTATAGAGAACTTGCCCGGTGAGTATTGAGGCTTCAGATGATATAAAAAATTCAATTATTGGGCACAATTCTATTGGGTTTATGGGCCTTTTAATTGTTTGCATATCCAACATGTTGCTTTCCCATAGCTTTCCAAATGAGCTTGAGGACTCAGTACTCACTAATGATGGCGAAATAACATTGCAAGTAACCCCATAGTTCACTAACTCATTCGCCAATACCTTAGTAAATTCAACAACACCTTTTTTAGCAGAGGCGTAAGCACTGGTACCAGGAGCATGAAGTTCAGACATTATTGATGTGATATTGATAATGCGACCCTTCTTTTGCATGATCATCATCTTGGAAAACTCTCTACAAACTAGAAAGGTACTTACTAAGATAGAATTGATAAAATCTTGAAACATGCTCAAAGATGTGGTGCACGCAACAGCTCCTAGTTGAACCAACCCAACATTACAAACAAGGATATCAACTCCTCCGAACTCAACTTTAATTTTACGCGCCCATGACCTAACAGCCACTTCATCACGAATATCTACTCTGTAATGCCTATAGCTTAAATGAGAGATCTGGCCCTCACCCCTACTACAGCCCAAAACCACGAACCCCTTATTTAGGAAATATTTTGCAACCTCCAAACCAATGCCTCTTGAAGTGCCAGTTATAACCATGACTCCATTTGAATGCATTATCAAGCCTTAAGAATGGTTATCAGATAATCTGCGAGCATGCCTGCTGTTAAATTCTTTTCTAATGGAAACATCTCCTCTATATCTGTTAGCACTATATATATATCGCTATTAGCGCACTTATTAACCGCATCCTCAACATCCGATATAAGCGCTACAAACCCCATAGAGTCAATACCAGAATCATTGCCAAATAAATTTGTATTAGATGCAATAATAAATTCAGATGGAATAATTTCTGATTTATGTAGATTATTTACTGATAATTGTATTATTTCCAGAATTTGATTATGATTTAAAAGTGTGGTGTTCATTATTTTGTAATTTTAAAAGTCATCTGTGATGTCATGTTTGAAAATAATAAATCTAATATTAAAAATGGGCCAGATAAAAAAAGAAAAAGAGGATAAATTGGAAGATGCCCTTTTGGGGCATTAGATGTCAACTTTTTTATCAAATGCTCGAAAGTAAATGCCCAACAAGAAGGAACTAGACTTTTTGATATTGTTACAGCATTAAAACCATTTCGGGATGCCGCATCCCTTAATCCGCGAGGCGAAAATATCATCAAATGGTAAGGATAGTGAAGTAAACCCCAATATTTTCCAAATACATAACTGCTAATATGCCCTGCATTGGGCGTTGATCCAAAAATAACTCCACCCTTCTTTAGCAAGCCCCCAATTGATTGCAGAGTCGAATCAAGGTCGCTTAAATGCTCGATAGTATCGTTCATTCTAATAACATCAAATTTTATATTTGAGATTTGATTTATAGAACTAAATATTTTAATATCCTTGACATTTTTCGGCATAGGATCATATCCAAAAACATTGACCATTCCCTGATTTTTTAATAATTTAACGAAATCCCCATTACCACATCCATAATCCAGAACATAAGAGTCAATTTTAAATTTTTTAATAAACCTAAGTGACGAACTCTTATCCCAGATATTTTTCATCTTGGAAAAAATACCAATTGAATTATTGGTATGCATATATTCAGTAGGATAAAAATTCTTAATTTCATCACTACTAGGCGTAGGGCTTATATACAAACTTTTGCAATCTATACATCTGTATATTTTGTAGTCATTTGATATTTTTGCATAAGACTCAAAGTCAATTGGAGATGTTATGCTCAGTACATTATTATTTGAAAGACAAACCGGGCATGCCATCATATTATTTATCGCTAATTAAAAATAAAGGATTATTAAAAATATTTATAGGAATAATTAATTAATGGTATATTGATACAATTATTCCAACTATTATTATACAAACTCCGACCCAATATCGCGAATTAAAAATCTCAGAAAAAGCAATATAACTACCAAGAGGCACAAATACAAAAGCTAAAGCCATTATTGGATAGATTTTACCAAGTTCAATTTTTCGCAAAATAAAAACCCATAAAATTGAAACAATTCCATAAAGTGCAAATGCAATAAATAAGTAAATGAGTGAGCTAACCCCATAATAAGGCTCATCTAATTTTAAATTCTTTGCGGAATATTTGAAAAAAATCTGCCCCAACGCCAAACCAATAACACAAAGTATCGCTAACAAATAGATTATTGCGTTCATTTATTTATAGATAAATTTAATCCAGCAAAAAGATTTATATCCGTCGATGCAATTCTAGTGGGCCACCAATTTACTATGCAATTTGGAAAATGGTGCCTTAATATTGCAATCAAATTTACACATGAATTTACATGCTCCCTAGCCATCAAATAGTCGTAAGGAATACCCTTTGCTAAAGCATTTTTTCTTGGCCCAAGCATCTTACCAAGACGCCAGGCAATCCCTGGATCTGTGGGGATGACGATTGAAAGAATGCCTCCGCTTTTTAAAACCCTGCACCACTCACTTATAGCAAGATGCGGGTAATAAATATGCTCAAGAACATGTGTTGCTATTACCCTGTCGAATGTAGCATCTGCATATGTGAGCCCATCGGCCGCCTGAACATCAAACCTTAATTTAGAGAGGCTATCTTTTTCAATTTTATTTTTAGCAATCTTTAAGGTGTCAGGATTGGAATCTGATAACGTATATTCTTGAAATTGATGTTTTACATGGTAAAGATGCTCTCCAGTACCCGCACCAATTTCCAAAACCTTTTCAAAATATTTATCGCCCCCAAAATCTTTTTCAATTAATTGGTGGCTCCTTGCCATCACCCATGATTGAAGTGAATTTTTTTTATATGCAGCGTCATCATACATACTCGAGAATTTCTCTTTATGAATCTCCCATATATCATCATTAAAGTTCATTTTTTGTTACCGTTTAAATTATAGGATTCGTTTAAAAACAAATGTATTGGGTTTCTTGGAGTATGGGCCATGTCCTGTGCAAAAAAAGCCAATATCAGCTGCAGCCCAAATAATATGGGAAGCACTGAAAGCATAATAGTCCCAGTGGGCGTTGCAGTATTCATATGAATTGAAATAACCCAGTTATAAAATCCAAATAATGTACCAAATAACAACATAACAATACCAACTGGTAATTCAATAGATGCTAATGACATATCTCGTAAGTAGTAATTATAAAAAATTCTCTTTATAAAATTCTTAGCATGTTTTTTTAAAAATTCGAATATTATTTGAGAAATTTTTAGATTGCTATTTTCATCCGCATATTTAGCAGTCATGGGTATATCAAGCACTACTGCGCGAATTGTATTTAGCCTAAAAAGCATATCTGATTCAAAAAAATATCTTTTGCTGATTTTGGAGAATGGAAGTAGGTTTGCAACTGATGCGTTAATAGCGGTATATCCATTAGTCGGATCAAAAATACCCCAATAACCTGAAGATAGCTTTGTTAAAAATGAAAGCAACGCATTGCCCAAAATTCGAATTTTGGGCATTTCTATAACATCTTCTAAATTAAAAAATCTATTGCCTTTTGTATAGTCTGCTTGACCATTTAAAATTGGTTTGACAAAAAACGGGATTAATTTTGGACTCATTTGACCGTCCCCATCAATTTTTACTATGACATCTACATTGTCTAGAATTGCGGCAGAATAACCCGTAAGTACTGCCGCTCCAACGCCCTGATTGAATTCATGCTTCAAGACAACTACTCGTTTATCCACGCAAGTTGAGATCACATGATCTCCAGTATTCTCTGGGCAGCAATCATCTATCACATAAATATGTGAAACCTCAGGGCCTATAGACAACAGGACTTTAGAGATATGTTTTTTAACGCTGTAGCATGGCACAACTACAGCTATAGTTTGCCTAATTTTAGACATGTTTATCTTTCTGAAATCCAAAGATCATTTTTTTATTTTCATCAAAACACATCCATTGTGGCAATACCCTAGTTGTAACTTTCTAGCGCTGAGGTTGGAAATTCAATAAGATTCTATTTGTACATTTTTAAAAAATATTAATACTGGACTTAAAGACATCTCGCAAGTCGTAATTCTTTGGATCAATCAATTGGAGTAATAATCATCTTAATTAACCCAATACCAATCCCTACCCCGTCTAATTTTGAAACTGGAGGAAGAGGGACCTCTATAGTCATTTCATTTGTGCTTAGGTGATTTTCAAAAATAACTTCAATAATTCTCTCATTAGAGCTTAACTGAAAAATTTTCGCCTCATTACCAATTTTTATTAAAAAATCCTTATTAATATTGTCGCCATATGGTGATGCCTTAAGTGTCAGCTTAAATTTTTTAGGCAGATTCTCTTCAAAATTAAATTTTATTTCTTTACCCCATGCCCATCGCCCCCACCCCTCAGCTGCGCCCAGACCTATTGTAGATTTAATAATCCCTGGCCAAGCCCCACTACTAAATTCTATTTCATAATATCCCGGAAGCCTTATAAAGGTAAATCCATCCCCCTTAAATATATCTCTAGGAGCGAAATCAAAGCTGTAGCTTCCTACATATGCCATCCAATTCTTATCGCTTGACAAACTCTCCCTTGTTATTAAGGAATTTTCTGGTGAAACATTCACCGTAACACCAGGATTATCAATATAAATCTCAGATAGAACTAATACACCTAGAGCCTCTGGTGGCCCCAATAAAATCAGTTTAGATCTATAGTTTTTAGGCAAGTAATCCCTTGAAAATAAAGCCGCCCTGTCATATGGCGTTTTATAAAGTCTATTTCTGACTTCTGAATTAATTAGAAAATTAGACGGGAACAGAAGTCCGGCTTGAAATATTAATAAGTAAATAAAGAAAGACAATTTCGAATTAAAAACATAATATATGCATATTATTAAATTAATAAATCCAAAAACATACAGTACGGATACATTTGAAGTTAAACCTCTAATCTCAGGACCATCAACATAATTTGGATTGTAGCCATGCATTTTTGTAAATAACATATAGGAAATTACAAAAATAATTGGAGTAATAGTTATTAATTTAATATTTTTACTTACATCTAAAGCCGCACATGATGTAAATGTGCCACTTATCATAAGTAACGGCAAGGAAAAGTAGTAATATCGCATATGAATTCTAAAAATTTCTCCGGGACTTAAAAAACCAGCTCCAGCTGTAAAACCAATAGATATTATTACAAGAGATCCAACAATTAATAAAGTTAGCACCACAAAAATCTTTTCATTTATTTTTTTTATTACTCTATTATTAAATAAATATATAATTATTGATACTATGGGAACTGAATATAAAAATAAAATTGAAATTAAATGTCCTTTTGCTACAAATAAAAAGGAATTAATTAAAGCTTTAATATCACTCGATGACTGTAATATCGATTGACCCATTCCAGAATATGCCTTACCAAAAAGTGATACTCCAATTACTTTATCAAAATAGAATTTTGATAAAGTTTTTAAAGCTATAAATATAAATATTATTAAAAATACCTTTAATAATATATTTATGATTTTATCTTTATCTATATATGATGCATATATTAAATATAAAATAATTGGCGGCATTAAAAATATTGCATGCGGTTTAATTAATGATAGAGCAAATAAAACTAAGCCAATAATGCATATATAAAAATTATTTTTAACCCTCGAGATAAAGGTAATGCTCCATACAAGAAGCCAAAATATAAAATAATATGTAGATTCAGGCATAAAGTATGCCGTATATGAATTACCTACCGAAAAAATTGCGATAGAGCTTATTAATAGAGAACTTAATTTTCCATTAAATTTTCTGCTAGTTAAATATATTAATGGGGTTGATAGTACATAAAATAATACGTTAATGAATCTTGCACAATCAAGCCATCCATCATGGCACTTTTTCGTAATGCTGAATATTAATCTGTATAGATAGTCAGGAACCTGAGCATCCTTTAATGCCAATAATTTAGCGTTAGTAATATACACATATTCATCCATAACAGATGGGTATAACCCATAATTCCTAAGGATGTTATATATAAATGCTAGACCTATTATTGCAAGTAGGAAATAATGATCATTTTTTTCAATGAATTTTTTTAAATAATTCACTTACGTTTCAACCCATTAAAGATATCTGAATTTTTAATAGGTGACTTGCCGTAAATTTCGGCCCCTCCCTCCGATGAGGTGAAGTTAAATATTTTCAACTTGATTACTTCCTTATATTTTGTACATTCAATTCATCGTCGTAATAGACCTCATCACAATTGACCTTTGCAATTTCAGTCATTTCATTCGCAAACTCATCCTGGCTGAAAATTTTCTTTTTTTCATTAGTTTGTTTGTTTAGATTTATCCCTTTAGCGTAATGTTTAAAAAATAGCTTCATCACGTGATTTACACCATCTTCTGTAATGGATCGACAATCTTGACCAAAATATGAGCCCCTAGAAAAGCTTCCAGTAATAATTTCGTATGAAGGAAAATAGGCGACATTTTTATTTTTTATAGATATATCCTCTGCAGCCACTCGAAGCACCGCTTTAGATAATGTAGTGGCGTTTAGAACGTGGGTATTTTCAGCCGTTGCTATAAGAGGTACCGGGGAAACAGTTAACAATATTTTTGCATTAGGGTTAATAATTTTCAACCTATCTAAGAATAGTTGAAAATCTTCCACCACTTCCTGCGCTTTAAAATTCTTAAATAAGTAATTATCAGGTGAAAAAACACCGCCAGAAACACCCGGGCATATTGGATACACCGTACCATCATGCCTAGAAACCCAACCCTCAGTTAGCCCTAGAGTAAATACAAAAACATCTAAATTTTTAAACATTTCTCTAACTGCTTTTAAGTGCTGCCCTCTATCCGCCTCAAGCTCTTGAACACTAGTAAAGCCGTTAGGCTGAATTTGAGGCCTAAAAGGGTCTATCCAGGAATATTTAGACGCCTGCCAGAATGACTCTTGTGGCTCGAAATATCCAAATGCTCTATCGAATAATTGCAATAACTGTCGCGTAGTGTAGATATTTCCATACCGCGCTGAAAATACCCCATAGTTATATTCCTGCAAAAAGCTATTTGGGATAATTGGATGTGGATTTTCGGCTACGTAGTAATTAAATCCTGAGCCCCTTAAGTGACGGGCGATATGTTGTGCGAAACAACTTCCTGCAGTAGCTACTTTGGTTTCTAGATTAATTTGAAATTGAGCTCCTAATACTGGGTCAACATCATCGGTAGATATTCTCGATATTGCCCTACTCCAATATGCCGAGTCAGGCATATTTTTATAAGGATGCATCATCCACCTCCCTCTGAGGTTTAGAGCTTAATGCATCAATCAGTTGCCTGATTACTGCCCCTCCATAAATCGCATTAGCATGTGTAGCATCGTTATTCAAACCTCTGTCTGTCAAAAAACCATCATCAGTAATAAATTCTGCAGGTGCGGGCATAAACTCAATATCTAATGCTTTACACTCGTTTTTTATGAGATCCGAGTGCATCCTCCACAACTTATATCTAAGATTCGGTTTTGAAATTCCAAACTTTGTGAAGCTGATCTTAAAAGGGCCCGCATGCTCCATTAAAAAATTATTGTCATTTATTGGCGGTGGCGATTCGCATTGAATAATTCTCCCGCCAAAAGCCGCTCTTGTGGCGCGCAATGCCCAGCAAGTTTCAGGGAAACCACCTTGCTCAATTAAAGCAGCCTCAACCAGTTTAGAGGGGACTATTTCTACCCCCCTTTTACCCTCAATCTGAATGCCTGCATAAACAAAGTCAAATGGAGTGGGGTGCTGAACAAGGCCCAATATATTGTGAGCATTTCCACCATATGATGAAAAAATAATATCCTTACTAGGGTTTAATTTCTTAATCTCATCCAATAATGGATTAGAAAATGCGAAAGTAGCAATATCTCCATTTTCAGATCTAGGCTGATAATCAATGTAGGGTTTTTCTCCAAGCCATATCGTATTTATCGCAACTTTATTGGCGCCCAACTCAGCCAAGACATTATTTACCGCATATCGGATTGACAAAATATGACTATGGCCAATGCCTAATAAATTTTTTTGTTCATGAGGCATCTGGCCTCTAAATAACTTACTAAACATTACCCCCCCCCTCTTGCGGAGCGAATTTCTTGAAGCCTTTTAACCATCATCGCACCTACTCTTTCGAAGGAGTGGTATTTAAAAATTGTAGCCTGACCAGCCTGGCTTATTTGCATTCGATACTTCTCATCCTCGAAAATTCTTCTCATAAAAGACCTTGCAGTTCTCATGTTGGGATCTGCCCAAACCTGTCCGATAGCATGGGGATACTCACCATCCTTAACTTCGATCAGCTCATAATCAACAAGGCAGCTATTTTCTTCATTCATAAAATCCAAATTACCCGAATATCCTGTTCCAATGACCGGCTTACTCAAATGCATGGCCTCCGCCATTCCCAAGCCAAATCCTTCTGCTCTATGGAGGCTAATATAACAATCGCACACGCTAATTAAGCCATACATCTGTGATCTAGATAGAGTTTTATTTATTACGTAAATACGATCATCATCTTGAGCCAACTTCAACAGATTTTGATATTCAACAGGATGCTGTTCGCCATAAATAGTCTTAATTACTAGGCCGACATTTTCACCAGACGTCTTAAATTCCTCAAGAAAAGCATTCAACACCGCCTCTGGATTTTTTCTACTTGAAAATGAATGTAAATCGTAACTAAATAAATACAAAAATTTTTGGTCGGGGAGGTCGTAATCCTTGCGCTGATAATGGACTTCCTCATTAAACTCAACTGCAACTGGCATATGCATAATAGGTTTTTTTGTCACCTCAGATAAGGTATGTTGTATATATTTTGTAGGAGCCCATAACTCATCGATATATTCAAGTGCATCCACCCATTCTGACGGGAATTTAGATAACTCCCAAAACCAGCAACCAATTCGATATTTTTTGGAATTCTTCTCAATTTCTTTTTTTGAAAAGATATGCGTCATTTGATCGGCATTAATACAAAAGAGCTCAATTTCACAACCACTAGCCTCAACTATCAATGCATCGAATTTTGTAGAAGATAAATTGTAAGAAGGTCCGGGGTCAAGTTCGACAATATCAAAAAAATACTCGCTCTTTTGAAGTGATCCAGCAACGGATCTTAAATTTTCAGCAACCCCAAAATCCCCTTTTAAATAGCCATATAGTGATACTCCATCACTTCTTAGGATTTTCACTTTCTTTCGAGAAAATACATCCCAAGAGGACCGCATTAAATTAATGCTCATTTTTCCTGCAGTGAGTGATTGACCATCTATATACATGCCACTCGAGACTAATTTCGTAGATACCTCTTGTCTAATTTTCATAGGCAAATACTTTTTTGCAATTCGATAGAAAATTTTTGGGGATAGGCTATATATCAAACCTAAAAAATAAAATAAATATTTTTTTAGGTGTCTGTGAATTTTGTAATAACTTAGTAGATGGCTGTTTCTTTTTATAGCTTCAAGTCGCTCCAACAAACTTTTCAAAATTTGCGAACTCTCAATGTCGTTACTCTTCAAGTAATTGATGCACCAATTTGAAAAACTTAGTACGCCATTAGAGCTGTTTAGGTCGAAGGCTACCTGTAAATCTTTACGAGATAAATATATTCCATACATATATCTCGAAATAACTATATTTTCGGGAATCCGTTTTTCTATTTCATTAAAGTAGCTTAATCGCAATTCTGTTTGAGGGGTGCCAATAGAAATATCATTTTTTACATCATCTAAAAATAATTTGAAATAAGTTCTAATTGCTCTACCAACTACAACCCCTTCCACCACACCAAGTTCATAGGGTATTTTAATTAACTCCTGATATCCGCTACTAAGTAATAATTTCAAATAGCAGTTATATAATTCCTTTAATGGGCCAAGATCAGAGAGAGTTATTCGATTTTGGTGCTTGGAAAATTGTTCGGGGTTTAAGGGGTCAACTCCACTGAAATGAATAAATGCAATAACTTCATCATTAGCAAGCAATTTTCCATTTTTATTCTTAATTTCACGTTGCCTCAAATTCCAATAAGCCACGTTATAACCTGAGCCTCTTAGAATCTTCACGCCATCAAACAATGTTGGGAAAAGGTCGGCCCATTTTTGATCGGTAAATAATCCACCCTCCAAGTCGACAACTGCACCGCGCTCCAAGCGATCCGCCCACCATGCCATCGCCCTCATGGATTCCGAGCACCTAAGGACACCAATAAAGCCAAGGTTATACACCCCAACTCTTAACATGGTGATTTCATTAGGCAAATAGTCATCCGAAATTGGCGACAGAAGGTGTGGGGTCAGGACTAAACTTGCTCCTTTCTCTAGGGCCAGCAAGGCATCACTCAATGGTGATATGACCAAAATATCTGGATCTAGATAAATGATCTTTTGCGCTGGTGTATTTGAAAATAGCCAGTTAAATACATACGGCTTGATGGCGGTACTTAACTCCATTACATCGTACCGTAATTGGAACGCCGATAAATTCGGTAAATTTAGTTGATCTATAGTAACAATTTCACAATTCTGAATATCTATTGGCGGGATATTTTTTTTAGAATCGCTAATGGCTATATAAATTTTTGCCTCAGGATGATTATTGCGAATTGATTGACATAAAACACGCGCATATGAAACATAGTTCCTGGCAACAATTGTAAAAAAAACTGTACTCATTTATATCTTATAATTTTTTGATAAGATGAGATTTAAAGTCACATCTTTATGATTAAACATCTACATACGTCATCTTTGCAATATTTCTATAGATGGATTAATCCAAGCGCATCCAGCAAAATCAAGTGTGCCGGCATTAACCACAGTGAAGAAGTGAGCTAGATCACGCCACTCATAATTATTGGTCCAATAGTCCTCCGTGCTAGTCAACGCAGTTTGTATTGAGTAAATACCTACGCCAAGGCTAGCAATAAATGAAAAGCGAAATACAAAAACTTTTCCTGCATCTATATTTGTTATTGGCATATTTTTTAGGTGGGTATTTGTGCCATATATAACCTGACCCAAGCGATCCTTTATTCCATAACCCACAACTAATCGCTCAATATTAGACAGAACCTTAACTTCAATTTCAAGGATAATGCTTTGACCAACCCTAATAATTTCAATAGGCTGAAAATCTTCATTGAGTATTTGCACACTTAAAACTTTTGCCTCCCCAGTCCCGGATGAATGCAACTTAGAGGCAATGCCACCATCTGTCGCAACAACATTCTTGAGCTCTATAGGCGCTTGGGAGCGAGATGCATTATAAAAGTCCATAACCTCTTCAGGCCTACCCTGCATCGCAATTTCACCATGGCTCAAATAAATCGCATGATCACACAACGCTTGAATTGCTTCTTTATCATGACTCACAATAAGAAGTGTGGTTCCCGCCTCTCTAAACTCCCTAATTTTATTAAAACTTTTATGTTGAAAATGAACATCTCCAACTGATAGAGCTTCATCAATTATCAAAATATCTGGTCTTATTGCCATTGCAACGGAAAAAGCGAGTCTCATTTGCATACCACTGCTATAAATCCTTAAAGGTTCATCAATGTAATCTTCTAGTTCAGAAAAAGTCACAATTTCTTGCATTAATTTTGTGATTTGGTCAGTCGATATTCCCAGTAACTGAGCCGCCATATAGACATTTTGTCGCCCAGTAAAGTCTGGGAGAAACCCCATCCCCAGTTCTAAAATAGCAGCCACACGCCCATTTAGCTTAATCAAACCTTCTGTCGGCTGGATTGTGCCAACAATTAACTTTAGTAAAGTACTTTTACCAGCCCCGTTATTGCCAATAATCCCTAGCGCCTGCCCAGGATAAGCAAAAATGTTAATCCCCCTCAAAATCCAATGCAAGGAATGAGTTGTGTAATTTCCAGGAATTAGCCACTCAAATAATCGCATCCATTTAGATGGATACTTTTTATAGGCTTTCCCAAGCCCTACAACCTCAATTGAACCACTCATAGTTCATCAACCATATCTTGACCATGCCTCCTCAACAACCTCAACCCAGCCAAACAAAACAATAGAGCCATACATGCTGGATAAATCAAACTGCTCCAGACTGGCAAGTTCCCATCAACCATAATGCTCTGCAGACCCATGATGATCGGGGTAACAGGATTCCAACTAACCCAATCTTTAATGTAATCTGGCAAGATATTCAGGGGATAGACGATTGGGGTAAGCCAAAACCACAACTGCATCAAAATTACAAAAAACTGTCCTATATCTCTGAAAAAAATATTCAGAATCCCAAAAAAAATTCCCAAACCAATTCCTAGCAAACATAAAATGATCAGCATAGGGAATATGCCTAAAAAAGATACGCCAGGAAAGTTTCCTGAACATACTAAAAATAGGCTAAATAACGAGAAAATAATAAAAAAATTGGTGATACAGATTAGTAATAAGGAAATTGGAAGTGCGATCATTGGAAATGATATTTTTTTTAATATATTTGAATTATCAATAAATACATTTAACACACGATGAACAATCTCACTAAATAAACCCCATGTTAAGATTCCGGTACAAATATAAATTGAATAGGAGTAATTTCCCTGCTTAATTCCGAGCTTAGGTTGCATCAGACTGGAAAAGACTAATGTATATATCGCAATTGTGAATACTGGGTTTGCTATAGACCAAAAAAATCCAAGCAGTGAATTGTTATACCTAACTTCAAAGTCTCGTTTTACAGCTCCTAAGATAAATTCCCGGAAACACCATAAAGACTTTAAAATTTTTATTGACATTTTTTCATTATAAATTAATTAACTAAAATGCATACTCACTTTAGAGGCTTAATTGGAATAAAACTACTTTTTCTGAGATTTGTATTTATAAGCCTAAAACTTCTTAAACCAAAAAAAATTCTCCGCAAGCCATTTGGGATTAATTTTATTGGGTACTTTGCCGGCTCTTTCGGGCTTGGAGTTGTTCTTAGATCATGCGTTAGCGCTGCATATTCCAGCAATATACCGCTTGTGGTTAGAAATATTAAGCCCAAAATAAAGAATCTTCAAGAAGATTCGTCAATTTGTGATATCACATCTAATAAGTGTATTTATTCAATTAACTGCATCAATATTAATCCAGATTTGTTTTATAGACTTCCAATATGGCTAAAGCAGTATGAATGGCGTGAAAAATATAATATTGGATATTGGTTTTGGGAGCTTGCAGATGCCCCAATATCCTGGAAGTATGCCGCTGACTTTGTTGATGAAATATGGGTAAGTTCTAATTTTAATTTGTTAGCTATGAAAAATTTCCATAGCAATGTTATCAAAATTCCAATGGGGATCGATGTTAGGCAATCAAATACTTTATTTGACTTGAAAAAATATGGTTTAAACCATACTGCTTTTAAATTTTTAACATCTTTTGATTTCTTTTCTTTAATGAATAGAAAAAATCCTGTTGGGACAATCAATGCCTTCTTATTAGCATTTCCAGAAAGTCATATCAACGTTAATCTCATTATTAAATCAACTAATGGTCACCAATTTCCTAAGGAGTTAGAGTCTCTAAAAACCGCAGCGCATGGGGATAAAAGAATTATTTTTATAGATTCAAACATTCTTACCGAAGAGCAAACTGCGCTTATGACTCTTTGTAACTCTTATGTTTCATTACATCGTGCAGAGGGTTTTGGGTTGGGACTAGCTGAAGCAATGCTCTTAGGAAAGCCGGTTATCGCAACTGGATACTCTGGAAATCTCGAATTTATGAACCCGCAAAATTCTTTTCTTATTCCTTATAAAATGAAACGTCTTGAAAAACATGAGTACCCTGATGTGCATGGCCAATACTGGGCAGATCCCGATATTTTTGAGGCCGCTAAGATCATGAAATCAATCTTTAAAAATGAATACTTAAGAACCTCAACTGGCCTAGTTGCAAAAAAATATATTGAAGCTCATCACTCTACAAAAATTATGGGAAATCATATAAAAAGTAGATTACTTGATATTCAAAATAGAAATAACTTTAAATGAATTTATATTTATTTAGATTAAATTTTTCCAAGAATAGCTGCGATGTACAAGCTTAATGTTCCATCACGAGTCTGCCTATATAGTCCGCAAATCTGCATTAGCCTAAATCTATCTTTCATTTTTGCTTGCCGCAGAGCCTCAAAAAGATTCAAAATCGCAAGATTTTCATTGGTAAATAGACTTGAGGCTCCATATAAGGCTTTAATGTTGATTGCATTCCAATCCTTATACCTTCCTTGCATGAGAAGCAATATTCTTTTAAGCTTGGCACAATATGAAGTATTAGCCCCTATTAGAGAATGTCGATGTTGCCGATACAGCAAAAAAGGCCGGGAATCATAATAAACCCTTCCACCGGCACCGGTTATTAACTGGTAAGCCCACCAATCATGGGATGGAATGCTGACTAAACCACTTTGTTCAAATAAATTTTTAGCCGCTTGATTAAAAACCATTGTATTGCCGCCAGCAATGCTTTGAACCAACGAATTTCGAAAGCTAGTAGGAAAAATAAATAATGGGGATTGTCCTAATGATTTCAATTTTTTAGTTACATATTGAGTGCGACCGCAATAAATAAAAGCCTCATCACCCTTATTTGCATCATTGATTACATCTATGGCTGCCGATAATTTTTTGGGCATCCATACATCATCCTGATCACAAAATGCATAGTAATCAGCCCTGACACTATCATCACATGCTAATGAGAGGAAATTTTTAGCGAAGCCTTTTTTTGGGCCATGTCGAATAATTAATTTGCCTTCAGGCCACTTATGCTGAAACTCTAGCAAAATCTCTAAAGTTTTATCTGTTGATCCATCGTCGCTAGCATACACCACCCAATTATTATGCTCTTGCGACTCTATTGATCGTAATTGCTCAACTAAAAATCTTTCTCCATTGAATGTTCCGAGAAAAATAGCTACTAATGGTATATAAATTTGATTATAGTTTTCTGATGTATTGATAACGGGAAATAGGGACGTTTCTGCCCTATTTCTGCTAATTTCTGGAAAGTGTAAATTCACATCCTCCGGGAAGAAGCTGGCTAGAATCATACCATCACCACTGAAAGATTCTCTCACATCATGCTCAACTAAGACATTTCCACCAAGGAAGCGAAGTTGCTGTAAGCAGTCAAAATGTGTGTTGGCCGAACCTGAAATTGAACTATGGTGAGTCGAGACCATTACAAAACGTACTAATCTCTTATCTACAGCCACCTTAAGTGATTTAATGAAATCTAGCTCAGCGCCCTGGGTATCAAGGTGCAGCAATTCAACTATCTTCCCGCCAGAAATTCTCATAAGCGACTCGCCATTAAGCATCGGCAGTGAAATAGGTTCAGACGAATTTTCAGTGGCGGCTGAATAATTTTGCAACTCTTGTCCACCAATCCATGCATTGATAAATTGAATTCGATTACATAATTTATTCAGATTTGCATTATGTTGACCTATTAACAAGTGCTCTCTATCAGGCTCTATTCCTATCGCCGTTGTATTGGGCACCTCGCTAAGATACCAAAGAGAATAGTATGCCCAAAAACATCCAAGCTCCACCATCAAGGATGAATTCCGCACGTATCGCAAAAGGTAATAGAAAATTAATTCTTCTTGAGGCTCGTGGTGCCCCTTTAGGCCCCGAATTATGTGAGATGTCCAGTCCCCATAATATCCTCCCGCTTGAACTTTAAGTCCATTGTGCATAATCTGAACTAGCTCTCCATTGGACTCAATTATCTTTCCCGCTAATTCACATTTTGGGATCGGATCGCTATCACGACATCCTATAGTCATTAGTGCTCTACTTAATTGATTCATCATCCTTGATACCTTGCATTTTTGAATCATCACTCATTTTTTTAATAACATCATCTAGAGTGCTCCTTGCCTCCCAATTTAATATTTCCTTAGCCTTGCTTGGGTTTGCCCTACTAACATTAATATCAAGTGGCCTAAATAAGGATTTATCCACCTGAACATATTTTTTCCATTCTAGGTCGAATGCTAAAAAAGCTTTTTCTACAAACTGCTCTAAAGAATATGAGATACCCGTGGCAATCACATAGTCATCTGCACTAGAGGTCTGAAGCATCATCCACATTGCCTCTACATAATCAGGCGCCCAACCCCAGTCACGTGTAATGTCTAAATTCCCCAAGACCATATTCTTTAAATTACCCGCAACAATTTCTTTTGCACCATTGATAATTTTTTGAGTTACAAAGCGCTGTGGACGTAGTGGAGATTCATGGTTAAAGAGCAGGCCTGTGCATGCAAATAAATCATAAGCTTCTCTATAATTCGCCACCTGCCAAAAGCCCGCTGCTTTGGCTACTGCATAAGGACTTCTTGGTCGAAAAGCAGTATCTTCATTAGCAGGTTCATCACCTGTATCACCAAAAGCTTCGCTAGAACCCGCGTTATACACCCGAATTTTTTTATTAGTAAAACGAACCGCTTCTAGTAAATTCAGAATACCTGCAGAAATACTTTCCATGGTTTCGACAGGTAGACTAAAAGACAGCCCAACGGAAGTTTGACCCGCTAAGTTATAGATTTCGACTGGCTCATGTTTGGTGATGACTTGCAGGACACTGCGAAAGTCGTTTAAGGACATCGAAGTTAAAGTGACCTGAGACTTAATGCCTAGTTTATCTAAATTAGAAAAGGTATTAGCATCAGCATCACGGGATGTACCAATGACTTTATAGTCTTTTGATAGCAATAACTGGGCAAGATATGCCCCGTCTTGACCAGTTACGCCGCAAATTAAAGCTTTTTTACTCATTTTTAAGCCAATTATCCAATTAAATCAGGTATTACAGAGTAAAACCTAAATACTTCTATTTGCGCGTATACCCATATGATTATCAACATTGTAACTTTGAGGGAGGGGTAAATTACGTACTTTAGCGAACATAATCCCCCTAAATAACCCTTCTATAGAGGGCAAGACTGCTAATACCGTTAATTAGTCATAGGCAATATTTGTATTTTATGTGATACACTACATACAATTAATACAGGAGGCAATATGGCCGTATCCATTCGACTAGATCCAGAGATTGAACAACGACTAGATCAACTAGCCTCTCAAACAGGACGCGCTAAATCTTATTATTTGCGTGAGCTTATTGAGGGTGGGCTCGATGATCTGGAAGATTTTTACTTGGCTGATGCAACGATGGAGCGTGTTCGCAAAGGCACGGAAAAAGTGTTAACTGCCGCCAAGGTGAGGAAAGATCTTGGTCTGGATCATTAATTACACCGAGTCAGTAAGTAAGCAACTCAAAAAATTAGACAAGCAAGTTGCGTTGCGCATACTTGACTACATGGATCAGCGAGTCGCAACTTTAGATGATCCACGCTCTCTAGGCAAAAATTTAGTAGGGCCTAAGATGGGCGAATACTGGCGCTATCGAGTAGGCGATATTCGCATTATTTGCGACATTACCGACAAACAAATGTGCGTCCTTGTTATTGAGATTGGCAATCGCCGAGAAGTCTATCGCTAGGGTCTTTATCCATTAAAACAGGGGATAGGCTCGCTAAACCTGTTTAGCGCTAACCTTGAATCTGGTGGGCGTAGGAAGGAACCAGTTTCTTGAGCTCTATCCTGATCTCTTCAATTGAGCATGTCCCTAAGCTTTGTCTCAATACCTCAAGCAAAGGTTCAAATTGAATCCAAGGCAAAAATTCTTCTTGGGCCCTCAAAATCTGTGGGTGGGTTGTGAACTCTGGGTTATCGCCGATTAAGAGCTCTTCATAGAGTTTTTCCCCTGCACGAAGTCCGGTCACTTGTATCTCTATGTCTCCGTCTGGGTGATCAGCATCCCTTACCTGAAGACCTGAGAGCTCAATCATGCGCTTTGCTAAATCAATAATCTTAACAGGCTCCCCCATATCTAGCACAAATACATCCCCGCCAGTGGCCATAGCTGATGCTTGAAGTACCAACTGGGCAGCTTCGGGGATCGTCATGAAGTATCGCGTGACCTCGCTGTCGGTTAGCGTAATTGGACCCCCTTCTCTTATTTGTTTTCGAAATAAAGGCACAACGGAGCCAGATGAGTTGAGTACATTACCAAAACGCACCATTGAAAATATCGTAGACCCTCTCTCACTAGCATCAGCAGCTAAGGCCTGTATAGCCATTTCAGCTAGCCGCTTACTTACTCCCATCACGCCAGTAGGACGTACCGCCTTATCGGTACTAATTAAGATAAAGTTAGGAACCCCCATTTTTGCAGCAACCTTGGCTAAACCTAATGTACCAAACGTATTGTTTAACAAGCCTTCGCTGGGGTTTTGCTCAACTAGTGTCACATGCTTATACGCAGCAGCGTGATAAATAGTGTAAGGATGAAATCTATCAATCACTTGCTCGACTAATCTAGTGTCGCGAATAGAACCTAGAATAGACATAAGCTCTATAGTGCAACCATCTATACCGTTTAGTCTATTTATGAGTTCCTGCCCAATACTGTAAAGGGCAAATTCGTTTTGTTCTAGCAATACCAAAAGATGAGGTTTTTGATCAAGAATTTGGCGACATAATTCCGAACCAATAGAGCCGCCAGCACCTGTAACCAAGATAACCTTTTGATAGATATTTTTACTCAGCAAGCCAGTATCAGGACTTCTAGAATCTCGACCCAAAAGGTCTTCCACATCTAACTCTCTGAGTTCAGAGACAGCAATCTTACCGCTCGCCAAATCGGCCAAATTAGGAATGGTATGAACTGCCAATTTGGAGATTGCAATATTATTAAGTATCTTATTTCGACGTTCTCGGCTAATCGAAGGCAATGCTAAAAGCACCTGAGTAATATTAAATTTGGGTGCAAGCACCGAAAGCCTCTCAGGGCTAAAGATAGGGATACCATTAAGCATCTTTCCCGACAATTCCGAATCATCATCAAGAAAACCCATTACCTGCATTTGGCGACTATTTCCTAAGGCGGAGGCGAGCTGACGACCGCTAGATCCAGCGCCATAAATAAATACGCGAGGCACATCACCCAGCCGTAATTGCTCTCGATATGAGTTTCCGAGCCAAAAACTTGCATATGCGCGAGATGAACCCACCAATAGCAACAATAGAATTGGCTGAATTAGTCCAACTGTACGCGGAATGCCCTCAAACCTACCAAAAAAAATTATTGCAGCAAATAAGACACCGTAAATAAAACTCGCCTTTACAACGGTAAGTAAAGCCGGCCAACCAGAGTATCGGAAGATGGCTCGATAAAGACCAAAGCTAATAAACGTAGGTACTGCCAATATTAACGAGATGCATATAGCAAACTCAAGCCCTGGGGTGATGTTCGACCATTCCCCTAGACGTAAATAAAAGGCTAAATAAACAGTTAGCACACATAAAAAAATATCTACTGCCAAGACGATTAAACGCTTTACGGTTCGAGACAGGGATAGAGCTTGTATCGTAAATTGAGGATTAAACACGGGATGCCTACAGTCTTTTTAGTGTGCCACGTTTTTTCTAAGAATTACTTTCACTATAGTAAGGAAGATTATCTTCAAATCAAAATAGACCGACTTTCTCTCCAAATACTCCTGATCGTATTTTAATTTCTCATTAAGCTGCAACTCATCCCTACCGTTAATTTGCGCCCATCCAGTCAAACCTGGAAGAAGATGGTGAATACCACTTGCTGTCCTCATTTCAATTAAATCGGCCTGATTAAAAAGTGCGGGACGGGGCCCCACCAAACTCATCTGCCCGAGCAAAACATTCCATAACTGAGGAATCTCATCAAGGCTAGTTCTGCGCAAAAATTTACCGAGTGGAGTAATCCATTGATCAGGCTGACCAAGTAAATGAGATGCAACTACGGGTGCATTTACATACATCGTTCTAAACTTTGCCATTTTGAAAATTTTATTATTTAGGCCTACTCGATTCGAGAAATAAATTGCATCACCGGCAGATGTCATCCTTATACTCAAATAAATCACCAGCCAAGGTATAGCAAGAATGACTAATGCAAGCAGAGAAATAACTATGTCAATAGCCCGCTTTAGAATACTAATTTTAAAATTCATATTGTCTAAATTGACTAATGCTTCAACATACTCTACGTAGCGCGAAACAACTTCATTTGCCACAAAATCTTTAGAAACTCTATTACATGCAGCCCTCCCAAGACGAGCGCGCAGACTGACATTTAGGGCCAACTCCGCCATTGCTTCACTTAGTGCATAGCTATTTTTGGGCTCAACTAAAACCCCTGTTTCACCATCTTGAATTGCATCACTTACGCCATAAATTCGCGATCCAATTGATGGAATTCCAATGGCTGCGGCCTCTAATATTGAGACTGGAAAACCCTCTCGGTAACTAGGCAAACATAAAAAATCTGATGCAGCTAGGAAATCCTGAACGTTATTGGAAAATGGTACTACTCGAATATTCTGTGCAACATCTGGAAATTGATTGATAAGGCGCCCTAAGATATTTTCCTCATCCGGACCCACAACCAATAGATATAGCCTAATTCCATTTTTTTGGACTAAAGAGATGGCCTCAAATAACTCAACAATCCCTTTATCAATCCCCGCTCTTCCAACAAACACAGCAACAGTTGCATTACCTGGGATACCTAAGCGCTTTCTAATATTGATACGCATTGATGCATTAAATGAGAATTTATCTAGATCAACACCGCCAATTGACCCGTGACCTAGTACCTTTATTTTTTTTCTTGAGGCGACTTTTTGATTAATTAAAAACTGCATTTCAGATTTACTAACTGCAAGCAAATGGGTTGCCAAGGATGCGGTTATTGAGTCCATAAAGCGCAGTAAAATTCTATAGACTCCCTTTTTTGAGGCCCATACCTCACCCTGAAATATATGAAGTCGAACTGGAATACCCATCGCGAATGCAGCAATCATCCCCAATAAGCCAGCCTTTGGCGCAACCGTCATAACAGCATTTGGCTTGATATTACATACTATTTTAGTAATTAGCGCCAGGGAGAGAAAGTCTTGAAAAACTGAAATATTTCTCTTTATAGGGACATGAATATTTTGTACGTTAGGATTTAATTGAGGTACATATTGATCAATTTTTTTATTACAAATTAAGATCATTTTCATGATCTGCAATAAAGAATCAATATGCGGCCTCATAAAAAAATGAAGCGTCAATGGTGTTGCAGAGATAATTACTAGCGATTTCCTACTCATGGAATAATTGCCAACCTCGTGGTCTATTTAGGAATTAAATATTCAGGGCATACAGGACTTCAGAGTCCTAACAAAAAACTTTGTAAGAGAAAATAGAGAGCAAGAAATTAACCAGGGTAATGTTATTATTTTGTCACAATAAAAATAATAGTAAATTTTAAGTTCGGAATACTCCATTTCCCATAGTTTTGCACTCTGACCCCCGCTACTATATTCAGGCCTGTAACTTGAAGCTAATTCAACATTAAGCAAAGCGGCACGTTTATTATCAGCAAATATGTCTAACCACAATCGGTAATCCTCAGAAAATCTCTGCCCCTTTGGAAAACGATTTGGCAAAGCTTTTTTTAGCATTACCGTTCTAGTCAGAATTTTATTTCGATATAACATGCTACCAAATTTAAGCTCTACCGACTCTGGATTCGTCAATATATCCTGATAATACCTATCAACAATTACGGACTGGTGGCAGGTTAGGTCTATTTTCGGATTTGCCTGCATCCAAGACAATTGAATTTCTATTTTAGATGGATGCCATGTATCATCAGCATCCAAAAAGGCAATGAAATCATTTTTGGCAACCTCCCAACCTTGGTTCCTCGCTTCACCAGGACCCACATTCTGCTTCAGAAAAATTGTTGAGCACTCAATGCCACATTCCTCAATCTTTCTAGAAAGAGAGCTAATTTTCCCGGAAGTTTTGCCACCATCATCGCTTGCATCTTCTACCAAAATAATTTCTAAAGGAATAACCGTTTGATTTAATACTGACAGGCAAGCTCTCTCAATAGTTTCATGACAGCAATAGCAGGGGATAATCACACTAACTGGAGCAGAATTTTTTTTAACTTTACTCATTTACAGACAACCTCAGCCAAGCTCCTGGAAGAATATCTTTCTGAGGAAATAATTTACTTCTATTCCAGAGATTTGGTGCTATTACAACTTTAGATGGAGATACATTTAAATATGCTCCCCACCAACTAAAAGAACTATTTGCAATAATGTGATGATCGCACTGAGACATCAAAAACATCTCCTGAGATGGTCGCAAATTTTCTCCTGAAATAGTTTTCATATCCGAAATTAGAGTGCCATTTTTAAATATGGACATATTACTTTGCACCCAATTAACATCATCTGAAAATAGGAAGAGTCTTGCATTGGGATATCGCCGCAGCAACTCTTCGGTTGCACGGCCATAGTAATCTAATGTACAAATGTCATAAATATGACGTATGCGCAGATTATTCACGTAATCACCTCGACGTACATGAATACTAATCGACGGCTGACCTGACCGCATTTCGCCCAAGATGTGAGCGATTGATAATAAGTATCCCTCACGTAAAGTAAATTCATTTCTTAATTCTTGAAAAACTTCAATAAAATATTTTTCGCACTGAAAATAACCATCTAAATATTGTTGATTTTTCCCTGAGAAAATTTCGGGATGCCAATCAAGATAATATTTTTTTAAAAACTTATTCTTAAATGATCTCCATGTTCTAGAAAGAAAAAAATTTGAAGGCCTTAATTTAATAAGATCCTGATCAACTGCAACTTTTGATGAAATATTAAAATCTAGTATATCTAGATTTCTCGGAGTCTGATTAAAGGAAACTGCATTTCCATACTTAGAAATATCCAAGGCATGTTCAGTGCAATGAAATGACGCTAAGCTTCTACCAGCTGCATACTGGAATAGCTGGTTACCTAGACCGCCATTTAATAAACTAATAATCAATCTCTAACCAGCCATTCTAAAAAATTTAAATAAGCTCAATTATATTGTCGATTCCTGCTTGCGAAAACTATATAATAAGCGTGTATCTTTAACCAAATCTATTGAGAACTAGATTAAATTCAAGTGATGACTCAACTTAAGCAAGTTATTAAAAATTATTTTCTGGGAATTTCTAATTTCTTGAATAATATTGGCATCTCTCTTAGGGATTTAGTAAGCATTGTGTATCTGCCTCGCTACATACAGCAATTAATTCAGTTTTATGAATTAGGGGGTCGAATCACGAATATTTACCCAATTTTTTCTGATTACAGAAAAAGTGCTGGTTCCGTTGGCGGCCACTATTTCCATCAAGATTTGCTAGTTGCATCATATATACACCAAAAAAATCCTGAGCGTCATGTCGATATTGGATCAAGAATCGACGGGTTCATTACTCATTTAGCTTGCTTTCGATCTGTCGATGTCATTGATGTTCGAAGACTGCCTCCAACAGGACATCCAAATATCACATTTGTTCAACTTGATCTATCAAACCCAATTGAAATTCAGGAGGCAACTACTGATTCGATTTCTTCATTACATGCGATAGAGCATTTTGGTCTTGGTAGATACGGCGATAAGCTAGACCCAAATGGCTATAAGGTAGGTTTTAATAACATCCTAAAGATGTTAAAACCTGGCGGCAATTTATATATTAGCTTTCCCATATCGAATGAAAATAGGGTGTTCTACAACGCGCATCGTTCTTTTCAGCCCTTAGATATTTTTAATTGGCCCGCTAATAGAAATCAAATTGAACTGGCAAGATTTGATTACGTTGACGATCACGGAAGCCTTCATAGAAACGTTGATCTTATGACCACCACAATTGATATTTCATTTGGTTGCGGTATTTACACCTTTAAAAAACTTTATTAAGTCCTTACTAATGTCATCGACAGCAACATTTATCCTTGAAAAAATTATTCAGACAATCAACTATATGCTTGGTAAAGGATATGGCACGTCTAGTATTAAAACGGAATTTAGACTGTCCTACTCTCTGTTAGATAAGCCAGCAGCGATCATTTTAGATGTCGGAGCAAACATTGGGATATACACAGCCGAGGCTGTATCAAAAATCCCTAATGCGCAAATCCATCTCTTTGAGCCCTCCAAAAGTAATTTTGCAAAACTACAATCAAGATTTGCTGGCAATCCAAATATTCACCTAAATAATTTAGCAATCTCTGATATTTCAGGGGTGGCTAATTTATACACCGATGAATACGGCTCTGGACTAGCAAGCCTCACCAAACGAAAACTTGAGCACTTTGATATTTCATACGATAAGAGCGAGGTTATCACGACAATCCGCCTTGAAGAGTACTGGAATAACACTCTTCATCGATCTGTTATTGATCTTCTAAAAATTGATATTGAGGGACATGAACTTGATGCACTAGAGAGTCTTGGCGATGGTATTGCCCATGTCAAGATTGTACAGTTTGAGTTTGGTGGATGCAACATAGATACCAAAACCTATTTCCAAAATTTTTGGTATTTTTTCCAAAAAAATAATTTTGATGTTTATAGAATATCTCCACTGGGACTGATAAAAATTTCTAGATACTCTGAATCTGACGAAGTTTTTCTAACCACAAACTATCTCGCAGCAAATAAAAGCATAGTCAATCTTAGTTAAAGGTATTTTCTTAGCCGCGCCAAAATAGCCCGCATGTAACCTCCATTTATCATTCTTTCAAAAAAATACATTAGGCTGATTGACCCCTTTGATAATGGTAATAATTTTGATTTATTACCCTTCGCACTTGGAAGATTTTTTGCAATACTCGCTAAATTTTCCGCAGCCAAGATTAAGCTGTGATTTTCAAGAATATACTCACGTGGATTAAATTGTGATGAATTTTTTTCCATTTCGTTGATTGCTTGATCAACTTCTGAAATCAGATCAATTTTCAAGCCACATCGTTCGTCAAAATATGGCGAAGAAGTTGCGAGGATTTTATAAAATGGTTTTGGAAATCGAGGTCTAGAAACAATTGTTTCATCTAAAATATTATCATTAATACTTAGACAATCTAAAATCAATATTGGTAGATTTGTAGATAAGGCCTCCATTATTGCGAATCCTTGGCTCTCTGTTCCCGAAAGCCAAATTGCATACTTCGCAGACCTTAGCGACTCTAAATATTCAAACTCGTCGTATGCCCCATATACAAAAATTCTATAGGGTATATTTTTTTCTACCAACTTTTGCACAACATAATCTAGATCTATTTTATTTCTATTCTTAAAATAAATTAAAACGAACGATTCTTTTTTATTGTCATTTTTCTGTATCGGCCTAAAAGTTTCAGTGTCTATGCCAGCAGCCCATACTTCTATAGCTAGCCCATCAAATTCAGTACATGAGCTCCATGCTTTAGCAACCCATGTGGATGGAACTAAACAAATCGAACCATTTGCTGGTTTTCTCCATCGAAAAGGCAGCTCTTCAGGATTTACAACTAAATTTGGACCAAATAGAATTGGTTTTTTAATCGCCACTGCATGAGCATATGCTCGTAAATCGTCATGAACCCAATTAACATCGAACTGATGAATACCTTCATTTAAACTTATATTCACGCCATTTAGCTCTAGGCCACGAATAGTGTTTCTTATTACTTTTGACGGTCCCAGACTCGCCCCAGTACGCAAGCTACGCGAAATAATATTAATGTGCAAGCCAGATCCTTGTAAGGCCAACATAGACTCTCTTGGTAGCCCTTCGAAGAAATTCTCTACCAGTAAAGATAAGTGATTGCGGCAACTTAAATTTCTTACTTTCTAATAATTCCTTAGCTTGAGGAAGAAAATCATATAAGTTAATCCAACTAGATGGCCCCTGCTTGATTTCATTACATCGATAGTTATCTGATGCATAAAAATGAAAGAGATCAAAATTCTTCCAAATTCCATACCTTCTCTGGATAACTGTTCTCTCAATTGCCTGTAGGTCTCCAGATGTACTTAAACCCTTACGTTCATTTAAAAATGATCCGAGAGATCCGCAAACTTTAATGCCATTTGAAACTAATGATAATCTCACCGTAAAATCGAAATCGCCGCCCGAAAAAAACTGTTCATCAAATAGTCCGACCTGCTCAAGCAATGATCTCTTAAACATAAAAAAGGGACCACCAATGCAACTAGACGTTGCAACCAAAAAACTCCATTCTGGTGTTATGGCATAACTTACTGGCTCCCCTCGATACACATTACTTACCTCAAAATCTCCATAAGACCATCCATATTCTGGGCTCTGCTCTAGTGCTGATGCAAGAATTTCCAAGGAATTGGGCGTTCTAATATCATCGACATTCCATATGGTAATAAAGGGCGCTGTCGACGCCTCTATGCCGGCATTAATACTTGCGTACATGCCCTCACGGACTCTTGGGAGATATATTAAATTAACTCTACCAGCATATGAGTTAAAAATTTCTATGGATTCAGGAGATGGATCATTGTGCATGACGACTAGCTCACAATTTTCCGCCCAAGTTTGACTAAGAAAATTGTCTAGGTATTGAGATAGATAGCCTTCTCCCCGGTAAAGGGAAAGTAAAACTGATATTTTAGGAGTAAGAATTTGAATATAAGTCCTTAAAAATTTCAACCTAAGAAAATTTTAACCAAAGATCATAAGGAAATCATTTGAGCCTAATTAAACGAATTAATGCGTATCGTATCCTATAAAACAGTCCCGATAGATTCCAGAAAACATCCCCTATCAACCCATCTGAAAAATCAGCATTTGAAAAAATTTTAGCTTTGTTTGACGCAAGCTTTTCAGCATAAATTCCTTTTAAATAACCAGAGTCTTCAATACCTAAAAACTTTACATTCCAGCCCTCAAGATTCACTATCCACCATTTTTTTCTTCGAACATGCCATAAATTAGTTTGTATGTTTTTCCCATATGGCTCATAAAAGTAGACTCGACTACTAAGTGGTGCATTCTCTCTTAGAAATCTGAGGAAATCTATAACTTCAATATCTGGTATGTGACTTAATACTGCAGAAGTTGTTGCCAAGAACGGCTTCTTGAAGTTTAAAAATTTGAATCCATCAAGCATGGTCATATTAACGTATTCAATACTAAGCCCATCATTTAATTGTTTTGCAGTATTTATCGCAGCTCCTGATGGCTCAATACCATAAATGATAGGAAAATAATCAGACGCCTTTTTAAGCAAATATCCTGCTCCGCATCCTATGTCTATATAGACATCTAAAACTCCATTAGAAATAGAAAATATTTCTTCAAAACCCATCTTGGAGAATAAATTATCCTTGTCATTTTGAGAATAAAAATGCTCATGCCATGAGATATCACTCTTAGTCCTGTACTCATTGTCATGTGCGTCAAAACTACTTTGCTTCATATTTTTTAGCCCATATAAATCAAATTATTAATTTTCGTGTGAGAGGCAACAAAAACTACCCAGCTATAGCGCTTTAAGAGCACTTATTAGCGATATCTTCAGCAATTTACTTGATCTATGAATTATAATTCGTCATTTGTTCCTACAGTATTTAAATAAACATATGAGCCGATCAGTACGCTACCTTCTAAATTTTAGAGACTACAGGCACTCTTTAGCTGGGGAGGCTGGGATTCTAGATTTTATTTTGTCTCAACTTCCCAAAAGGGATAATTGGGTCGTTGAATTTGGTGCTTGCGATGGGTATGAGTTCTCAAATACGATTCATTTAATAGAAACTGGCAATATTAATGCTGTTTTAATAGAGCCTCAGGATCATTTTTTCAATAAACTCACTGAAAATATGAAGCCCTTTTCAAGAGTGCACTGCATCAAGAGTATGGTAAATCTGTCAAAAGGTTCAACCTTGGATGATATTTTATCTAAAACTCCAATACCTTCTGATTTTGATCTACTAGTAATTGATATTGATAACAATGATTACCAAATATTTGAAAGCCTAACTAAATATGCTCCCAAAATATTTATGGTTGAAATTAACAACACCTTCTCAAATCCAGATCATGAAAAGATTCCCACTTATGATGCTCCATTTGTTTTTGGAGAGCATGGCTCAAGCCTTGCGTCTATGACAAGATTGGCTGAAAGCAAAGGATACAGACTAATTTGCAATATTAGTTGCAATGCTATATTTGTAAAAAATGAATTTTATAGTCTATTTTTTCAGTCTCATCACAATATATCTGAATTCTATACATATGAAGGTGTTTCAATCACCAGGCTTAAAGAGCTGAATTTTCAGAAAAAACTTCAAAAGGCTCAAGAAGCACTGAGAAGAGAGTGGGTCGTAAATAAAAATGATTCTGGTTTAATCCTTGCGATTTATAGCGTGATTAAACGAGGACTTGGATCTATAAGTGAATATCTTGCTGGGAAACCGACCTCTTAAGATTAATAAATATACCTAAAAGGGCCCTCCAAAATCTTTGTTAGGCATATCATGGGGTCCTTTAGGGCCTAGTGCCTTTAGGAGCTTTTGGCAATCTTTTGCAAAAACATCTTTTCCAAGTAATCTTAGAACGGCATCAGCAATAGTTACTGCATTGGGGTAATAATATTCAGTCATACTTGGTGCGGTAGGCGTAGGAAAATCTGGGGAGCATATTCTGAAAGGTGCCACTTTCAAACTTTTAAAAGCGCGTTCAACTACCTGACTGACTAATTCGGCAGCAATACTACCGGTCTTATAGGCAGTATCGGCCACAATCAATCGTCCTGTTTTTTTAACTGAATCAATAACCATTTGAGAATCTAATGGCCTTACACTCCGCATATCAATCAGCTCAACTGAAATTCCCATAATGGAATGCAATGCTCGTACTGCAATCAATGCTTCAAAAGTCATATATGAAAAAGCGGCAACGGTTATATCACTGCCTTCGAAAATTATTTTGGCCTTATTTAAAGGTAGCTCATACATTGACTCGGGGACCTCATCAACAATCGGATGCAACCAACGATGTTCTAAAAAAATAACTGGATTGTTATCTTTAATTGCGGCTACCATCATCCCCTTTGCATCGTAAGCTGTAGTTGGCATCACTACTTTTAAACCAGGAACTAAAGAGAATAAGGCCTGCAAGCTTTGCGAGTGCTGCGGTCCTTGTCCCCATCCCCTGCCAATGATCATTCTAATTACCAATGGAACTTTTGATTTTCCATTAAACATGTAGTGCCATTTGGCGGCATTATTAATGATTTGATCCAAGGATAACAATGCAAAATCAATCCGTTGATGAATCATAACCGGACGCATGCCAGATATTGCTGCGCCGATGCAAGCTCCTGTAATACCGTTCTCAGAGAGAGGCATATCAAACACTCGGTCTTTACCAAACTTTTCTTGTAGGCCTAATGTTGAATTGAAGATTGCCTTAGGGTCTGGAACACCTTCCCCGATTACAATAACACTTTCATCATGCTGCATCATTTGCTCTAAAGCCTCTCGAATGGCCTCTACATAACTTATCTGGCGAGTCTTCATATTAAGCATAGACATAAGGCTTAGCATCATCTAATGTGGGCTTACGATCTGCTAAAGCGAAGGCAAAAGACTTTTCAACTTCAATCGAAATATCTTTTTTCATATTTTCAATATCAGAGCGTGATAACAGCCCACTACTCAATGATTTTTTTTCAAATTGCTGAATTGGACAAGAGGCTCTACCGCGATCTATCTCATCTAAATTTCGATATTGCAAGTGGTCGTCATAATCTGGTCCACAATGCTCTCTCCATCTATAGGTTGAGAATTCCAAAAACCAAGGTCCGTTACCCATACGCAAGTCTTTAATAGCCTTAGTTGCCAAACTAAAGACTAACTCCACATCATTACC
>TBL_comb47_HYPODRAFT_10000683_pt1 | contig 44798 bp, 43 predicted proteins | sample TroBogypolimnion_40_FD_10682 | JGI IMG/M metagenome (IMG submission 10682)
TGTTGGGTGGCGAACGAGTGACCAGGACGGCTGGGGCTTGCGTAGCAATTTAATTTGTCGCGGTATTTTTGAGGATTTCCACGCTGGGAGCAAGGGAAATCTTTACTCAAAAATAGCGACTCCCCGCAGGTCGATACTATTTATGGCGCTGTCATTCCTGCATCCTTGCCGGCATCCAGACTTTAGTATAGTCACGAATCATCCATCTTGCTCTGACTAGCTTGAAAATACACGCCCTATGGGGCTACAGGGATTCCAATGCCGGTCGGGGTTTGCAACCCCGATCGAAACGTTTAGATGCACCCAAACGGCGTTAACAACCCAAAGCAGGTCTATTTCTTCGGTGATCTTTCAAAGATAATGGCAATATCAAACGTTTGAGACGGGGTTATAAACCCCGTCTCGCGAGTGTTTTTGCTTAGCTTGATGCCTATGGGCTACAGGGACTAAAAATAGTCACTTCGCTAACATTCCGTTTCCTCGATTTTTAGCGAATAACTGAAAACTTACAAGCTTGAACATCGAGTAATTGAATTTCAACTTATTTTTTAGGTATTTCTTGCCATAAACCAAGCTGATAATTTCTGTTTTTGCCTCCAACCAATCTTGAAGTTCATTGCCTGGGTAAAAGCCTCGCTTTTTAGCTTTGTAATAAGCGGCTTCAGCAATCATTTGATCCAGATTAACAGCTTGAGTGGATGATACTTGGTCAGGGAGCGTCAAGCCGCAACTTATCAGGTCGATAAAATCTTGCGACATATAGCCGTTTACACCGACTTGCTTAGGTTTTAGCACGGCTAGAGTCCCAAATAGGCGATCCCATAATGACAATACGGCACCATAATTACGATCATGTTCGTTACGTAAGATTGAGTGGTGTACACGGTGTAAATACGGAGTGATGATGACCCAGCCTAATAATTGTTCAGCTAGCAATACAATATTACTGTGATGCAGCATGGTAAAAAAAGCAATGACGGCTTCGTTTGCAAGTAGCCAGCTTTGTTCTATTCCTAATACCAGCACCAATAACGCTTTCATGCAGGTGATGAGCAATATTTCCAAAAAATGCAGCCGAAAAGCCGTGGTTACATTTAAATAAGGATCATTATGATGGATCTTGTGTAGCATCCATAAGCAATCAACGTGGTGACAGGCATTATGTAGGCAATACAGCATCAAATCCATCGCTAAGAATGAAATAACGGCTTTCTCTATGGGGTTAGAGATAGCACTGAGTAGTCCCTTATCTGCATAATGGCTAGCTAACAGTAGTAGTGAGGGAATAGACAATAGCGAAATGACGACGCTATTAAAAATAAATAGTTTGATGTTCGAAAGATAAGATGGCTGCAACTGAGTTATGTTGAGTTTCTCTTTAGGGTAATTGAGCTCCAAAACGACCAAGAACGCAAAAAACATAATCAGGCTATAGGATGCCAGACTTGCTGAGGATAGCTTGATTAGCCACGTTAGATAATATTCAAGAAAGGTCATTGACGATTTAAGTTCATTTAACATGATCATCTCCTTATTACAGAATTGACATTGATGATTAGAACAAAAATAGATTAAGTGAATATTAAGGCGGCCCACTTAAGCCGGTGCAGTTTAAGCGCAGAAAAAAGGCTCAGGCCGAAAGATTACGTTTAAGGAGGCTAGCAGCTTAAGGCAAGACAGAGGCTAGGCTTAATGCTTCGCCATTTTTCTACGCTTAGTAGAGCCCAGTCTAAAAGTGAGCGTTTAAGCTAAGCTAAGCTGCCCAGCTTAAGTGGCTAACCTGCCTGTCTCTTAGAGCTCAACGTTTTCATAATAAGCGCCTTGTACAAGATTAAAGCCAGTAGTTTCGGCCAGTAGCGCAGCGCTTTGTTGATCTATTTGTTGAAGAATACTTTGTCCGCCCGCTATTTTTACTCGATCATTTAAATGACGCAATTTATCAGCCAAACTAGGGGCGTGTAGCTGAACAAAAGATTTTGCAGATAAGCTAACATAATTTGGGCTAAGCTGAGTAATCAAATCAAATGACTGCTCTTCTTGGGCAACATAATCAAATTTAAGCGCAATTTTATAGCCTCGATTTCGATAATTAATAAGGCCGGCAATTAGTGCTGGATAATGCTTGGCATACGGACTGCTGATCGTCATGGTAATAACGATATTGTTGGTTTCTAAGCCGCAATGATTAATGACGTCTTCAAAATAGGCGCCGTGATCCTTTTTAATGCCCAATATGTGGCGCGGATCAACTTCAAGAAACAACGAACCTTGTAAATGGGCTAAAGGTAAATAGTTAAGCATATGGGTGGTGCGAGATAAACGATCAAAATCGATAATCGATTCAAAATTATTATCGGCATGGGGGCGGTTACTGAGTAAGTTTTCTATTTCATCTGAATACAGATATTGAACTTCATGAGTAGACACCTTGAGCTTGGCAGCATGACCGATAATTTCGTCAGGCTTTTGAGCCAGACGTATCGGCAAAAAAAGGCTGCTGATTTTGATTTGACCAAACAGGGTGCTGATGACTTCATTTTCAAGAAGAAAGGGTCGAAAACTTGAGCGATGCTCCTGTCCGAAGCGATCGTTAAAATAATCAGCTAAATTTTGTAAGGGCATCGCTTATTCCTTAAGGCGGTTAGAAAGGTAGGTTTGAAAATTTACTCAGTATTTGGCGTTGATAGTGTCGATCGTTAACCTTGGCCTATTCTGCGGTTTTAAAAAAAGCGGGCCTAAGCCCGCATAAAAACAATCCCTGTTATAGGAGACACACATAGTTAATGACTCATTGCAAGCTATATGCTCATAGTTTGCTTGGCTTGGATACAGTTTAGGGGCATTATTTGTTTTAATGAAGCGTTATTATTAGAGATAGCTATCTAATAAATCGATAATGGCGAGCGTAAGTGAGTGATCTCCGCTAGTGCAGAGTATTTTTTTGTAGTGACGGGTACACAAGTGATTATTTGAATCCATGATTATCTGTTTTAAAATTAACAGGGGATCATTCTAAAATGGTATTATTTACAACTTCAGATATTTCATTTTTCTAATGCTTTTCCTCATTCATTGATCATCATGCTATTTAAATCTTATAAATTAGGGCTGTTATTAACGACTTGCTTATTATTAATAGGCTGTGGGCAGCCGGGGCCCTTATATATGCCTGATAAACCTGCGCCTATTTATGTGCCTCCTGTGCCACAAGCACCACTACCTGATAAAAATAAATAACTATGGATTATTTTAATTACCGCAACAATGAACTGTATGCTGAAGAGGTTGCGGTGCAAGACCTTTGTCAACACTATGGCAGCCCTTGTTATATTTATTCAAGAGCAACCTTAGAGCGACATTGGTTAGCCTTTGATCGCGCCTTTGGTGATCAGGCACATTTGATTTGTTATGCCGTAAAAGCAAATTCAAATATTGCCCTGCTTAATGTTTTAGCGCGTTTAGGTTCGGGCTTTGATATTGTTTCCTTAGGAGAATTAGAGCGGGTACTCGCTGCCGGTGGTGAGGCTAAGAAAATAGTATTTTCAGGGGTAGGTAAGCGTGAAGATGAAATTTTAGCCGCTTTAAAAATAGGTATACGCTGCTTTAATGTTGAAGTCATTGATGAGCTAGATACAATTAATAGACTAGCTGCCCAGTTAGGTGTGATTGCCCCGGTCTCTTTTCGAGTGAATCCTGATGTTGATGCGAATACGCATCCTTATATTTCTACGGGCTTAAAGGAAAATAAATTCGGTATCGATATCACCTTAGCGTTAGCTGAATATCGACGAGCGGCACAGATGTCGAATATTAAGATAGTGGGTATAGATTGTCATATAGGCTCACAGTTGACAGAAACACGGCCTTTTCTGGATGCGCTAGATAAGGTGCTCGATTTGGTCGCAGCTCTAAAAGCTGAGGGTATCGTTTTACAGCATTTAGATTTAGGTGGAGGCTTGGGGATTCGTTATAACGAGGAACAGCCACCAGAGCCTGCTGATTATATCGCTGCGATTTTAGAGCGTCTAGGCAAGAGCGATTTTGAGATTTTATTGGAGCCAGGACGCGCTATTGTCGGTAATGCGGGTATTTTAGTGACGAAAGTTGAATACTTGAAACCTACAGAGCATAAAAATTTTGCTATCGTTGATGCGGCGATGAATGATCTCGTTCGTCCCTCTTTATATAGTGCATGGCAGGCGATTATTCCTGTTAATCTTGTCAGTGATGCTGCTGAGTTGCAATGGGATATTGTCGGCCCAGTGTGTGAGACCGGTGATTTTTTGGGTAAGGATCGTGCCCTTAAACTGGCTAAAGGTGATTTGTTGGCGATACGATCATCGGGTGCCTATGGCTTTTCTATGAGCTCTAATTACAACTCAAGACCTAGAGTGGCGGAGCTGATGGTTGATGGTGACCATACTTATTTAGTCAGAGAAAGAGAAAAAGTAGCTCAGCTTTGGTCGGGCGAGCATTTATTGCCATGATCCATTTTACTAAAATGCAGGGTTTGGGTAATGATTTTGTGGTGATTGATGCCATCAATCAAGTCATTGCGCTAACTGCGGAACAAATTCGTTTTATGTCTGATCGTCATTTTGGCATTGGTTTTGATCAGCTTTTATTGGTTGAAGCCCCCGTTAGTGCTAATGCTGATTTTAAATATAGAATTTTTAATGCAGATGGTAGCGAAGTTGCACAATGTGGTAATGGTGCAAGATGCTTTGCTAGATTCGTGCGCGATAAGGCGCTCACAGATCATGACCAAATACGGGTTGACACCAACGCGGGTCAATTAATATTGAGTTTTACTGACGGTGATTTAATTACTGTCAATATGGGGGTGCCTAAACATAGCCCTTCAGAAATCCCTTTGCTTATTGAACAAGAAGCCTTGAATTATAAGGTGACAGTGGATGGTATTGAGCATGTCTTTGCTGCTGTTTCGATGGGCAATCCTCACGTAGTCATCAGGGTTGATGATGTGAGTAATACGCCTGTCGCTGATTGGGGTAAGGCGCTAGAAAGTCATGCGCTATTTCCAGAGCGGGCAAATATCGGTTTTATGCAGGTTATTGATCGTCAGCATATAAAACTTCGAGTCTATGAGCGAGGTGCGGCTGAAACACTCGCCTGTGGTAGCGGTGCCTGTGCTGCTGTAGTGATAGGTGTTTTGCAAAATTGTTTGGATCAAAAAGTTAATGTTGAATTACCCGGTGGTGAGCTTGCAATAAAGTGGGCGGGGCGAGCTGAGTCAGTGCTAATGACTGGATCAGCGACTTCTGTTTTTGATGGAATTATTTATTTATGAATAAAGAAAGTACGGTGGTCAGCGCAGATCAGGTAGCTGAATACTTAAGGCAATATCCTGATTTCTTTCATGAGCATTTAGGGTTGCTGGAAGGTTTGAGTATTCCTCATCCGAGTGGAACAGCAACGTCTCTACTATTAAAGCAGCTTGAGTTATTAAGATCTAGCCGCCACGCATTGGAAGGTCAGTTTAATGATCTGCTAGAAATTGCCAGAAACAATGATATTGCTATTATTCGGATGCACAAGCTATCATTGGCTTTGCTTGAGGCGACAACACTTGCAGAAATCGTCGCTAATCTTAATGAGGTTATGGCGGAATATTTTCTGACTGACTTTGTTGCTGTGCGTATTATTAAGCAGGTCTCAAATCCTACGGTTAACAATTTGTTTATAGCGCCAGACAGTGAGGATTTAGTGCCTTTTTTAAAACAATTAGCTAGTAATAAGCCGAAATGTGGGCGAGCGACGTTAGCTCAAGCTAAAGTCTTGTTTGGTGATGCGGCCACCGAAGTAAAGTCCTGTGCAATCATCCCTATGAGTTTTACTGAACTTGATGGTGTTTTAGCGATTGGCAGTCGTAATGCCGATCGTTTTCAACAGAGTATGGGGCATTTGTTTTTAATACAGATGAGTGAAATCATAGGGACTCGATTTATTGCGTTGTTGAGTAAAACGGATGTTGGCTGATCAGGAGTCGATTCTTTGGCTACCCAACTTAAGACGAAAGGCTCAGGACGAAAGATTAAGGCTAGGAGGCTAGCAAATTAAGGCATGACAGATGCTAGGCTTAATCCTCACTGCCATTAAGTTAAGGTTTTTTGTGAAATTGTGGGAGCGGCTTTAGCCACGATTGTCGTGGCTAAAGCCGCTCCCACTGCATATTGAATTCCACTAACTGAATGATAGTGAGGCTTAACGCTTCGCCTTTAGCCTTTAGTCCTTTGTCTGTATTTAGAAGAAGCCTGTCTAAAAGTTAACGATTAAGCTAAACTGTCCCGTCTTAAGTTGGTAGCCCATCTCCAAGAGCAAAAAAAACCAGAATAGCACTGCCTTCTTAGGCAAAATAATGAAAAGTCTGCTAACATGTGGCCTATTTTTTATATAAAAGCAGTCTGTTTTATCAGAGATAACCTTCTTACAGGATAGCGAAAATGGCAGCAAGCGATACATTGGATGACGTAAAGTCTAAGGGAATACTCTGGGGCTTTGGTATGCTTACCTTAGTAGTTCTAATTGTACTTTTGATCTTGGGTGCCTGGTGGGGTAGTGAACCGGGTCAGTTTAATATATTAGAAGCTGCTCACAAGCGCTCAGAAGAATCAAAGGTAGAAACCAGCCATGGTTCAGCTGCTACAGAAGCAGCGCATAAGCCAGCTGAAGAGCTTGATATTTCAGAAATGCCTATTGGTTACGTTTATACCAATACCTTAGCTCATATTGCCGAAGTTCTTTTGCATAAGAGTGGTGGCTATATCACTAATGATGTGGCTCCCCCTGGCGTATTTCTGGATAACATTTCTAATTGGGAATATGGCGCTTTGGTTATGTTGCGCGATGCCACTACGGCGTTAAGAAATCATTTTGCTAGGGATCAATCGCAATCAGCTGAAGATCCTGATTTGGCTATTGCAGAACCTTATTTTTATTATGAACATAATTCATGGGCTTTGCCGTCTACCGAAGCGGAATATCAAAAAGGCATAGAATCGTTGCATAAATATATGTCGCGATTGCAAAAATACGGCGGCCCCATTAAGAAGGCGCAGTTTTATTCAAGAGCTGACAATCTATGGCAGTACACTGAGGTGGTTATTAAGCGTTTGGGCGGCTTGTCTACTCGTTTGACAGCGAATAGTGCGGGTGGGAATTATGGTCCAGGGCTTTCTGATATTGAAAAATTAGCGGCCGATGAAAAAGGCACGCCTATTACTAAAGTCTCTTGGTTAGAAATAGATGATATTTTCTATGAGGCGCGCGGTGCAAGCTGGGCTTTATTACATATACTCAGAGCGATTAAGCATGACTTTGCAGATATCTTGCTAGATAAGCGAGCTATGCGTACGGTTGATATTATGATTAAAGCGATGGAAAATGCCTTGACACCCATTTTAAGTCCGATGATCTTAGATGGCAGTGGTTATGGTTTATTTGCTAACTATTCTCTGACGATGGCAAATTATATCTCCAGAGCTAATGCGGCGGCTCTGGATTTGCGTGACATTATGAATAGAGGTTAAGCGTTCATGGATGAACAAATTAATTATAATCTGACGCAGTTGGCTACTTGGAAGCGCATATTCTTTATGCTAGTTTTTACTGCAATTGGTTCTTTGGTTAGAATGGCGCTGTGGTTTGTTATTTTGCTGCAAGTTGCTTCCACCTTATTGACTGGAAAAGCAAATCCCAATGTTTTAAGTTTTGGTCGTAGTCTTTCGGTCTACACTTATCATATATTGTTGTTTTTGACGTTCAATACTGAAACGAGGCCGTTTCCTTTTTCGGAATGGAATTTGACGGCTGAATTGCAACTACCTAAAGAGTAGTTGTTATGACCCGTAGGAGCGTATTGCATACGCCCCTACGGTGTTTTTTATCGTTCCCACGCCGATAGGAATCTTGTGTAGATAGTTATGAACTCTAAGCAGGAGTTTTAATTGCTTTCGCTTAGAGTGATTATGGTTTTTAAATAATAGCTTGAGCTTGTAAGTCGGCGTGATAAGAGGATCTTACCATCGGTGCGCTAGCGACTTGTTTAAAGCCCAATTGCTTTGCTACTACGCCATATTCATCAAATTGTGCTCGAGTAATATAGCTAAGTACCGGTAAGTGAGCCTTAGTGGGTTGAAGATATTGCCCCAATGTTAGCATTGAACAACCGCTAGCTATTAAGTCTCTCATCACTTGATGGACCTCCTCTTGTTCTTCCCCTACACCTAGCATAAGCCCTGATTTTGTCGGAATGAATGGCTGAGCAATACTGTATTTTCTTAGTAACTCTAATGAGCCTTGGTAGTCCGCGCCAGGACGCACTTGCTTATAAAGTCTAGGTACTGTTTCTAAGTTATGGTTGAATACATCGCAAGGTTCTGATGCGAGTATCGCTATCGCTTTATCGATACGACCTCTAAAGTCCGGTACTAAGATTTCAATTTTGGTAGAGGGGGTTTGTAAGCGTATTTTCTTGATACAGTCTGCGAAATGTCCAGCGCCACCATCTCTTAAATCATCACGATCGACTGAGGTAATAACCACATATTTTAAGGCCATGGCTTTAATTGCATCGGCTAAGCTTTGTGGTTCGTTGCTATCAAGCGCAAGAGGCTTGCCATGTGCAACGTCACAGAACGGGCAGCGGCGCGTACATAAATCACCCATAATCATGAACGTTGCAGTGCCGTGTTGAAAACATTCACTGAGATTAGGACAGGCGGCTTCTTCACACACCGTATGTAATTTATGTTCACGCAATAATTGTTTTATTTTGGTGACTTCATCGCTGGCTGATAACTTTACCCGTATCCAATCAGGTTTTCGTAAAACGGTATCGGCAGGCTCAACTTTTATTGGAATACGAGCTAGTTTTTCAGCGCTGCGTTGATGAGATTCAGGAGTAGAGCGCGAAGGGGCTTGAATGGTCATTTTGATAAAATTGTGGTGATAGTGCGGACTAGGGAGTTTCCAAGTTGATCGGTACTGATGTTAACACCTAAGTCAGATAATTGTGTGACTTTAAGGTCTGAATAACCACAGGTGTTAATATGATTAAAGGGTTGTAAGTCCATATCGTTATTTAAACTCAGGCCATGATAGCTGCAATTGTTTTTAATTCTTAAGCCAATAGAGCCAATCTTTTTTCCTTCAACATAAACGCCTGGAGCATCGATTTTAGCATTAGCTAAGATACCCTGTTCTGCTAGTATACTTATCATAGCCTGTTCTAGTAAGGTCACTAGTTCACGTATATTGAGTTGTAGGCGCTTAATATCAAATAAAGTATAGATGACGAGTTGACCTGGCGCATGATAAGTGACTTGTCCACCTCGGTCTGATTGAATGACTGGAATATTGCCAATATTGAGCAGGTGTTCACGTTTACCATTTAGACCTAGGGTATAAACAGGAGGGTGCTGAACAATCCATAATTGGTCGTGGCAATCGCAGGTTCGCTCCTGAGTGTAGCGTTGCATGTTTTGCCAAGTATTGGTGTAGTCCTGTAGCCCCAGATTACGTATTATCATGAATGCGTTAGGGCCATATTAATTAAATAAAGCCCATCATAATTGTTGATTTACAACGCCATCAATACATGGGGATGATCTGTTAACTCTTGGTAAATAGCATCTAATTGTTGTTTGCTAGTCGCTTCAATGATGACCGTTATTCCCATAAAATTGCCATCTTTGCTAGGGCGCGAAGTGACAGCATCTTCAGTCATAGATGGGGCATGGCGACGGACTATTTCTATTACGAGTAACTCAAGTTCCACGTCTGCTTTACCCATAGCTTTAATGGGGAATTGACAGGGGAATTCAAAAAGTGTTTCTTCACTCATATAGGGATTTTTTGTAAGTTTGAAATAAATGATTGATAGTTTGCCATACAGCACCTGGCTTACCATGTCCTACAAGGACAGAGTCTAGCTCTACTACAGGGATTATTTCGCGTGTTGAACTAGTAACCCAAATTTCACTAGCGGTCTGTATCGCAGCGAAGGAAATGTTATCTTCTTTATAGGGTATGTTATTTTTTCTTGCAAGGTCTAAAATCACATCCCGAGTAATGCCGGGTAGAATGCTATTGCTTTTAGCGGGTGTCGTTAGGATGCCATCAATGACTGCAAATACGTTACTCGCTGCGCCCTCGACAACATAACCGTCTTTAACCAATAAGGCTTCTGCGCAGCCATTTTCTATCGCTTCTTGTCTGTGCAAGATATTTCCTAGAAGCGTAATTGCTTTTATATTGCAAAATTGCCAACGGCTATCATCTACGCTGATTGCTTTTATACCATTATTTAAACCGGCAAAGGGTACGATGTTTGAGCACATGGCAAAAACAGTCGCAGCTATGTTTTCAGGAAAAGCGTGGTCTCTTTTAGTGGCGACACCGCGTGTAATTTGTAGATAAATATACTGATCGAATTGTGAATCTAGTAGTGGAGTCAGAATACTTAACCATTGTTCACGGCTATGAGGATTGGCAAGTCGTATACCCGTTAGACTATTTTCTAAGCGTTGTAAATGATCCTGAACATGGAAGAGATGACCAGAATAAGAGGGGATCACTTCATAAACGCCGTCACCAAACAAAAAGCCACGATCTAAAACTGAAACTTTCGCCTCATTAAGTGGAATATAGTGACCGTTTAAATAGACTGTTTTATTTTCCATTATCAGATTTCTCCAGCATTAACAGGACGCTGTCAATCAAGTTATTAAAGATATTGCCCTTTTCAACTTCTTGTAAGGCAACCAAGTCTTTTTCAATGATTAAAACGTCTTTTAGGGTTACTTTTACTGAGCCTAATTTAGTATGCTCTGCAATCGGAGCCATAATTTTTGTATCTGTATTAATGACCGTTTTTAGGTCTGAATAAGGTCGGCGTGGAATAGTCGCATAAAGATCTTCAGTTAAACCTAATGCTATGGTTTTGCTAGAGCCTTTCCATATTCTAGGCTCATTTAGCGGCTTGTTTCCTTCATACATCCGGTGTGATTCATAAAAACGAAAGCCATAATTGATTAGGGTCTGATTTTCGTTAGCTCTAGCAATGGCGCTTTTTGTGCCCATGACCACGGAAATAAGTCGCATGTCTTCTCTAAGTGCAGAGGCAACTAAGCAGTAGCCAGCGTCGTCTGTAAAGCCGGTTTTTACACCGTCTACTGATTCATCGCGAGAAAGAAGTTTATTGCGATTTTGCTGAGTAATTTTATTGAAAGTAAATTCTTTTTGAGAGAACCAGCGATAATATTCAGGAAACTCTTTGATGACAGCGGTAGTGAGTATTGCTAGGTCGCGTGCGGTAGTGTAGTGGTCTGGGGTAGGTAGCCCATTACTGTTTCTGAAGTGACTGTTGTTCATTCCTAGTCGAGCTGCATGTTGATTCATCATGTCAGCAAATGTTTCTTCATCTGCGGCGACATGTTCGGCTAAAGCGACACTGGCATCATTGCCTGATTGAATAATAACGCCATGTAACAAATCTTCAACTTTAACTTGATTGCCAATTTCTAAGAACATGCGTGAGCCAGATGTGTTCCAGGCTTTTTCGCTAATGGTAACGATATCATCTAAGTGTAAGTGACCGTTACTCAGTTCTCTAAAGATTACATAGGCCGTCATTATTTTTGTTAGACTTGCTGGCGCAAGTCTAACGTCAGCATTACTTTCTGCTAAGATTTTTCCGGTATGGAAGTCTTCTAAAAAGTAAGCGCTGGCAGCAATAGCAGGTGCTGGTGGGGTAGTGATTTCAGTTTCTTGAGCGTTTGCTTGAGAAAATGTGATGAATAAGCTGAAAAACCAAATTGAGACGTTTTTATTAAAAGGATGCATTGCTCTTTAATGTTGACAGGTAAACAATATTTTGGCTTACATTATAACACGCGTATTTTGTGATAGGTTGGATTCAGTAACAAATTGTGTGTCAATGATGCCAATTTCAGCCAGTTGTTGATTAAGTTTGTTTGCATTAACCGTTGAATTAATCGGGCCTATTTGTACTTTATAGAGTGTAGCTTTTTTATAAGTAGATGAGCGAATGTCTGCTGATGGTAAATGGCTGGCGGCAATTTTGTTTTTTAGCTCTATGGCTTTCTTTTCAGTTCCAAAGCTGCCTACTTGCAGAAAAACATGTTTTGCTTGGGTTGCGGCAAATTGTTGGATTTTTGGTAGCGCTTGTTTAGGTGATATCGCTTTAATTTCAATAGTACTTGAATTACCTGCTCCCAGATCTAAATGTTTAGCTGCACCGTAGGATAAGTCGACCTCTTTATTACCAATAAAAGGACCTCTATCATTAATTCTTACAACAATGCTGCGATTGTTGACTAGATTGGTGATTTGAGCGTAAGAAGGAATAGGGAGTGTTTTGTGAGCTGCTGTCATTGCATACATGTCAAATATTTCGCCAGTTGCTGTTTTCTTGCCATGGAAGCCAGGTCCATACCAAGAAGCTATGCCTTGTTTGAGGTATCGGCTAATACGAGGAAGTAAGTTGTCTTCAGAGGTTTTCTCATCTTGGATGTTAACGTTTAATGTTGCGTGTTGTCTTACTGCTGATGATTCTGTTGGAGAAGTGTCTGTGGTGTCGGCACTTTTAATTTGTTCTGATGAACAGCCAAATAAGGTAAGAAGTAGCGTGACTAGAATTATTTTATTCATGGGTTGTGCCTTTTTTATTTAAAATAGTCTGACTTAATTGGTATACAGCCATAGCATATAAAGGGCTATGGTTGTAACGGGTGATAACATAAAAGTTATCTAAGCCCGCCCAGAGTTCATTAGTTTGTTTTTGCCCTAATGGTCGCTCAAAAGAAAGTAGTTTTACTTTAGTGGGTAAAGAAGGAATAGGCCTCATTGTTTTTAAGTTGAGTAATTCTAACGCGTCTTGTCTTAAGTGCGGCTTAAGTCAGCTGGATAATGTTATTTTGGAATTATTTTCGCTTTTAAATGACACTGGAATAGCGATAGTTTGACCTGTTTGCCAATGGTGTCTAACAACATAATTAGCTATGTTGGCTATGGCATTGTTGGGATTGCGCCAAATATCTTCATGGCAGTCATGATCGAAATCAACCGCTAGGCTTCTAAAATTACTGGGCATAAATTGTGGAGCGCCCATTGCGCCTGAATAAGAGTCTTTCATATCAAGAGGAGGCTAGCTATAGCAGCAAAAACTACTTTAGCTCATTGAGGAAGTGTGGGCTGCGAGGAGGGTAGACGAAGGCTAATGTGGCGAGAGCTAATACGATGATGACCTGTTTTTTGTTTATAGAGTGTTTCAACACCGATGATGGCGATAATTATTTCGGTAGAAAGCCCTGTTTTTTAAGCAACACTCGTTAAGGCAGTCTCATTATTCAGCTAAAACTTCACGCCACTATTAATATGCTCATCATTTAGATATGTTTTCTATAGTTGTGCCTTTCGTCATGTTTCTGAAGGCTATTTAAAAGGGCTAACGATATTTTTTATGCGTGTGGATGGACATTAATATGCCGAAACCAGATAAGAGTGTCACTATAGACGTGCCTCCATAACTAATTAAAGGTAAAGGTACACCGACTACTGGAAGCACACCAATAACCATGCCAATATTGACAAATACATAAACAAAAAAAGTAAAGGAAAGGCTACTAGCTAAGAGTCGACTATAAGAGTCTTGAGCTTGACTTGCAATATAAAGACAGCGAGCAATAATCAGCAGATAGAGAGTTAATAAAGATAATCCACCAAATAATCCAAATTCCTCGGCAAATACCGCAAATATGAAGTCGGTAGAACTCTCTGGTAAGAAATCAAGTTCAGATTGTGTACTGCCTAACCAACCTTTTCCATAAATACCGCCCGATCCGATTGCTATTTTAGATTGTATAATATGATAACCTCGGCCTAGTGGATCAGCTTCTGGATTTAAGAAAGTCAGTACACGATCTCGTTGGTAGTCGTGCATAAAATGCCACAAAACAGGCGTCAATGCCGAACAAACTGCAATGATAGCTGCTATAAAAAGCCAAGACAGTCCTGCAAAAAAGAGAACGCCAGCGCCAGAGCTAACAACCAGTAGTGCTGTACCTAAATCAGGTTGTTTCGCTATTAATAAAGTTGGTAATGCAATCAGTAAAACAGCGACTCCAATATGTTTAGGCTTGGGTGGCATGGCGTGTTCAGCTAGATACCATGCAATCATCATAGGCGTGGTTAGTTTAATCATTTCTGAGGGTTGAAATCGAAGAATTCCAAAGTCCAGCCAGCGTTGTGCGCCCTTACCAATTTGCCCCATGATGAGTACTGCAATGAGTAATAAAACTCCAAAGCCAAAAAGTAATGTTGAGTAGCGTTTAAATTGATAAGGATCGATATGAGCGATAATGGTCATTAAAACAAAGGCTAAACCAACCCGTTCAGCTTGACGAAAGAGCACGTCCATATCCTGGCTGCCAGCGCTATAGAGGATAACAAAGCTCAGGGATGACGCTAGCATTAATCCGATAAACAATGGGATGTCGATATGCAGCTTTCTTAGAATAGTTCCTAATAGCGATGGCGGTTCAAAATGTTCATGGCGGGTTTCAGTTTTCATAATTATCCTTTAAGTATTGCTTGATGACTTGACCTGCAATAGGTGCGGCCACGGATCCTCCGTGTCCACCATTTTCAACGATAACAGCAACAGCAATTTTGGGCTCATTAGCAGGAGCAAACGATATAAAAAGCGCGTGATCACGAAACTTAAAATCAATGCTATTTTCATTGTATTTGGCGTTTTGCTTGATGCCTAAAACTTGAGCTGTGCCAGTCTTTCCAGCTATTTGATAATTAATATTTGTATTAATGCCTTTGGCAGTTCCTCGTTGACTATGCACAACATTGATCATGCCATCGATGACAGTATTAATATTTTCTTTTTTAAGAGCGATGGTATTTTTGTGTGTTTCTGGGCCAGGGCTGGTTTCATGGGCTCTGACTATTTTATCAACCAAAAACGGCGTTACTATATGGCCTTTGTTGGCTAAGGTTGCGGTCGCTCTGGCAAGTTGCAAAGGCGTTACTTGAAGATAACCTTGGCCTATACCGGTAATTAACGTTTCTCCTGGATACCAAGATTGTTTTTTTTGAGCAAGCTTCCATTCGCGTGAGGGGAGTAATCCTGTTTTTTCACCAATGAGATCAATGCCTGTTTTTTCACCGAAACCAAATTTCTGTAGAAAACTGTGCATATGATCTATACCAAGCATCGAGGCGAGTCGATAAAAATAGACATCGCAGGATTCGGTGATAGCTTGATTTAAGTTTACCGAACCATGGCCGCCCTTTTTCCAATCGCGATATTGATGATCAACTCCAGGTAATTGATAGTAGCCGGGACAGTTTAGTTGCTGTTCAGGGTTGATTACGTCAAATTCAAGGCCTGCCAAGGCAATGAATGGTTTGATGGTAGATCCTGGGGGGTAAAGGCCACGTAATGCTCGATTGTAAAGCGGTTGGTTTTCTGATGTTTGCAAAGCTTGGTAAGCATCATTAGTGATACCGACCACAAAAGGGTTGGGATCAAAGCCAGGGCGGCTGACAAAGGCTAAAACACCGCCAGTTTTAATGTCAATAGCCACCGCAGCTCCATTGTAGCCAGTTAAGGCATCATAAGCTGTTTTTTGCAAATCAATATCGAGTGTTAAATAAAGATCTGCGCCAGGATCAGGATTGACTTCGTTAATCGTGTTAAGTAATCGAGCTTGTACATTAGTTTCTATTTCAGCATAACCTGTTTTTCCATGCAGATCATTTTCGTAAGAGCTTTCTATGCCTAATTTACCAATATGTGTTGAGCCTCTATATTCTGAAATGGGCAGGTCTTTTAGTTCTGCTTCATTAATACGGCTCACATAGCCAATAACATGTGCAGCTAAATCGTTATAAGGATAATGACGTACTAGTCGGGTATGAATGTCCACACCTGGAAAATAAGGTCTTACTACTGCAAATTTAGCAAGCTCCTCATCATTCATACTTAATAATAGGGGTGTGCTGACGAAGCGTTTTTGGCGTTTACGTGATTTTTGAAAAAGTTCGATTTTGTCAGCAGGAATTTCTAGTAGCGTTTGAAGGCGCAATAAAGTTTCATCAATATTGGTAATTTTTTCAGGGATTAATTCTAAGCTATATGAGGGCGTATTTTCGGCGAGTACTTTGCCGTTACGATCATAAATCATGCCACGGGTAGGCACTAAGGGGACAATTTTAATACTGTTATCTTTCGCTAATAATGAATAATGTTCGTTACCTACTATTTGTAAATAAATGAGGCGAATGATCAACCCAGAAGATAATAAAGTAATAAGGCAGAAGGCGGCAATAATGCGATTAAGAAATATACGGTTTTCTAAAGAATGATCTTTGATGGCATACATATTTTATGACGTTTATCTAAAGCGCGGCGGTAAGCGAACCAGTCGTAAGACACCATAAACTATTGGCCAAGCAAGAGTTCCCGTGAAAATAGGGAGCCAGAAAGTTGTGTGCAATTGGCCGGGATGCTGAATATTTTTTATGAAAAAAAGCAATAATTGCGACAACAGTAGGCAAAAGAAAATAAATAGACCTTGTTGTAGCATTGGAAAATGACGTAATCTTTTATGCAAATTGAGGCATAAAAAGATAACTAATGCATAGGCCAAAGCATATTGTCCTAATAGTCGTCCTGTTAAGGCATCTGTTAATAAGCCAAAAGTCCAGGCATGAAAGATACCCGCACGCTCGGGTAGAGAAAGAGACCAATATATTAATGTAAGTAGTACCCAGTCTGGATTTAAAGCGGCTATGTCACTAGGTAAAGGTAATATTCGTAAACACATAGCGAGTGCTAAGGTTATTGAAATCTGAATAAAGCCAAAGATATTATTTGTTTTCATGTTTAGTAGCGTCTAACTTGTTTTCTGTAGGCTTAGAAACGAGTTGTACTGGGGTTGATTTACTCCAAACTATCATGAGTTCACGATTTCTATCTAATAAGGCTTTAGGCGTCGCAGTAATGGATGTAAAAGCTTGGTTAGGTTGAGGTGTGAATTCATCAACAACGGCAACAGGATAACCTTGAGGGAAAGTTCCTCCTAATCCTGATGTAATGAGTAAATCACCTGAGCGTATATCTGCGTTACTGGGTAAAAAAGGTAGAATTAATCTATTTGTCTGGCCACTACCCACTGCGATAGCTAATAAGCCGTTACGATTAACCTGTACCGGAATAGCGTGATTTGGGTCGGTAATCAACATGATTTCAGATGTCATGGGTAGGGCACGAAAAACCTGGCCGACAACACCATTAGCATCTAAAACCGGTTGTTGAGGATGTACGCCAAAACGAGTGCCTTTATTGACAACAACAATATGTTCATAAGGCGCCATATTAACGGATAGTAATTCTGCAACTAAGACCTGCTCGCCTAGTTTAAATGAGTTCTCAAGTAGTGCTCTTAAACGAATATTCTCATTTTCTAAGGCTGAAAATTTAAGTAATCTGGCTTGATGAGCGAGTTGATCTTCACGCAATTGCTCATTTTCTTTTTTCAGGCTTCGATAGGAGGTGATAGAGTCGGCTGCTTGCTCAATGAGGACAGTGGGGAAATCAACTAAATATTTTAAAGGGTCGACAAAAAACGATAAGGTGCTACGGAGCGTGTCAATACTTGGGGTTTTCTGATCGAAGACTAGTAATGTTAATGAGGCTAGTACAGCTACCAGTAAGCGGGTATTGATAGAGGGGCCGGTGGCAAATATAAGTTTTATAGTGGATACCTCTTGTTATGCGGTATTGATTCATTACTACTCCTTACAAAGAGCTATCAGGCTTTATGTAAGGAGTTAAGTTTGAAATGTAATAAAAGATATGGGCAATAATCACTATTCTAATGAGAAATTTGAAAGACCTTTTTTATTTAGCATTTCTAGAATCAAGCCGCCGCCTCTAGCGACACAAGTAAGAGGATCGTCAGCGATATGTACCGGAAGCCCTGTTTCTTCAGCAATTAATAAATCAATATTTCTTAATAAAGCCCCGCCTCCGGTCAAGTAGATACCGCGAGTTGCAACGTCAGAGCCTAATTCAGGGGGCGTTTGTTCGAGTGCAACTTTTACAGCCCTGACTATACCAGAAAGAGGTTCTTGTAAGGCTTCTAATACTTCATTGCTGTTTACTGTAAAGCTACGGGGTACACCTTCGGTTAAGTTTCGACCTTTAACTTCGATTTCTTTAACTTCGTTAGCGGGGTATGCCGTGCCTATTTCAATCTTAATTCTTTCAGCGGTGGTTTCGCCAATGAGCATGCCATAATTTCTACGTACGTAATTGATAATAGCTTCATCAAAGCGATCGCCACCGATACGCACGGAATTTGAGTAAACCGTGCCGTTAAGTGAAATGATAGCGACTTCAGAGGTACCTCCTCCTATATCTAAAACCATAGAGCCACTCGCTTGATCAACAGGTAAGCCTGCGCCAACGGCTGCTGATATGGGTTCTTCGATAAGGTAAACTTGACGCGCACCAGCCATAGCCGCAGATTCTCTAATGGCACGCCTTTCAACTTGAGTAGAGCTGCAGGGTACGCAAATTAGAATGCGAGGACTAGGCCGTAACCAACGATTTTTATTGTGAACTTTTTCAATAAAAAAACGTAGCATACGCTCAGTGAGAGCAAAGTCAGCAATAACACCGTCTTTTAAAGGACGAATCGCTGTGATATTGCCAGGTGTGCGTCCAAGCATTTGTTTGGCTTCAGTACCTACGGCAGCAATTGTTTTTGAGCCACGAATTTTATCATCTTTAATGGCAACAACTGATGGCTCATTGAGTACAATTCCTTGTCCTGGAATATAGATCAATGTATTCGTAGTACCGAGGTCTATCGAAAGATCATTAGAGAAAAGACCGCGAATTCCTTTGAACATTTTTAGCTGTTTCCTTGTAAACAATATTTTTGAGATTTAAAGGCGATACTCTATCAATCAAGAGGGTATTTAAGCAAGATATAATTGGGATAATTGTAGTAATATACGTGGCAAAGATGAGAGATACAAGATGAAAGTAGCGATTACAGCATTAGTTATATAGTGTAGCGACAAAAACAATTATTTTTTTTGAGTACAACTAATCTAATAACTGACTTTTTTAAAATAAAATACTGATCGTTAGTTTGTTTAAAATTAAACGAAGGAGAGAGCATGTCATTAACAGCGGATGATGTAAATAAGATTGCGCATTTGGCGCGATTGGGGATTGATAAGCAAGATGTAGCAGCTTATGCCAATGATTTATCTGGCATGCTGGATTTAATGACCCGAATGGCTGAAGTCAATACAGACCATGTTGAGCCTATGGCTCATCCTATGGATCAGGCTCAACGTTTAAGAGCTGATGCCGTCACTGAGTTAAATCATCGGGAAGCATTTCAGGCGATAGCGCCACAAGTTGAAGCGGGACTTTATTTGGTTCCCAAAGTGATTGAATAAGGGATATACCTACATGCATAATAAAACACTCACAGAATTAAGTTTAGGTTTACAGGCAAAAACATTCTCTAGTGTGGAGCTCACACAGTTCTTTTTAAATCGAATTGATCAGCATCAACAACTTAACGCTTATATTACAGTGACCCCAGAGCTGGCTTTGGCTCAGGCTAAAGCGGCAGATCAACGTATAGCTAACGGCAGGTCCGATCTATTAACAGGCATACCCATCGCTCAAAAAGATATTTTTTGTACTCAGGGCGTAACCACAACATGTGGCTCTAAAATGCTGGCTAATTTTACCGCGCCATACAATGCGACAGTGATAGAAAAGTTTAATCAGGCAGGGGCTGTCATGTTAGGTAAGCTCAATATGGATGAGTTTGCTATGGGCTCTTCTAATGAAACCAGTTATTACGGTGCCGTTAAAAATCCTTGGAATATCAATACCGTTCCTGGTGGTTCATCGGGTGGTTCAGCTGCTGCTGTTTCTGCAAGATTGGCCGTGTGTGCGACGGGTACCGATACCGGTGGCTCTATTCGTCAGCCCGCTGCGTTGTGTGGTATTACCGGCTTAAAACCAACCTATGGTCGTGTGTCGCGCTATGGCATGATTGCTTATGCCTCTAGTCTGGATCAAGGCGGCCCTATGACGCGCAGTGCTGAAGACGCCGCGATTATGTTGCAGGCTATGGCCGGCTTTGATGAAAAAGATTCCACCAGTGTGGATATACCCGTACCTGATTATCGGGCTGGTTTAACTAAGTCATTGGTGGGTTTAAAAATTGGCTTACCTAAAGAATTCTTTGGTGAAGGTTTAAATGACGATGTCGCCGCAAGCTTAGCGACCGCTATCGAAGAATATCGCAAGTTAGGCGCTGAAATTATAGACATTTCTATGCCTAATCTAAAATTAGCAATTCCCGCCTATTATGTGATTGCACCGGCTGAGTGTTCCGCTAATTTGTCGCGTTTTGATGGTGTGCGTTATGGGTATCGTTGTGAAAGTCCCGTTGATTTAACGGATCTTTATACGCGTTCGCGTGGTGAAGGTTTTGGTAAAGAAGTCAAGCGTCGCATACTCATGGGGACTTATGCCTTGTCCACGGGGTATTACGATGCCTATTATTTAAAAGCACAAAAGATACGCCGCTTAATCAGTGAAGACTTCAAAACCGCATTAGCCACGGTCGATGTCATTATGGGGCCGGTAACACCTAGCACCGCCTTTGGTATCGGAGAAAAAATGGCTGATCCTATTGCTATGTATCTTTCGGATATTTACACGATTGCCATTAATCTTGCGGGTGTTCCCGCTATGTCTATTCCAGCGGGTTTTGTCGCCGGTATGCCGGTCGGCTTACAATTGATTGGAGATTATTTCTCCGAAGACCGATTGTTGAACATTGCCCATCAGTATCAACAAGTGACTGATTGGCACACCTATATACCCACAGGTTTTGAATAAGGAGATAACAATGGAATGGGAAACAGTCATCGGTTTAGAGGTGCATGCACAACTCGCTACACGCTCAAAAATATTTTCGGGTGCTGCCACCGCTTATGGTGCAGAACCTAATACCCAGGCTTGTGCTGTCGATTTAGGCTTGCCGGGTGTTTTGCCAGTATTAAACCAAGAAGCAGTGCGCATGGCGGTTATTTTCGGCATGGCTATTGAAGCGCATATTGCACCGTATTCAGTCTTTGCCAGAAAGAACTACTTCTATCCTGATTTACCTAAAGGCTATCAGATTAGCCAGATGGATCATCCGATAGTCGGAGTAGGGCACTTAGATATAGAAATTGATGGCTTGATCAAACGCATAGGCGTTACTCGTGCGCATTTAGAAGAAGATGCCGGTAAATCGCTGCATGAAGATTTTCATGGCTTAACCGGTATCGACTTAAATCGTGCAGGCACGCCCTTATTAGAAATTGTTTCTGAGCCAGATATGCGTACCGCCAAAGAAGCCGTAGCCTATATGCGAAAATTGCATGAGTTAGTGCGTTATCTAGGTATTTGTGATGGCAATATGCAGGAAGGTTCTTTTCGCTGTGATGCCAACGTCTCGGTGCGCCCTAAAGGCCAAGTAGAATTTGGTACGCGTGCGGAAATTAAAAACATCAATTCTTTTAAGTTTGTAGAAAAAGCCATCAATCACGAAGTAGAAAGGCAAATAGCCTTGATAGAAAGTGGCCGTAAAATCGTACAAGAAACACGATTGTATGATTCGGTAAAAGATGAAACGCGCTCCATGCGTAGTAAAGAAGAAGCCAATGATTACCGCTACTTTCCTGATCCAGACTTATTGCCGGTCATTATCGACGAAGCCTTTAAGGCGCAGATTAAAGCGGCTTTGCCGGAATTACCCGAGGCTAAAAAGCAACGCTTTAAAGCAGATTATCAATTAGATGAAGAAAATATAGCCATACTTACCGCGAGTCGTCCTTTAGCGGATTATTTTGAAGCAGTCTATAAAAAATCAGCTTGTGAAGCTAAACTTTGCGCTAATTGGATCACCGGCGATTTGTCAGCAGCACTTAATAAGGCTGGATTAGATATTAGCGAATCACCGATTAATGATGAGCGCTTGTCTGGCTTATTAGCGCGGATTAGTGACAATACCATTTCCGGAAAAATAGCCAAGCAGGTGTTTGACATTCTATGGCAATCTGCTGCTAGTGCAGATGATGTTATTGCCGAACAAGGGTTAACACAAATTACCGATACCGGTGCGATTGTGGCGATTGTTGATAAAATCATCGCAGATAATCCAAGTCAAGTAGAACAGTACCGTAGCGGTAAAGATAAAATGTTCGCCTTTTTTGTAGGACAAGTCATGAAAGCCATGCAGGGCAAAGCCAATCCGGCTGAAGTGAATAAGATGCTTAAAGAAAAATTATAGGGCTAATGCTGACTAGATGCCGGTATCCAGTCACATGGATGTGAATCTGTATTTGGCATTGATTAAGTCATTCGTAGCGTTATAGAAAAGCGACCCTCCATGACACTAGATACCGGCATCTCTGCCGGTATGACGATAAAGTTATTTGTCCCATATTAAGTGGGTAGCGGTTATTTTTACATTCTCACTACTTACCATGAGGTGGTAACCCTTTACCATGAGGCGGTAACCCTTTACCATGAGGTGGTGACTCTTTACCATGAGGTGGTAACTCTTTACCATGAGGTGGTAACTCTTTACCATGAGGTGGTAACCCTTTACCATGAGGTGGTAACTCTTTACCATGAGGTGGTAACCTTTTACCATGAGGCGGTAAGCGATTCCTTTGTAGCGGTAACCCTAAAAATTTACATTTGTCGTAGCTACGCATCGAGTTACTACCATTATGTTAGGTAGAGTATGAACTGTACTTGGATAGGGTGGGGTATTGTTGGCATGGCTTTGGGCGTGACATAGAATAGACGTGGTTAACGTCACTCACGTAAAAGACAGCTTTACAAGAGATTGTATTTCTTTACTAATTCAATGGCGGTAAAGTGCTGATATTGGGGTTGTTGTCAGTATTCACTTTACGCCCACTTTGAAGAATGTGGCGTAAAGTGAGGGGGGGGAGTTAGATGTTACTTGATGCTATTATTTCATGTACATTGCTTAGGAACGTGCATGAAATAAGTTGAGCATATTGAAACTCAGATACCGTTCGTCCTGAGCTTGTCGAAGGATGAACTTGCTGAAGTTATTTCGTGCTCATTCCTTAGTGCCTCTCTGTATTTAACAAGTCAATAACTGTTGCGGTTGTAGGGCGTACTCCACGCCAAATATAGAACGCTTCTGCGGCTTGTTCAACTAACATACCTAAGCCATCTACACTTTTTAATGCGTTATGCTCCAATCCCCAGCGTACAAAAACAGTTGCTTTATTACTGTAGGCTAAATCATAACAATTGCCTTGATTAGCTAACAAAGCGTTGGGTAAGGGAGGCAGCTCATCCGTTAAACTACTAGAGGTGGCATTAATGATTAAATCAAATGACTGCGTATTTAACTCATTAAAACCACAAGCGCTGAGCTTACCCTGCTCTGAAAATTCGCCAACTAGCTGTTCGGCTTTGGCAAGTGTGCGATTAGCAATGACGATACTTTCTGGCGCTTCTGCAAGCAGCGGACTGATGATGCCGCGACTTGCACCGCCCGCTCCTAATATCAAGATACGACGATCGGATAAGTTGATCGCATGATTGCTTTTTAAATCAGTGACTAGCCCTATACCATCGGTGTTATCACCCAAAATCGAACCGTCTTCTTGTAACGCTAAGGTATTGACGGCTTTTGCACGTTGAGCTCGTTCAGTTTTAAGCCCTGCATAAGCCCAAGCCAATTCTTTTAAGGGCACGGTGCAATTTAAACCTTTGCCACCGCCGGCAAAAAACTGTGTCACCACATCAGTAAACTGCTCAGCAAACACTTCTCGTGCGCTATAGTCCAAACATTCGCCGGTTTGTTCGGCAAATAACTGATGTATACGCGGTGATTTACTGTGGCTAATGGGTTGGCCGAATACGGCATAACGGTCTACAGGGCTCATGCTTGTAACCATTGCGCGACTGATTTAGCGTAATAAGTCAAGATTGCATCACTGCCTGCGCGTTTGAAGGCTAATAAGGATTCTAATACGACTTGTTGTTCATTCAGCCAACCATTTTGTGCTGCGGCTTTAATCATGGCGTATTCACCACTGACCTGATAAGCAAAGGTCGGTACACCATACTGCTCTTTAACACGACGAATAATATCCAAATAGGGCATACCTGGCTTAACCATGACCATATCCGCACCCTCTTGTAAATCTAAGTAAATTTCGCGCAAGGCTTCATCAGAGTTAGCAGGATCCATTTGATAACTGTATTTATTGCTTTTACCTAGCTGAGTCGCAGAACCTACGGCTTCTCTAAACGGCCCATAAAAGCTGGAGGCATATTTAGCTGAGTAAGCGAGTATTAAGGTATGGATGTGTTGATGCCCTTCTAGTGCCTGTCTTATCGCGCCAATACGGCCATCCATCATGTCCGAGGGCGCGACGATATCTGCTCCGGCTTGTGCATGAGATAGTGCTTGTTTAACTAAAACCTCAATGGTTTCATCATTCATGACATAGCCGGTATCATTAGTTAAACCGTCTTGGCCATGACTGGTAAAAGGATCTAAAGCGACATCAGTAATGATACCTAAATCAGGAAACTCTTTTTTTAAGGCTCTGATAGTACATTGCGCTAAACCTTCTGGATTATAAGCTTCTGCGGCATCAGCTGATTTTTTATCGCTAGAAACAACAGGAAATAAAGCGATCGCAGGAATACCTAGGCGACAAATTTGTTCGGCTTCTGCCAATAAAATATCCAGTGAAACACGCTCTACGCCAGGCATAGAGGCAATGGAGACTCGTTGTTTAACGCCTTCGGTAACAAAGACAGGATAAATCAAATCATCGACCGTTAAGTGATTTTCACGCATTAAACGTCGAGAGAAATCGTTATAGCGCATTCTTCTCATGCGTGTACTGGGAAAATTAATGTTATTATAAGGCATCTTGATCCTATTCATGGGTTTAGAAAAATCATAAGTTGAGGCCTAAAAATCGTATTATGATCTATACAACGGAGATTTATTGTATCAGGGAAAGTACTACTCCTATTCGAAAATAGAGTAACTATAAACTAGTTTTAACTTAGAGGGTTTTATGAACGTTAGACGCTACACGTTGTTAGGTTTTTTTGCAGCATTACTGGCATTAATGCCTCTTACTCGCATCATGGCAGCAGAGTTATCTGCTCCACAACTTGCCATTGAAAGTGCTTCGATAAAATTGCAACATAAAATGCAAGATAAGACATTTATCAAAGATTTTGCTAATGTTAATAAATTTGTGAATGAAGCTATTTTGCCTCATACCGATTTCGATAAAATATCTGCCTTAGTGTTAGGTAAGCTTTGGAACTCTGCAACACCTGACGAGCAGCTTCGCTTTAAAAAAGAATTTCAGACCTTGTTAGTTAGAACCTATTCTCGTGCTTTTGTGGAATTTAAAGATTGGTCTATCCGCTTTTTACCCCTAGAAATGGAAGAGGGCGCAACTAAAGCGGTAGTAAAAACTGAAGTATTACAGCCCGGACTACAACCCGTTGCCGTACATTACCGCATGTTATTAGCTGATGGTGAATGGAAAGCTTACGACATCATGATTGAAGGTGTGAGCTTAATCACTAATTACCGCACGACCTTTAGTACCGAAGTGCAAACTAAGGGCTCTTTATCTGCTGTTATTGATGGCTTAGCCAAACGCAATATTGAGGCGTTAGCTGCAAAAAGTTCTTAAGGCCCGTAGGGGCGTATTGCATACGCCCTTATAAAAACACATCCTATAAAATGGGCGTATTGCATACGCCCTTATAAAAACACATCCTATAAAATGGGCGTATGCAATACGCCTCTAAGGTTGCAGGATTTACAACGCTAGGGCTTGTACCTATGCGGCTATTATATCTGGTACACCCAGCAGAACGACACTGACCGCGCACTCCCACACCAGAGCGAGGGAAAGTGTGTTAAAGGAAAGTGAAAATGATGGATTACCAACCTTTATACGAAACCTTACGTGCTGCAAAAGCCGATGCTTGGGTAGCGCTATTACCACAACAATTGGCGAAAGCATTTGATACTACAAGGCATGGTCACTTAGACACATGGCAAAAGCTCATTGAACAATTAGTGCCTTTAAGCACAGAGCAGCGAACCTTGGATGCTTCTGCTATTGGGATTGGTTTAGCAAAGGAGTTATCGCACTCAGAGAGTCTAGTATTTGAACAACAACTTAAATCTCTACGCCCGTGGCGTAAAGGTCCTTACGACTTATTCGGCATTAACATCGACACCGAATGGCGTTCAGATTGGAAATGGGATAGGTTAAAAGATCATATTAGTCCACTTAAACATCGGTTGGTTTTAGATGTAGGTTGTGGCAACGGTTATCATTGCTGGCGTATGCTAGGGGCAGAAGCAAAAATGGTCATAGGCATAGATCCTTTTTTGCTGAATGTCATGCAATTTCAACTTATTAAAAAATGTTACGGAACTGCGCCTATTTATGTTTTGCCTTTAGGTATAGAAGATCTGCCTTATGGTCTAAAAGCCTTCGATACAGTGTTCTCTATGGGCGTGCTTTATCATCGTAGGTCACCCCTTGATCATCTCATAGAACTAAGAGATTGCTTAAGCTCAGGTGGAGAATTGATCTTAGAAACACTGGTCATAGACGGTGTATTAGGTGAGGCTTTATTGCCTGAAGATCGTTATGCCATGATGCGCAATGTTTGGTTTTTACCTAGTTGCGATACTTTAATCAGTTGGCTAAAGCGTTGTGGTTTTAAAAATATCCGCTTAATTGATGTGACGCCAACTAGCATTGAAGAACAGCGTAGCACTGAATGGATGCAGTTTCATTCACTCAAAGATTTTTTAAATCCTGATGACTCACAATTAACCTGTGAGGGCTTACCGACACCTAAAAGAGCCATTATTATTGCTAACGCTCCCTAAAGGAGTTATTTTTTATTATTGCTCTTGTCTTTTCGACATCAGCCAATAAACTTTCCCTATGAGTATCTTTGTTATGTTTATTTAATATCAAAGCTATTCAATTTAATTTTTTAATCACTTTAGGAAAGAAAATGAAAAAGTTAATTATGTTATTGGCGTTATTTGTCGTAAATTCTGTTGCTATGGCCGCTCCCGTTAATGTTAATAGTGCTGATGCAAAAACCATCGCTGATGCGTTAGCAGGTATAGGCCAGAAAAAGGCTGAAGCGATTGTTAAATATAGAACCGAAAAAGGTCCGTTTAAAACGGTAGATGAATTGACCCAAGTTTCAGGGGTCACTAAAAAGATACTTGCTAAGAATGCGAACGATATCTTACTAAGCGATACTGCGGCTCAACCCCCAGTAACTAAAAAGTAGCACCAAGCAAGCTAGATCAGTAAGCCACTCAGATAGTTTAAGTTGTCTGAGTGGTTTTTGTTTTTGCAAGATTAGTCAGCAAAGATTACACTCATGGACGCTGTTTGAATCATCAGATAAATAACTCAACAACTTAAAAGGCTTTTTATGATAAAAAGAACGTATTTCACCGTATTACTCATGGTTGCTACGGTATCTGTTTGTATGGCGGGTTCTATTAATAACAATAGTTGGTCACCTAGTGCTTGCGGTAATGAACCAGACGTTCCCGTTATTAGGCAGGACAATATTGAAACGTACAATCGAAGTATAAAAACGATCAATGAATGGCAACTAGCTGCCAATACTTATAATACCTGTGTAGTCAATGAAGCGAACGCTGACAGTGCCCTCATTGCAAAAACGGCTACTGAGAAACAAAATAAATTTCGGATGGCTGTAGATAAAATCAAAGTTGATACGGATGCCGCTAAAGCCGTATTAGATAATATGGGTCAGTAAAATCGGCTAGCAACTTAAGGCGGTAGATTAGCTTAATCTTTCGCCCTGAGTCTTTTGTCTGTGCTGAAACTGTCCCACTTTAAGTTGCTAGCCTAACTATCTAGCAATTTAAGCCGCTTCAAGATTTGAAACAGCGACTTTAACTAGCTCGCTGAGCTCTGAACCATCTTGCTGATAATAAGCAATGAGTTCTCTACGCATTCTAGGGTCCCACGATCTTGCTATGTGATTTTTTACGCCGGTAGCTGCAAGTTCTTTATCGCTTTCTGCGTTAAAAAAATCACCAATACTGTTGGCCATTTTGATAAGAGTTTTAATTTTCATGATGTTCAATTAAGTTTAAGTATGGGTTAAACGTTGCGGATGACTATAAACGACATGTCGATCTCCACGCGCAAAACCAATCAAAGTAAGTCCTGCTTCATCTGCTAAGCTAATGGCTAGTCCAGTAGGTGCAGAGATAGCGGCTAACATGGTAATTCCAACGCTAGCTGTTTTTTGTACCAGTTCATAACTGGCTCGACTGGTCACTAAAACAAAGCCAGAGGCTAAGTCTTTACCACTACGTAGTAATAAACCGATGAGTTTATCTAAGGCATTATGACGACCGACATCTTCCCGTATATCGACTATGCCATGACCTGGAACTACCCATGCCGCAGCATGAACCGATCCTGTTAAATCATTAAGGGATTGACGATGCTTCATGTCAGAGAGTGCCGCAGATAATTCACTTGCTGCTAGGCTTAAGTTTCCAGTTACTGCATTGGGTCGTCGTATAGCTTGCTCCAATGTACTTGCGCCACATAGACCACAACCGGTACGGCCTGTTAGGTTTCTACCTTTATCAGCCATACAGAGCGCACGTTGTTCAGGTATTTTAAGATGTACTTCAATACCACTGCGGCGATTATAAATCCGCGCCGAAAGTAGTTCTTGTGCAGTTTTAATAATACCTTCGGTAATACTAAAACCTAATGCAAACTCTTCCAAATTAGTCGGTGTTGTCAGCATAACCACATGTGGAATGCCATTATAAACCAAGGATACTGGCACTTCTTCTGCAATATAATCTTGCTCAATAGACCGCTGGCCTCCTTGCCAACATTCCACCGAGCGCTGCTGATAACTAGGCCAGCCTAATTCTAATGATAAGGATTGACTAACGGCAATGCCATTAGTCATGTTGCGAGCCTTGAGCCAATAAATCTAATTGGTTGTCTGAAAAAGCTTGATACTCTTCTTGCCATTCAGAGGTCTGATTTACTTTACTCACTTGTACTGCCGTTACTTTGTATTCTGGGCAATTAGTTGCCCAATCTGAGTTATCGGTAGTGATGACATTAGCCCCAGATTCTGGGAAATGAAAGGTCGTGTAGACAATACCGGGTTGTACTCGATCACTGACTAGCGCTCTTAATACCGTTTCACCGACACGACTTTTAATACCGACCCAATCACCGGTTTTTAAACCACGATCTTCCGCATCATGTGGATGAATTTCTAGTCTATCTTCAGAATGCCAGGCATTATTTTCGGTACGACGAGTTTGTGCCCCGACATTGTATTGCGACAATATCCTACCTGTAGTCAGAATCAACGGAAACTTCTTAGTCACACGTTCCTCAGTTGCCACATATTCAGTCAACATAAATAAGCCTTTACCGTTATCACGCATAAAGGTCTGTTCATGCATAATAGGTGTGCCTACTGAAGCCTCGTCATAACACGGCCATTGTACACTGCCTAGTTGATCAATTTTTTCATAACTAACCCCTGTAAATGAAGGTGTCAGACTTGCAATTTCAGCCATGATCTCCGATGGATGAGCATAACTCATAGCATAACCCATCGCATTGGATAGCATTTGAGTGACTTCCCAATCTTGATAGCCGGCTAGGGGTGACATGACTTTACGTACAGGAGAGATACGGCGTTCCGCATTGGTAAAGGTACCATCTTTTTCTAAAAATGACGAACCAGGCAAAAACACATGCGCAAACTTTGCGGTTTCATTGAGGAAGATATCCTGAACGATCACGCATTCCATCGCACGTAAGGCGGCATGTACATGCTGGATATCAGGATCAGATTGAGCAATGTCTTCACCTTCACAGTACAAGCCCATAAAGCTTTTATCCATAGCCGCATCAAACATATTAGGAATACGTAGTCCTGGCTCCCAACTTAATTCAGCTTGCCAAGCATCTTCAAACAAGCGATGGGTTTGTTCATCAGATACATGTCGATAACCTGGGAATTCATGCGGGAAAGAACCCATATCGCAAGAACCCTGAACATTATTTTGTCCACGTAAAGGATTAACTCCCACGCCATCACGACCCAAATTGCCGGTAGCCATCGCTAAGTTAGCAATACCGATAACTGCGGTAGAGCCTTGGCTGTGTTCAGTCACCCCTAAGCCATAATAAATGGCACCGTTACCTGCTGTGGCATAAAGTCTTGCCGCTGCTCTCATTTCTTCTGCGGGAACACCGGTAATCGAGGCCGTGGCTTCAGGAGAACAGTGCTCTTGAGCAACAAATGTTTTCCATTTGTTAAATGACGCTACATCACAACGCTCATTGACAAAGTTCTCATCCATTAACTGTTCAGTGACGATAACGTGTGCTAAGGCACTGACTAATGCGACATTGGTACCTGGACGCAATTTTAGATGGAAGTCTGCCTTTATATGAGGACTGTTATTAACCAGATCAATCTCACGCGGATCAATAACAATGAGTTTAGCACCCTGACGTAAGCGCTTTTTCATCATGGAGCCAAATACAGGATGGCCGTCTGTTGGATTAGCACCCATGACTAAAATAACATCGGCTTTCATGACCGAATCAAAGTCTTGAGTACCTGACGATTCACCAAAAGTCTGTTTAAGACCATAACCAGTCGGTGAATGACAGACTCGCGCACAGGTATCGACATTATTATTGCCAAAACCTGCCCGTATCAATTTTTGCATGATATAAACTTCTTCGTTAGTGCAACGTGAAGAGGTAATGCCACCGATGGCATCTTTGCCATATTTGGCTTGTATGCGTTTTAACTCAGAGGCTGCATGATTAATGGCAACTTCCCAGCTAACTTCTTGCCAAGCATCTTTAATGCTGGCACGTATCATGGGTTTAGTGATGCGATCTTTATGGGTGGCATAACCAAAAGCAAAGCGACCCTTAACACAAGAATGACCATGATTGGCTTTGCCATCTTTATTGGGCACCATGCGTATGACTTGCTCGCCTTTCATTTCGGCTCTAAAGGAACAACCAACACCGCAATAGGCACAAGTGGTGACTATGGCATGTTCGGGTTGACCGTGTTCAATGACCGACTTTTCCATTAAGGTCGCTGTTGGACACGCCTGTACGCACGCCCCACAAGACACACATTCAGAATCCATGAAAGCTTCGTTCTGACTAGGCGATACTTTAGAATCGAAGCCACGACCGTCAATGGTTAAAGCAAAAGTACCTTGGGTTTCTTCACAGGCTCTAACACAACGAGAACAAACAATACATTTACTAGGATCAAAACTAAAGTAAGGGTTACTTTCATCTTTAACCGCATGTAAATGCGTTTCAACGGGGTTGTAACGCACTTCACGCAGACCTACTGCACCGGCCATATCTTGCAATTCACAATCGCCATTCGCAGAACAGGTTAAGCAATCTAAGGGATGATCGGAAATATACAATTCCATCACGCCACGACGCACTTCAGCCAATTTTTGATTTTGAGTACTGACTTTTAAACCTTCTGCAACCGGTGTCGTACAAGAAGCCGGCATACCGCGTCCGCCTTCAATCTGTACCACGCAAAGCCGACAAGAACCAAAAGGTTCAATACTGTCAGTGGCGCATAATTTAGGAATGTCGATACCTATACTGGCCGCAGCTCTCATAATAGAGGTGCCAACGGGAGCGGTGACTTTAAAGCCATCAATTTCCAAGGTGACTTGTTCGATTGCAGTGCTAACAGGTGTACCGAAATCTTGTTCTTTATTAATGCTCATAATGGATTCCTTGTGTCGTTATCAGGCTGCGTTAGTGGTATCAGTGACCCCGAAATCTTCGGGAAAATGATTTAACGCACTTAAGACTGGATAGGGAGTCATGCCGCCTAATGCACAAAGCGAGCCGTTAAGTAAAGTGTTACAAAGATCACGTAGCAAAGGAATATTTTTGCTGACTTCGTGGCCATTAATAATTTCATCGATAACTTCGGTGCCACGAGTAGATCCAATGCGACAAGGTGTGCATTTACCGCAGGATTCAATAGCACAAAATTCCATGTTGTAACGCGCTAAGGCGGCCATATCGGCCGTATCATCAAAAACCACCACACCACCATGACCCAAAACCGTCCAGTTGGCAGCGAAGGCTTCATAATCTAAAGGTGTATCAAATTGTGATTCAGGCAAATAAGCGCCTAAAGGGCCACCGACTTGCACGGCTTTTATAGGACGGCCTGAGGCAGAACCACCACCAAAATCATAGAGTAGTTCACGTAAGGTCAAGCCAAAGGCTAATTCAACCAAGCCCGCGTGCTTAATATTGCCAGCTAATTGTAAAGGTAGGGTGCCTCGTGAACGACCCATACCGAAATCACGGTAATAATCGCCACCTTTATCAAGAATAATAGGCACAGACGCTAGCGAAATAACATTATTAACGACGGTAGGTTGGCCAAACAAACCACTAATAGCTGGTAAGGGTGGTTTAAAGCGAACTAAGCCACGTTTACCTTCTAAGCTTTCCATTAAGGAGGTTTCTTCACCGCAGATATAAGCACCGGCACCTAAACGAACTTCAAGATGAAAGGCTTTGCCGCTGCCTTGAATATCATCGCCTAAGTAACCGGCCAAATAGGCTTTTTCAATAGCCGCATTCAGCGCTTTATGGGCATGAGGATATTCTACTCTTAAGTAGATATAGCCTTGGTTAGCGCCCACCGCAAGTCCTGCAATAGTCATACCTTCAATTAAGACAAAGGGATCGCCTTCCATGACCATACGATCTGAGAAGGTACCCGAATCACCTTCATCGGCATTACAGATGATATATTTTTGTTCAGAGGCGGTGTTTAAAACGGTATTCCATTTAATGCCGGTAGGGAAGGCGGCGCCGCCCCGTCCACGTAAGCCAGAATCTGTTACCGCTTTAACGATATCGGCTTGTGACTGCTTTAAGGCATTACTTAAGCCACGATAGCCGTCATTAGTTAGATAATCATCAAGACTAATAGGATCGGTTTTACCAATACGGGCAAAGGTTAAACGCTGCTGTTTTTTTAGATAAGCTAGTTCTTCAATAGCGCCTAAGGCTAAGTCATGATGACCGCCATGCAGAAAGTCGGCATCAAACAACGCACTGACATCAGAGACTTGTACTGGGCCATAAGCGATACGACCGGCATCGGTAACGACTTCAACTAAAGGCTCTAACCAATATAAGCCTCTGGAACCATTGCGGATTAAGTTAATACTGATGTTTCTTTTTTGCGCCTCTAAGCTGATAGCGGCAGCAATACGATCAGCGCCTAAGGAAATGGCACTGGAATCACAGGGTACATAAACAGTGATACTCATGCCAGTTCCTTCTTTTCATTAATAATAGCGTCAAAACCTTGGGGCGATACCCTGCCATAAATATCTGCACCGACTTGTATCGCGGGCGAACAGGCGCAATTACCTAAACAATACACAGGTTCTAGTGAAAACTGACCATCGGCCGTAGTCTCATGGTAATCAATGCCTAACTGATCTTTTACATGCTGTTCTAATTGCTTACCGCCCATAGACTGACATGATTCGGCACGGCAAATGTGTATAGTTTGTTTACCTGGCGGGGTATCACGAAAATAATGATAAAAACTAATCACACCATGCACTTCGGCTCGAGAAAGATGCAGTCCCTGAGCGATGGCGGACACACTATCGGCTGGAATATAGCCTAAGGCATCTTGGATACCGTGAAGTATCGGTAAAAGGGCTCCAGGCTTGTCTTTGAGCGTAGTGATAACGGCTTGCACTGTCTCTTGAATACTATTTGATTCGGTCATTATGTTCTCTAAATTTTAGGACGCTTTTAATTTTAGTGAAACAAAACACATTCATCGCTGTGTCTTTTGATTTTGCTGCTTAGAATAGCATAAGTGCTATTTTATGTAAAAACTGATAAATAGCTACTAACTGTAAGCTTTATGTTTATACGACTCAAAACCATCAGCTCATTGATAACACCACTAACAGAGCAATTAATTAATCTGTGATAATCTATCACTCCATAGCCGCTAATGACAATGAATCTCAATCCATGAATACGATACAACCGCTCACAAACCTTGATGACTTAAGCTTTGATAACCATTTTATTCGCGATTTGCCCAGTGATACTGAAACTAATAATTATCCTCGTCAAGTGTTTGCTGCGTGTTACTCACCGGTATTGCCGACTAAGGTTGTTAAGCCCCAAAGAGTCGCGGTTTCTTCTGAAGTGGCAGAACTATTAGATTTATCGCCTGAACTTTGCAGCAGCGAAGACTTTACCCAAGTATTTACCGGCAACCGTCTATCGAAGGGCATGGAGTCTTATGCGCTTTGTTATGGCGGCCATCAATTTGGTCATTGGGCAGGACAACTCGGTGATGGTCGAGCCATTAATTTGGGCGAGATCATTAATAGCAAGGGTGAGCGTTGGGTTTTACAACTTAAAGGTGCAGGCCCTACACCCTATTCCAGAACAGCGGATGGCTTAGCCGTACTGCGTTCTTCTATCCGTGAGTTTTTATGCAGTGAAGCCATGCATCACTTAGGCGTTCCCACCACTAGAGCCTTAAGTCTTACTTTAACAGGCGAGTCGGTTATCAGAGATATGTTTTACAACGGCAACCGAAAAGCAGAGCCCGGCGCTGTCGTTTGCCGCGTGGCCCCTAGCTTTACGCGCTTTGGTAGCTTTCAACTCTTAACCGCACGGCGTGAGCTTGCTTTATTAAAGCAACTGGCTGACCACACTATTCGTACACATCATCCACACTTAGGCGAGCCCTCACTGTCTGTCTATTTAGCTTGGTTTACCGAAATCTGTCAAAAAACGGCTGAAATGATCGTGCATTGGCAACGCGTAGGCTTTGTGCATGGCGTGATGAATACGGACAATATGTCCATATTAGGCCTAACCATTGATTACGGCCCTTATGGTTGGCTAGAGAATTATGATCCTAATTGGACACCTAACACCACTGATGCCGAGCATCGACGCTATCGTTTTGGTAATCAGGCAGAAATCGCTTTCTGGAATTTAGGCCAGTTAGCTAATGCACTGTATCCATTGATTGAACAAGTAGAAGCCTTGCAAGAGGCGCTTAACGTTTATACCGCAACGTTTGAACAAGGCTGGCAAGCCATGATGGCTGATAAGCTGGGCTTAAGGTGTTATCAGCCAGAAACAGATGAAAGTTTGTTTAGCGACTTAATCGCCTTATTACAGCGCGTTGAAACCGATATGACCGTCTTCTATCGGCAACTCGCGATGATATCAAGGCAGGTTCAAGACCATGATGAGACTTTAATGCTACCGTTAATGAGCGCTTACTATGTGCCAGACCAACTGAGCGCCGAGTATAAAACACATTTATTAGCATGGCTTAATCGCTATATTAAGCGCGTACAACAAGATAACCGTTCAGATGAAGAGCGAAGAGCAGCTATGCACGCAGTCAACCCTAACTATGTATTGCGTAACTATCTGGCGCAACTCGCGATAGATAAAGCTGAAACAGGCGATTTTACGATGATTGATGAGTTACTAGACTGTTTACGTCGCCCCTATGATGAACAGCCTGATTATGTAGCCTTTGCCGAAAAACGCCCTGACTGGGCAAGGCAACGAGCCGGTTGCTCTATGTTATCTTGTAGTTCTTGAAGTGCAACAACGAGTCTTGTACCTATCATGCTGGACGGGGTTTGCAACCTCGTCCTTAATGTTTTTAGGATGTACTAACTAAGCGGCACACTCGCGAGACGGGGTTTATAACCCCGTCTCAAACGTTTGATATTGCCATTATCTTTGAAAGATCATCGAAGAAATAGGCCTACTTTTGGTTATATAACGCCGTTTGGGTGCATCTAAACGTTTCGATCGGGGTTGCAAACACCGCCCCGCATGTAGAATTATCGGGGTTCGTACCAGTCAAGCTCAAAAAACTTGAGCGTCGAGTTTAAATATTCATTTTTTAATGAGACATAATGTTCAGCAGAATATGCTAAGAAGGTTTTTTCACTCTCGGTTAAAGCTCTCGTCGCTTTGGCAGGTGAGCCTACATATAAATAACCGCCCTCTAGGTGTTTGCCTGGAGGCACTAAAGCACCAGCCCCTACCATCACATAAGGATCTAGCACAGCAAGATCCATGATGATGGCGCCTATGCCGACTAGGCAATAATCGCCTATAGTACACGCATGGATGACGGCTCTATGACCGATAGTCACGTTCTTACCTATTGTTAAGGGTTGGCCGTTCGGTGAAAATTTGCCGGCATGTGAAACATGCAGCACAGCACCATCTTGAATATTAGTACCATCGCCTATGGTGATGCGTTGCACATCGGCTCTGAGCACGGCAGTAGGCCAGATAGATACATCATCGCCTAGTGTGACATCACCGATGACCACCGCACTCTCGTCGATATAAACGGATGCGCCTAAAAGGGGCTGCTTATGGTTAAAAGGTCTAAGGGTCATAGTTAAGTTTGGGATAGATAGAATAAAAGCAGAATATTGACATAGATTAGCAATGTAGTGATAGTTAATCTGCACTAAAAGCGTTTAAGTAGACGAGCTTTATAAATTATTCCTAAGGGGATTTATGACTGTTATAAAAGGACAGGGTTTTACAGCCGAGATCATTCGATCATCCAAAAGAAAAACCTCGGCCATCAAAATACAAAAAGGCCAGGTCTATGTTATGGTGCCTAAGGGCTTAAGTCGGGTCGTTATTGAATCCTTAGTCATGAGTAAAACCCGCTGGATTACTGAAAAACTGACACATCAGCAGAGCCTATTGGCCTTGCCCGCCAAGCAGTTTAGCTCAGGTGAGCGTTATGCGTATTTAGGAGGCGAGTATGTGTTATCAATTATGGTCGGATTGAAGCCGATGATTAAGCTAGATCAGGATCAGTTAATCGTTTCTGTGCGCGATCAAAGCGTAGCGAATACTGCTATTATTAAAGCATTGCTCATTAATTGGTACAAACAGCAAGCGCTTGTCGCTTTAAAACTAAAAATGCAGCGCTATGCGTCTATTATCGGTGTGCAACCTACGAGTATCACGATTAAAACCTATAAAGCACGCTGGGGTAGTTGTAGTCTATCGGGTGCGCTACAGTTTAATTGGAAATTGATGATGGCACCTGAGAGTGTCGTCGATTATGTAGTTATTCATGAGCTCTGTCATCTTTTGCATCATAATCATTCACCGGCTTTTTGGGCAGCGGTATCTCAATATTGCCCTGATTACCGCACTCATAGTGTCTGGCTAAAAAGGCATGGCGCTAGATTAGAGATTTAAAAAAACGCATGATTATCAAACCTTCGTGGAGTGAGTATGAGCAATAAAGCAGCGCAGAAAATGAAAAGCACTCAGGGCTTTTGGAGTCAGCCGGTCGCTGATTATTTTGAGCAACTAACGAGTTCGCCTCAAGGACTCAGTGCAGAGCAAGCCGAACAGCGACTTAAACGTTATGGGCCTAATCGACTTAATAATAAAAAGGGAGCGGGCAATGTCAGCTTGTTTTTTGCTCAGTTTAAAAACTCTATTATTCTGATTTTGCTGTTTGCCACCGGCCTATCTTTCTTTTTAAAGGATCACGTAGATGCGGCGATTATCTTAAGTATCGTTTTAATCAGTGGATGTCTGGGCTTTTGGCAAGAAAAAGGGGCTGCCAATGCCATTAAAGAATTACTGGCTATGGTGCAAATCACCGTATCCGTGCTGCGTCAGGGGCTTTGTAAAGAACTCGCCAGTGATTGTCTAGTGCCTGGCGATATGATATTTCTCAAGGCCGGCGATGTTATCCCAGCTGATTGCCTGATCGTAACGTCTGATAATTTATTTATTGATGAGGCGATTTTAACGGGGGAGAGTTATCCGGTAGAAAAACTGGCCGGTGTCTTGCCTTATGGGACACCTTTAGGTCAACGTACTAATGCCTTATGGATGGGGACACATGTGCAAAGTGGTTCGGCGACCGCCTTAGTCATTGCCACTGGCCTTGCCACCGAGTTTGGCAAGTTATCGTTGCGCATCAAGCTTAAAACACCAGAAACGGAGTTTGAGCGGGGGGTTAGGCGCTTTGGTTATTTACTGATGGAAGTGACCTTGATCTTGGTCATTCTGATTTTTGCGGTCAATGTTTACCTAGCTAAGCCAGTGGTGGATTCATTTTTGTTTGCACTGGCACTAGCTGTCGGTTTAACGCCGCAATTATTGCCCGCCATCATTAGTGTAAACCTGGCGCATGGTGCTAAACGTATGGCAGCACAGAAAGTCATCGTCAAACAACTGGCCTCCATCGAAAATTTTGGCAGTATGAATGTCTTGTGTTCAGATAAAACCGGCACGCTAACCGAAGGTAAAGTACGCTTACAGAGTGCCTTAGATGCTTATGGCGTGGCCAGCGATACCGTAGCTCGTTATGCTTATCTTAATTCAGTGTATGAAACCGGTTTTACTAATCCAATTGATAATGCCATTAGGCAATACCGAACATTTGATTTAGACGGCACTGAAAAACTGGCAGAAATTCCTTATGATTTTTATCGTAAGTGTTTAAGTCTATTAGTCGAGGATCAGGGGCAAACGCTGTTATTGACTAAAGGCGCTTTAACCAATGTGCTGGCTTTGTGTTCTGAGACTAAATCTAATCATGGGGGTACTATTGCCATAGAGTTAACACGTACCCAAATACTCAAACGTTACGAAGACTTTAGTCGGCAAGGCTATCGTACCTTAGGCTTGGCTTATAAGCGCTTGGTTAATCGTGATGATCTTAATAAGGCCGATGAATGTGATATGTGTTTTTTAGGGTTTTTAGTGTTTTTTGATCCCCCTAAAGCCGATAGCTCCAAAACTATTTCTCAGTTAAAGGAGCTTGGCGTGACCTTGAAAATTATCACGGGCGATAATCGTTTAGTGGCTGCCACAGTCAGCAAACAATTAGGCGTCGCTGAACAAGCCATACTCACGGGCCCCGAAATTCGTGAAATGAGTGATCTAGCGCTAGTCAATCAAGTGGCCGTGGTCGATTTATTTGCCGAAATTGAGCCCAATCAAAAAGAACGTATTATCTTAGCCTTAAAAAAAGCCGGCTTTGTGGTCGGTTATATAGGTGATGGCATTAATGATGTTTCGGCATTACATGCCGCTGATGTCGGTATTTCTGTGCATAATGCCGCCGATGTCGCCAAAGAAACCGCACAAATTGTCTTAATGGAGAAAAGTTTAGGCGTGTTGGTACAAGGCGTTAAAGAAGGGCGCACCACCTTTGCTAATACCTTAAAGTATGTGTTTATGGCCACCAGTTCTAATTTTGGCAATATGTTTAGCATGGCCGGTGCCTCGTTATTTTTACCTTTCTTGCCCTTGTTGCCTAAACAAATTTTATTAACCAACTTACTGACAGACTTCCCAGAAATGACCATTGCTTCTGATAATGTCGATGCGCAAATGGTTGCGCAGCCAAGGCGCTGGGATATTAAATTTATTCGTAAGTTTATGATTACCTTTGGTCTGGTCAGCTCACTATTTGATTATATGACCTTTGGCTTATTGCTGAGCTTAGAGGTATCCGCTGAGCAGTTTCGTACTGCCTGGTTTTTAGAATCGGTGGTTTCAGCGGCACTGATTGTTTTTGTGGTGCGTAGCAGCAGTGCTTTTTTTAAAACGCGTCCTGGCAATTATTTAATCGCAGCAACGCTGAGCATAGTCGGTATTGCCGTGATGTTGCCTTACACGCCTTTTGCCCCTGTGATTGGTTTTGTACCTTTGCCAGCCTCTTTATTAGCCCTGTTAGCCCTGATCGTAGTCATGTATTTAGGCGCGGCTGAAATTACCAAGCATGTTTTTTATCGCTACATCAAGATGTAGATAGATAATTCAAGTCGGTTGAGTGTAGTTTGAGTAAAAATAGACTCAAGCCATTCACTCAGCAGAAAACGTTTGAAGTGCAGCAGTGACCTTTAAAAACAAGGATAGTCAATGAAAAAAAAAGTAGTAACAGCATTAATTGTTGTGGTGGCCGGTCTTGCTGTTTTGGGTTCTTTGTATTACTGGAATGAGCAAAAAGAGCATGAAAAACAAAAAGACATCGAAGGCAACAAAACCACCGAATGGTCTAATGTTGGCGGAGTAGAAGGTAGTTACACCAGTTATGTGGATTTAAAATCTATTCATGTCGAAGGAAAGTATGTATCAGTCATCGTGCTGATTGATTATAAAAAAGTACATCGCGATCTAAAAGATTTTTCTGCCAAGAAAAATCTTTTATTTAATTGTGAGACTAACAATGGTTTCTTAGAAGCATGGGATAAGCGATATACCGAGCCTATGGGCGGTGGAGCACTCATTAGTTACGAAAGTGTTGAAGACATTGAATTAAAAGAGCCAGAAGTCATATTCCCACATGATCGAAAAATTCTTGAAGTGACGTGTAAGGTATCAAAAAATAAGCCTGATGAAACCAATAAGCCCTTAGAACCCGTTAACGTTAAAGACGCCACGTAGTTTTGCCGGTTCTCAACTTATAGGTGCTTGCTTTAAGCTTTCGAGTTTAATTACTTGTAAAAATAAGATGACTACCTTATTATTACAATGGTTTTAATTAAGGAGAATAGCTTATGCGTGTTGAAGATTTAATGAAGTCAAAAGTATTTACGGTTGAGCAACATGACCTGATTGATAGGGTCTTTTTTTTAATTCATTACGAAAAAGTTCGTCACATCCCCGTGATTGAAAAAGGCAAAGTGATTGCCATTGTTTCTGACAGGGATCTTTACAAAGCCTTGGGGCCAAGAAATAACTCTAACGCCATAGAGCCTGCTAGTGATAAAAATACAGTAGAGCTGCATGTCGTTCCTCAAAAAGTACAACACATCATGCGTCGTGGCGTATTAACGGTTAATCCAGAGACTTATGTGTCAGAAGCCGCAGCGCTTATGGCCGATCATAAGGTGGGTGCTTTACCCGTCGTCGATAAAGATCATAAATTAGTCGGCATTATATCCGCTACCGATATACTTCGAGTTTTTTCAAAAATCGAGAAGTTGAGTGAAAAAAGACAGCAAAGAATAGAGTCAGGTGTCAGTCATACTTAAGGTAGGATAGAGGGTCAGTACGTAGGGGCGTATTGCATACGCCTTTATAAAATACACCCTATAACATTGAACTTTACATGCGGGGCGGGGTTTGCAACCCCACCCCAAATATTTGATGCTGCCACCAATCGCGAGACGGGGTTTATAAACCCGTCTCAAACGTTCGATGCCGGTCGGGGTTTGCAACCCCGCCTCAAACGTTTGATGCTGCCACTCCGTCTCAAACGTTTGATATTGCCATTATCTTTGAAAGATCACCAAAGAAACAGGCCTACTTTTGGTTATATAACGCCATTTGGGTGCATCTAAACGTTTCGATCGGGGTTGCAAACCCCTACCGGCATTGTCATCATCGCAATGTGGTGGGCTTAGCTTGATGCGTATGGGTTGCAAACCCCGTCCAGCATAAGGCTCAATGCGGCTAATCAATAATTATACTCACCGGTTGAGTCCAAACACCTGCGCCTAGGCGACCAATGCCACGTAATCTTACCCAATAGGTCTGTGCAGGTATCAATCCTTCCAAAACAATATGAGTACTGCTTAACGACGTGAGTTGATGCCGCCAATTATTTTCGATAGTAGGGTCATCTTGTGCAGTCTGCACTTCATAACTACCGGCACCTTGTAAAACATCGGCGTGAATGTTTAAGCTACCTTTTTTTAGCCCATGAGTCACTTGCACATTACTCGGTGCAGGCAGCGGATTATTGCCACTGCTATGCACGCTATCATTGCGTAAATCATAGCCAGATGTGGCTAGTATAAGGACATCACCTTGGGCGCTTATTTCAAGATAAGGGGCGATTCTTTTAAGATAATCCGTTAAGGTGGCTCTTGCCGTATTGCGCTCGGCTATTTTCAGGGTGTCGCGTGATAAAGCGGCATGGTAGGCATCAAGATAAGCCCTATAAGCCGCGATTAGTTGAGCTAAGGTTGGTAATTGCGGTAACCAAGGTTCAGAAAAATGCTCATTATTGGTAAGGGCGGCTATGATAGCGCCAGTTTTAGCCAGTAAGTCAGCTTCGCTCAAGCGCTCAAAGCTAACAAGAAGTTTTGCTTGCATGGGATTTCTCCGTAGGAAAGGTAAAATTAAACAACAGTGTTTTGGTGTTAGGTCAACTATAAAGATTTACAAAGTTTTGTCAAGAAAGTTATGAGGATTTTTTTATCAGATCAGCGTTACTTTGCTAAAAAAACAGGCCGCAGCTTAAGCAATGTAAGGCCACACTTTAGACAATGCACTAGCGCATTCATTGCGATGTGGGGCTTAATTTTATATAAAGTGGCGGCACAGGCATTGCAAGGTGAGCTTTAAATGATATAAAGTCGGGGCGAGTTTAAAGTGATGTGGCGGGTAAAAAAAACAGTCATGGACGATAAAATAAATTATAGCCCCTGCGGTCTAAGTCATGCGCGACTGCTTTTGCCTGTCTGTGGGGGCGCATTGATATCAATGCAGTCGGTGTCGGTAGGATAGGCAGGGTCGGTAGGATGGGCAAAGCGTCAGCGTGCCCATCAACACACCCTTCAATACAACTATTGGTTTAGATGCTGCTTAAATGTGGCTAATAACGCGCTTATATTGATAGGTTTGATCACAAAACCATTCATGCCAGAGGCCAGACAGCGCTGTTTGTCTTCTTCTGCTATGCTAGCACTAAAAGCGATCACAGGTAGTTGTGCGTAGTGTGTTTGCTTACGAATTTCTAATGTGGTTTCATAACCATCCATGTCAGGCATATGTAAATCCATTAATACAATATCAAAGCGTTGTTGGTCTAATGCCGCTAATGCTTCTAGGCCATTATTAACCAGCACTATGCTGCTACCGAGGCGTTTGAGATATACAGTAATGATCTTCTTGATGAAATCATCATCTTCGGCCACCAATACTCGAACACCGCTCAGCGCTTCTGAGTCTGGCGTTATAGTCGGTGTGAGTTTCGGCTCAATAGTGGCTAAGACCAGCGGTAGCTCTAGCTCAAAGCTAAAGCAACTACCTAAGCCATAGTCGCTGTCTAGCTTAATGTTAGCGCCCATCAGTTGCACAAAGCTTTGGCTGATGGCGAGTCCTAAACCGGTGCCTTCAAAGTTTCTCTCGTAACCATCGTCCACCTGACTAAAGGGCAGAAACAACTTAGCTTGCTGCTCGGCACTGATACCCATGCCGGTATCGGTCACCGCAAATAATAGCCGCGCCTGCTGATCATCGAGTTGTTGTAGACTAATGTTCAGCGTCACTGAGCCTTGCTGAGTAAACTTGATGGCATTGCCCAGCAGATTAATGAGTATTTGTCTTAAGCGTTGGCTGTCACCAATAAGCGCATCCGGCACCTTAGTCTCGATGTCTATGGTTAAGGCCAAACCTTTCGTTTGCGCAGCGTGAATAAATAAGCCATGCAGCGTTGTCTGTATCTCCGTTAGCTTAAAGTGTCCTAGCTGCAGCGTCATCTGTCCGGCTTCTAGCTTAGAGACATCTAGAATGTCATTAAGGATAGCGAGCAAGTGCTTAGACGCGGTATTGATGTAGTGTAAATATTCGGAAGTTTGGGGAGGGACTTCTTCATGCATAGCTAGATCAGAAAAACCAATAATCGCGGTCATGGGCGTGCGCAGTTCATGTGACATATTCGCTAAAAACTGTGCTTTGCTATTGGCTAAGTGTTCAGCTTGCTCAATATCCTCTTTAGCGGCTAACAACTGAGTTTGTTGTTTTTCTTTTTCATGCAGCAGTAACAAGCTATGTTTATGTTGCTGTTTAAGTTCTTCGGTGCTCTTATTGATCAACTGCTGTAGCCAACGCGCACGTCCTGATGCTACCAGTGATGTTAGACTGACTAGACTGGTCAATAGCAAGCCTAGTAACATCATTAACTCTGTATATCCTGAACGATGCGAAGCAAAGTAGTCTTGTTTAGGCGTCACTTCAAAGAGCCAAGTTCTACCGCCAAAAGGCAGAGTGATGTGGCTGCTTAAGGTTTTTTTTGCGCTGAACCAGGCTTTTTCCTGTATGACTAGAGGCTCAGGAAAGAATTCATCACTGGTATACAACAATTGCTCGGTTATCGGTGCCGTGCTATCAAGTAAGCGATAAGCTAAGCCGCTGGTCTTTATGTGTTTAAGTGCGCTAATAACCACATCATTAAGCCTTAATGCGCCAACAACATAACTAGAAATAGCTAAACGCTTTTCTGATGGCGTTTGTATGGGAAGATCAGGGCGATAGAGGGGCATTATAGCCAGTACGCCATATTGAGTTTGGTCTTGAAGCAACTTAATTCGAGTGCTTATCGTCAACGCTCCGCTATCGGTGGCGATATTGAGCGCAGTTAAGCGTGCAGGATTCGATGATATATCGAAACCTAATGCTCTTTTATTGGTTTGATAAGGCTCTAT
>TBL_comb47_HYPODRAFT_10000686_pt1 | contig 44717 bp, 60 predicted proteins | sample TroBogypolimnion_40_FD_10682 | JGI IMG/M metagenome (IMG submission 10682)
GAAGCTTACTCTTGGTCTATTTGATAAGTTTACCTGGGACTACTTGCACACTGGTGGCAAATTGATGGTTGCAGAGGGTTACTTAGAGAAAGCTCGTATCCAAGCTGCTAAAGAAGGCAAACCATTTGATGAGACTAAAGCTCGTAAAGAGATCTCTAACTTTGTCAATGACTCCTTTGGTGGTTTGAATTGGTTTGAAGCTGCTACGTCTGCTCGTACTGAAATGGGTAAACGTATTGCTATGGCTGCATACAACCCTGCTGGTCGTAGAGCATTGCAACTAGCATTGTTTGCTCCCGACTGGACTATCTCTACTCTTCGTGCCTTTACTGCTGCTTTGCCTAAAGACCTTAACCCAACTAAGTGGCAACCTGTAGAAGGCATTAAAGGCATGATGGCTCCTACAACCAAAGCAGACTACGCTAGGTTGTATCAGTTTAAGACTGCTTTGACTTACTTCACCTTGTTGAATGCTATCAACATGATGACAGCTAACAGACCTATCTGGGAAAACAAAGATGCAACTCGCATTGAGTGGCCTGATGGTACGTCTATGCAAGCTATGAAGCACGCTATGGAACCGTACCACTGGATTGCTGATCCAGATAAAACTTTGTCTAACAAGTTGGGGTTTATACCAAAAGCTGCTATTGTTGGTATTGGTGGTTTGGAGTACGCATCTCCTGATGCCCCTAAACTAGTTGACCGCAGTGCTATTGGTAGACTAGAAGCTGTAGGTAAAATGGCTGTGCCTTTCCAAGTATCAGCAGCTAGTACTGCTCCTGAAGGAGAAGGTGCTAAGAGAGCGTTACTGGGAACATTAGGCTTCCCCATCTATGGTGGCACTGCCGAACAACGTAAACAACAAAGAGCCGAACGTGAGAAACAACTTAAAGAAGCTGCTAAACGTTACAAAGAGAAGGCTAAGGAAAAAGGTTGGGATCAACAATGAAACTTCTAATCATTGACCAGTTTGACTGTGGCTTCTCTATGGACTTGGCTATCAAGTCTGCTGCTTATGGTCATGAAGTACGTGTGTACATGCGTAACAACTTTGATGGTAGCCGTTGTGAGAACGGTGATGGTATGGACTGTTTCAAGAAGGTAGCTGATTGGGAATCCAGTATGAACTGGGCTGACCTTATCTTTGTTACTGATAACAGTCGTTACATCCAGAAGCTTGAGAGCTATCGTCGTAAGGGTTATCCCATCTATGGCTGCAATGTAGAGGGTGCTCGTTGGGAACAAGATCGGGAGTACGGAGCTGCTGTTTTTGAGAGAGCTGGTATCCCAATTATTCCTACCATGAAGTTTTCTAAATACGATGAGGCTATTTCTCACGTTCTTAGTAACAAAGACAAACGCTTTGTGTCTAAGCCTATTGGTGACGGAGACAAGGCTCTTAGCTACTGCTCTAAAGACTGGCGAGACATGGTGTTCATGTTGAACAAGTGGAAGAAGAGCAACGCCTATGACGGTGACTTTGTTCTCCAAGAGTTCCACGCTGGATCTGAGATGGCTGTTGGTGGTTGGTTTGGTTTGGGTGGCTTCTCTAAACACTTCCTTGAGAACTGGGAGTTTAAAAAGCTAATGTCTGGTGACTACGGTCCTGCTACTGGTGAGCAAGGTACTGTTATGCGTTACACCCAGAAGTCTTTGTTGGCTGACAAGGTTCTTAAACCCCTTGAAGACTTTCTTCACGGCATTGGTTACTCTGGCTACATTGATGTCAACTGTATCATTGATAATAAGGGTAATCCCTGGCCTCTAGAGTTTACTACTCGTCCTGGTTGGCCTCTGTTCCAGATCCAACAAGCTCTTCACATTGGTGATCCTGTGCAGTGGATGCTTGACTCTCTTGATGGTAGAGATACTCTTAAGGTTAAAGAAGACATTGCTTGCGGTATTGTTGTATCTCAACCTGACTATCCCTATAGCAACGTTAAGAAGAAGGAGAACACTGGGTATCCTATCTTTGATTTGACTATGGAAGATGCTACTAAGAACATCCACCTGTCAGAAGTTAAAATGGGTTTTAGTCCTGGTAAAGACGGTAAAAACACCGAGCCTTGCTTGGTAACTGCTGGTTCTTATGTGTTGACTGTCTCTGGTGTCGGCAAGACTGTTGATGATGCTAAGTGCAAAGCATACGATACGTTCAAGAAGAAGATCCACATGATCAACTCTCCTATGGTACGAGATGACATTGGTGAGAAACTTGAGAAGATGTTGCCTGAACTGCAAAAGAACGGCTATTGCAAAGACGTTAAGTACAAGTAATCATGGCTAACCCTAACACCCCCATACCACAGTCTCCCATTGGGGAGAATTTCCAGTGGAGAGATTGGTTCCAAAGACTTAGTAACCGAGTCTATGGATCGTTGTCTTCTCAGAACTCTAACGGAGTGGACATTACTGGTGGGACTATTGACAACACAGCTATTGGATCTAAGACCCCCTCTACGGGGTCTTTTACTAGCTTAAAGCTAGGTGCTCCCCTTGATGTTGAGTACGGTGGTACTAATGGGTTTGCTATACCTAGAGCTGGTGCTGTAGCTTATGGTAATGGTGGTGCTTACGCTTTCACAAGTGTCGGTACTTCTGGACAAGTACTGACATCTAGAGGTAGTGCTGCTCCTGTTTGGTCTGCTGCTGCCACTGGTACTGTCACTAGTGTTGGTCTGTCACTGCCATCTATCTTTAGTGTTAGTGGCTCTCCTGTTACTAGTAGCGGTACTCTTACTGGTACTTTTAACACCCAGGCTGCTGCTTTGGTGTTTGCTGGCCCTGCAACTGGTAGTGCTGCTACTCCTACATTTAGAGCTTTAGTTGCTTCTGATTTACCTTCTTTACCTTACGGTACTGGTACGGTTACATCTGTTAGTGGTACTGGTACTGTCAATGGTATTACGTTGACTGGTACAGTTACAACTACTGGGTCATTAACATTAGGGGGAACCCTAAGTGGCATATCAAACAGTCAGCTTACGTACTCTAGTATTACGGTCAATGGTACTAGCATTGCTCTGGGTGCTAGTGGATCGATTACTGCCGCGAATCCCTACGCCCTTACTATTGGTACTGGACTTTCTGGTTCCTCTTATATCGGCTCATCTGCAGTAACAATTGCTCTAGCCAATACAACTGTCAGTGCTGGTAGCTATACCTATGGTTCGTTTACTGTTGATGCTCAAGGTCGATTGACTGCAGCATCTAGTGGTACAGCTCCTGTTACTTCTGTTGCAGCTACAGCTCCTATTGCTAGTAGTGGTGGTACAACTCCAACCATTTCTATATCCCAAGCTACAACCAGTACCAATGGTTATCTAAGTAGCACGGATTGGAATACGTTTAACAACAAACAGCCAGCGGGTACATACGTAACCTCGGTGTCTGGTACTGCCCCTGTTGTATCGTCAGGCGGCACAACACCTGCTATCAGTATGGCTGCAGCTAATGGCAGCACTAATGGTTACTTGACCTCAACTGATTGGACAACCTTTAACAATAAGCAGCCCGCAGGTACGTATGTTACGTCTGTATCTGTAGCTTCTAGTAATGGGTTTGCTGGTACTTCTAGTGGTGGAGCTACTCCATCGTTAACGTTGTCCACAAGTATTACTGGCTTGTTGTATGGCAATGGTACAGCTTTAGCTGCTGCAACTATTAGTAGTCCATTAGCCTACTCTGCTGGTACATTAAGTATTGGTCAGGCTACAACATCTACTAATGGCTATTTAAGCAGTACTGATTGGAACACTTTTAATAATAAGCAACCTGCTGGTTCTTATTTGACTGCTGTTACTGCTGATGCTCCTCTGTCTGGATCTGGGACATCTGGTAGCCACTTGGTTATTTCCCAAGCTACTACTAGCACTAACGGGTATTTGTCTTCTACAGACTGGAATACATTTAATAACAAACAAGCTGTATCCACACCTGTTACCATCTCTGCTAGTACGTACAGTGTTGGTACAACAGACCTATGGCTTATCAACAACTATGCGGGTACGTGTACTCTTACACTTCCTGCAGCATCAAGTTATTCAGGAAGAGTTTTAAATGTTCAAAACTATCAAGCTTACACTGTTGTGTCTGCTTCTAGTAACGTTGTTTCTATTAGCGGTGGTAGCGCAGGTACGGCTATCCTTAACGCTATAGCCGGTGATAGATGTACACTTGTATCTAACGGCACTAATTGGTTGATTACTGATTACACACCTAACAACATTCTTCTGTTGAATTAATATGCAAATCTCTGATGAAGCCCTGCAGTTTGTTAAAGACACTCTGGGGTTTAGAGCTAGACCCTACAAGAACACCAAGAGTCAGCTTTGCATAGGTTATAACCACGTTATAGCCCCTGGAGATGGGGTTGCTGATAACGACATCATCAACGCCCATAAAGCAACAAGCCTCCTGTATGAAGACATACAGAAGGCTCTTGTTGGTGTAGATGTTCCTAAGAACATCACACAGGATGAGTTTGATACCTTAGTACTCAGTGAGTTGCTTTGGTAGCTACTTCTTGTTGCCAAGCTCGGTGAACCGACTTAAGAAGTTGTTCTAGATCTTGGATCTTTTCGTAAGCTTCAATAGCAAACTGTTCTAAATTCTCCCTTTGCCAAAGGGTAAAGTCTGTATGTTGAAAACTCTTTTGTGGCATAGAGTCAGCGATATTCATTTCAGTCCTTAAAGTGTTGGTTAATAAAAGTTAACTATCTCTTCCTAGCTCGTGTTTCATTTGCATCCACTCTGGAGGGCATAGGCGCATCTGGTGGGGGTGTTACTATAGCCCATAGACGTATCCAGCGGTTGTTAATACGTGTCCAACTAATAATATAAGTATCAGGCATACGATTTATTGTTGTTGCTACTGACTTAGGTTTGAGGTCTAAGTCTCCAGCAATAGTCTTGACTGACATACCCCCCGTAAATTCTTGGAGGTAAGCTCGTAGCCTCTTAGTGATAGCTGGCATTATGTGTTCTTTTCCTTGAGTTTGGCTTCGATGTCTTTGGCAAAGTCATCCATCCATGCGCCATAAACAATTCGCCATTCAGCAGATAGTAGTTTTAAATCTTCCTCTGTAAGCCCAACCCATGTGCGCTGTGGTGACAACATTTTTTGAACATCCCCACACATTACTTTGATTGCGTTGTAGCCTTCAGGATCATTGTTGTCTGCAAGATCATAAGCCTCTTGCATAATCCTGATTCTGATGGGTTCAAAGTCTTTGTTGCTTATCCACCCCACAGGCTCCTGCACAGGTGCTGCAAGGGCTTGCTTAATGGCGGTGATTGCTTCATCGCATATACGCAAGCCTTTGCGCTCTGCTTCTGCATACATTTGCATAGCTTCCAGCGCCTCAAGCGCCATGCGTAGGACTTCGTTTTTAGTCATGTGTTCTCCTTACGTTGTACGTGAGAAGCTAGCAGCCACTTGTCACCAAGGAACTTGACAGACCTAACCCACTGACGTTGGTTGTGCCTATTGGTTTGGGTTGATACATAGGAAGTGTTAAACAATTCTCTTACGTGTTTAAGCATTCGTGTGTTCATTTTTATCTACTCTCTCATAGAAAAATACAATGTCTAGGTTGTAATCTTTAGCAGTTGTTTGCAGAACCTTTTGGATCTGTTTCTCCTGCTCTTCTTTAGCCCACTTCTTTTGCATAGCATTGATGAGCTTGTTGTTTTTGGTTGCTGCTTCTGCTGAGATCTTCATACAGGTTTAATCGTTATGGTGTGGTCGTCTTCAACTGTTTTAAGTTGACCTCTATGGATACCCAACAACATGATTGCTGTTGTGTTCCTGTAAGCTATGTATTTAGTACTTAGAGTGAAGTACAAATATACAAACACTGCTAGTGCTACTAATAACACTACTTCTAGCAAAGTAAATTCAATCATATATACCTCTGAATAAATTCCATCCAATGCTCGGTGTTAGAGAACACACAAGCATCAAGACCATTCTTAGCTGCCCAATCTAAATAAGATGTCTTACTCTTCTTAGATAGCCCTTGGTTACGCTGCAACACGTAGAGAATAGTTACCTCTGGGTGCTGCTGCTTTAACAGCACAGCTTTCTTCCTGTCAGCTCCTGTCCATAGACCTTTGGTTTCTATGTAGACGTTATTAGTAACAGTAAAATCTGGTGTGTATGTGTGGTTACTTGCCGGTATTACGTACTTGATCTTGTCTTGTTCGTAGGCAAGGCTCCATCCCTTTGCTTCGCAAGCGGTTTGGAAACGTTGTTCTAAACCACTGCGGTACGCTGAAGGGTTATGTTTTTTTGGTCTTGGCATTACGCTCTTCTCTTACTTCCATGAACACTTCTGCCCAAGCAAAGCATACGCTAACAACTTCGTGAGAGGTTGTATCTCGTCGTGCTATTGCTTTACGGGTTGATTCTGCATTAGCTAGCTCTGAAAGCATAGCTACAGCAACATACTCTTTCATGGTCATGTGCTGCATGTTGATGTCTGTTGTCATTTCAGTTCCTCCGGCAGTTCAACTTCATCTCCCAGCTTGCTTGCGACATAGCAGCGCATCGCGGCAATTAGGGGTGTCGGGCCAAACTCAGTTAATCGAGCAGCCCAATCACAGCCAACCCAACGAGGCTGACAGGTGTCATAACACAAAGTGATCTTTTCCCGCTCAATGATTGGCCCACCTTGCGCCCAGTAAAGGGAGGGCTCATACATTACAATTGTTGGCTTCATGTTCTGCCCCAGAATCACAAAGTTTCGAGCACCCGTGAACGGGGCCAACACCAAAGCCACCCCCTCACACTTCGCCACCGCCCAATCGAGGGCAGCGCCTGTTAATTCACTTGTTTTCATCCTCGTAACTCCTCTTGTGTTGCCTCCTCGCTTTGGGGCGAGTCGGTTGTTGGTGCTGCTCTTAGGTGTGGTGGTTCCCAACTGTCGTTGGGCTTCTGCCAGATGTAGAGTAGCTTCATATTGAGGTGAAAGCGTTCGTCATCGTTATAGAGTTCACGGCACTTGTTGTACCACTCTTCCTCAGTGCGAAGCTCTGCTAAAGCTTGCTCTGCTTTTACTGGGCCAATGCCAGCTACCCCGATGATGTTATCGCTCCTGTCACCTACGAGACTCTGTATATACAAAAACTTTAGTCCTTTCTCAGGGACAACAACACTGTGCAACTTCTTAACAAAGTTGTAGTGACGTCCTGGGATCTGGAGTAAGTCTTTGTCTATGCTGCAGATGACTGTTGAGAGATTGATCTTATCCTGCTGGATACCCATCTCATCGTCTGCTTCATAGCCGTTGCAAATAAATGCTTTGTGTTGTGTTACTAGGAACTCTCGTACTGCTTCCCAGTGCTTAGGTCTGCTGTCTGGTCTGTTAGCCTTGTAGCTAGGAGCAATCTCTCTACGAAAATTACCACTACCTGTAAGGTAAACGTTGTAAGAATCAGCTTTAGTGTCTGCAAGAATGTCTTGCATCATTTGGTCAGCTCTTGATTGAGCTATCCAAGCTTCATCTTCTTCAGCAGAGGCAGCAGCTCGGTACACTACGATGTCACCATCGACTAATGCTCTCATAACTATCTTTCTATCTTGTGTTTCACGTGGAACAAAAAAGAGTAGAAGCCTCGATTTGGTCTTCAACTAGACAGGGCAGAAAGCCAGAAAATTCCCTGTGTCGACATCCTCGAATGCTGGCTTAACAGCTTCTACAAAAACCTACATACGGGCAACTGCGTAGGGATACTTAGAACAAGGTTGAAATGTCCGATTCAACTTCGTTTGCGACTTCGTTAGTAGCAGATTCTAGGTCAAGATCACCTGCAGTGTAAGCCTCAAACTTACGAGCAAATTGAATAACCAGATCCAGAGTAGATAATTCTAATTCAAAAGGCTTACCACCTCGTGCTGCAATGTAAATATCGGTAGCACGAGCCAATGCGTTCTGACGAACAATAGCACGATCACCATGCAACGGAGGGATAGGAAACACTTTCTCTTTGTAACCACCACCACTAAAAGTCTTGCCTACTACGGGAGTAGGAGTTGATGCTGGACTTGCTGCAGCAGGTGCTGTTGTTCCTTTGGAAAGAACAATAACCTTCTTAGTCTCAACACCATAAGTACCAGTGACACCATCAAACTCAACTTGATTGCCAACCGAAACACCAGGATCCTTGAAACCACATTTGACCCAAGTGCCATTAACCTTCATAGAGAAGGTAGGTTTCAAACCAAACTTAGTGTTTACGTCTTTTGTAGAAACGGATTCTACGATACCTGTCATCATTGTCATATTAGATTTCTTCAATATTAAACCAATTAACACCAACAGATGCTCCTGCATTGAGCTTCAGAGCAAGTGGTGTGCCAAACGTATCCAAGAAATACTCATGAGTCCTACTCAACATGTTCTTAATAACCTCTAGAAATCCATTTAAGAAATCTTCGTGTACGTCAAACATGATTGAGTCGTGAATGGTGTTAACCATTTTGACTTTATCGTGATCCTTGAGTACCTTGAAGATATTGCCCAACATCATTGGAACAATATCACCAGTAGCTAAACCTTGAATTGGATAATTCTTTAGTTCAGTTGGACTGAAGTTGTACGATCTGCTCGACCAACTACTGTCACTGTGATACTCCTGAAAGTAGAATCGCCTACCTGTTTCAGTTACGTGCGTATAGCTTCGTACCTTATCAAGTAAACCGTCTTCTCCTTTGGAGTATTGAGCATGTTTCTCAACATGCGCCGCAAATGATGTGTGCCATACAGCTACGCTAGGGTAGCGACCATAGAACACATCAATAAACTTCTTAGCCTCGTCTAGGCTGCATCCAGCTTGTTTGCTGATAGCTTTAGCACCAGCACCGTAGATCAATTGGAACGTACGAGACTTGAAAGGCTTACGCTCTTCCTTGGTTGGATACCTACCAAACATATCTTTGTACAACTCAGAGTGAATGTCAGCACCACCTGAGATGTCTTTGATAAGTTGTTTGTCATTGGTAACGTGAGCAAGAGCTACAACCTCTAGTTGATTGAAGTCAACCTCAACAATACGACCACCTGGAAAGCGAGATGTAAAAATCTGCTTGATAGGGTTGTTGCTGATGTTTTGTAGATTAGGGCTTGTTGATGACAAGCGACCTGTAACAGTCGATGTGTGATTTAACTTGCCGTGTATGTATGATGCACCGTCGTGCTTAACGATGATGTGCTTGCTAAGACCTTGTACATACGTTGAGAGCTGCTTAGACAACTCACGATATTTCAACAGCTTGTTGATGATTGTCTTAGCTTTAAGATCAAGCGTATGGTTCAACATGTCGTTAAGGACTTCATCGTCAACAGACACTTGGCCTGTCTTAGCTGATACTTTGTCGGGATCAGGAGTGTACTTGATAAACGGCAGCAACGTAACTGCTTTCTCTACCAATTTAAATTTAGGCTTACCATTCTTGTAGAAGCCTACTTCCTCTTTGACCTTGACTTTCTTAGTACCACCGAAGAAGAACTGTGACCACTGTTTAGGACTATTGATATCTTCAAGATGTCCACGAGCTAGCTCTTCCAAGTCAAGCTTGACTTGTACGTACTCGTTGACAACCTCAACTGTGTACTTATCAAGTGCTTCTTTGTCAATGTGTAAGCCGTTGAACATCATCTCTGTTGTAGCGTGTAAGGCTAGCATTTGAGACTGAATAAGTTTTAGTTGATTCTGTGCTACAGCTTGCTTGTATTGCTTCTCAGCAATGATGCGAGTGTTGTATACGTCCTGTTCAAGATAAGGAATCAACTCCTCTTTGGGAATCTTGTCAGAACCTAAACCAGCTTCAAAGTATTTCTTGATGCGATCATCTTTAACTTCTAGTCCATACTTAACTGACAACTCATCTAAGCTAGAGAACTTAGTGCGTTGACCTGTAAGGATGTACTCAGCTAGTTGTGTATCCCAGATCATGTGGTTCTGTAGAACCTCTTTGGCATGTGTACCTATCTTAAACAGATACATTAAGTCAAAGCTTAGATTGTGACCACATAGGATTGCATCTCTGGGGAAGGTATATAGCTCACGCTCAAATACTTCTTCCTCGTATGTTGTTGCACTGAAGTCATCTGCGTCTATGCCATAAGCTACTACGTAGTTATCTGGATGACTAGGATGCGCTGATCCGATTTCTTCATTACCGTTGAGTGTTGTCTCAACATCTATAGCTACAAATGTAGGATTGGTCATGGTTTTCCAATCGCCTTTCTTTAGTTAATTTACTCATACCTAGCACGGATAGGATCAATAGTCACAAGGTATTGACCGTGACGTTCTGACTCCATCTGTTTAGCACCACCACCAGGAAGTTTGTTCTTAGGAACATTGATAGTACGGATCATCTCTTCCTCTGGACTCTTAGGTTCCTTGTACTTACCTAACGTGATAACAACGTCAGCTTCACCAGGCTTGTCAGTCTTGGAACCACGAAGAGCATCAAGACCAATAAACGGAGGATCTTTGAGATCTACAGCAGTAGCACTTAGCTGTGATGCAGCAATAACTGGACCATAGCTACGAGCTAGCTCACGTGCCCACTTGTAGATCTTACCTAGACGTATGTCTTCTCTGTCGTCAGACTTACTAAAGCCATCAACCTTGTCAAGCTGATCGAATACGATCAAACCTGGATTGACTTCTTTAAAGAGAGTCTCAAGGTCTTTGAGATTGTTGGTGTCTTTAGTAACACGGATCTTATCTTTGTTACCACCCATAAGAGTTGTGTAAGCATCCATAGCTGCCTTAGAGTCAGCAATGATGTCTTTAGACTCTTTACCGAGAGCAGCTTGAACGATACGGAAGAACACAACAGAAGATTCTTCTTCGTTGTTAACCCACACCACAGGACGATCCTTGGGAAGTTGTTGAGCCAGATAGCTCACCTCACTGGCTAAGAAAGTTGTCTTGCCCACCTCGACACGAGCAGCAACAATGACAAAGTTGCCAGTGCGGAGAGGACCAAGAGAACGATTAAGTACGTCCAAGCGCCATTCGTAGCCGGAAGATGATATGCGATCCGCAATAGTAGATAGATCAGCACTAACAAACAGCTCATCTTTTTCAATGTATCTCTCCACATCTTTAAGAGCATTGGTTGCTAGGATATGAACGTGTTCAAGATCACTAGAACCTTCTTTGACTTTCTCACATTCCTCCATGATCTTTGCTAGGTAATCCAACTCGATAAGAGTCTTGATTACTTCTTCGTGAGCATGGTGTGGTTCAAAGTCTTTTGCTTTGGTCAAAGTCATACGCAGCTTAACGATTGCATCGTCAGTCAAACGCTTGCTTTGATCCGCTATTAAGTATGCAGAGAACGAGTCCCAGTTAACCTTGCTGATGCTTGGAAACGTCTTGTAGTAACGATCCATACCATCAAGGATAACTGTTGTTTCCTTAGTGACTACATGAGGCTTTACGTACCTCCTGTACTTACTAAAGTTTTCTCTGCTCTCAGCACAGAGATAAAGAACTGAGTAGTCCATTGAGTTCCTTTGGTTTATATTGTTTTGGTTCTTTACTGTTCTCGTAGTTGAAGATTTCAACATCACGATCCAGATAGTGTGAAAGTGTCTCCTGCACTTTCCGTGCCCCCTTTCTCCCTGCTTCATCAGGGTCTAGCCATATAAAAATCTTCTTGAAACCTAGTTCACTGATTTGGATCAGAGTCTTGTCAGTGATCGTTGTTCTTAGTAACGCTAGCGAAGTAGCATCCAGGTCATTGTGAATACGGTACGCACTGAGATAGTCCTCGGTGATGTACAGAGTCTTACCTTCACCTTTAAACCAAGCAGAGTCTGCTGTTGTGCTTGTGATCTTTGTCAGATACTTAGGTTCCTTCTTCAGATTCCTGATCTGATAGCCTATAGGATTCCAGTGTGGGTCATACAGAGTTAGAGCAACTTGATCTAGGTGGCCTAGTACACCTCTGAAGTAGACATCTGCTGGATCGCAATAGTGCTTGTGCAGCCACACCTTACCTTCGGGACTTAGTGGTCCAAATGTAGCTTTGAAGCTGCTGTGATTGGTCGTCGTGTCTTTGTGGAGCCACTCCGACAACCTGGAGCTAGTGTCTGATGCGAAGCCCTTGTCGTTGCAGTGGTGGCAGTATGCAAGCAGACCTTTTTCTGTACGCTTGATGTACAACCTACGCTTCTTGTCCTCACCTGCTTCGCAGCCTGTGTGGTTAACGTGTACCTGCTGCCCAATGTTACTAGGAGCATTAGCTAGGATTAGCTGTTTGCTAATCACTCTTCACCTCTTGCTCGGATTGCTTCTGCGTTTGATTTGAGAATCATTTGTGCAACGCCATCTGACCGACACGCATCAGCGTTTAATTCAACAAGCTTTGCGCACTCATTACGCTCGGCTTCTGCTACCAGTTTGGCAAAAACTTTCAGCTCAAACTCGCATAACGTTGGCGCATAAATTGAATTAGTCACAGAACCAATTTCAAATCCAGCTTGTCTAGCCATCTCAATGATTTGTTCGTCATTCATGCTTCACCTCTGGCTCTGATTTGATTTGCAATTCCAACTGCTGTGCCGTTTTGAGGTGGGTGAGAAGTCAAGCTTATGTGCATTGCATAGCGTTGCTTTTCAGCAATGTCAGCACATGCCTCACGCTCATGCTGTGCTACCAGTTTGGCAAACTTTACGGGGTCTAATTCGCCAGCAACATAGTCACCATTGTTTTCAATAACCAAGGCTTGGTCATATAATTTTGCAATTTGTTCGTCAGTCATGCTTCCCCCTCTACTGGTTCATATGTCATTTCAAAAATATCTGGCTTGCAGGAATAATGCTCACCCTTCACGCCGGTAATGATCCAGTCGCCAGGGGTGACTGTATGCACACCCTCAAGCGTGTAGATGGCTCCGTATCCGCGTTCTCTATGACGCACAGCAGGGTGGTCGCCGTCTTTAAACCACTGCGTGGCCTCAATGACCACGGGTTTCTTTCTGAATTTCATGCTTCACTCCTTAGCCAGTTAGTTAGTTTGGTAGTTGTATTGATCATCTTGCGAGCACGGTAGTTCTTGGCTATTTGTGCTTTAGTCATTGCTGCTCTCTTTGCATCTGGTTTGTTACCAATCATGAAGATAGGCATAGCGTCTCGACCCAGTGTGTCCTTCTCCCAGTCTGCAATGTAAACAGCTCTAACCTTGTGCAGCTCACGTGTGTATTGATACACCGTTTGTTTATGCAATCCTGTATCCCTTGCTAACTCATCAGCAGTTCTAGTGCCTTCCATTAGCATCTTGATAAGATGTGCATAACTCATAGCGTTAACTTTTACCAACGTCTATCTCCCAATAAAACTCAAAATAGAAAGCTCTCTCGTAGGAGAGCCTTGTGGTTTTGACTTTTAGTCTTCTCTAGAACCAAACACTTTGTTGAACAACTCGTCAGCAACCTTACGTTGTGTCTCATTTAGTTTGTTGAGATACACAACCTTGTAAGCTTTCTTGAGTGTGTAACCAGCAGCCATCTTTCGGCAGATACTGAACAACGAACGAGGAGACACCGTAAGATTAAACTGTCCAGCTTGATAACCTTGACGAATCAAGTTAGCTAGCTTAACAAGTTCTTTGGTAGTCCTAGGAGCAATTGATGCACTCCACTTGTTGTTGATCATTTGTTCCTCAACCAATGGGTTGAGATAGTTGATGTATACCGCAGTACCAAAGCGATCCAATGTAGCAGAGTTTTGAACGTTAGTACCAGCATGTGAACCAGTGTCATCGCCTTGACCTTGTGTATTACCAATAGCGACTAGCCTGAAATGCTCGTGAGGGACAATTTGTTTGTCTTTGGTACTACCAGGCATCTCTTTGAGAAAGAGCTTGCCGTTGTCCTCTAAAAGCCACTGTAGACCCATTGAGATCTCAGGAGGTGTTACATCCCACTCGTCCCAAGCGAATACTGCACCGTACTTAACAGCTTCGGTAACAGCACCGTCAACCCAGATTGTTGAACCATCCTTAGCCGTTAGTTGACCAAAGATCATTGAAGAATCCATATCGCCAGTGCAATTAACTCGAACGAAAGGACGATTAGTAAGAGCACAAAGCTGTTGAATAAGACTTGATTTACCGGCCCCTGTAGGGCCATAGCAAAGAACTTTCTCATTTAATTCCCACGCTAAAAGAATGTTAGAGGCTGCTTCCTCTTCGATGACATAGCCTTTATCGACTTCTGGAATGAAAGGAACTAAGCGTTCATCCCACTCATAGTCGTGAAAGCAAGTGACACCAAAGTCATCTTCATCCCTAACGTAGACACCTGTAAGCTCTGAGAAAAACTTTTGATTGCTTTTGAGCTTCGGATGAGCTACCACTGCTGGTTCTTTCATTTTGGATTTCCTACTCTCTACCATTTCGTCAATCAAAGCACCAACTTCATCAGCTAGGCTTGGTTCACTACTTGGTGCAGTAGGACGTTTACGTCTTTCTAACTCTCGTTTGAGAGCCTCCTTGACTAGATCGTCTACCTTTGGACTAGACATGTATTACCTTCCTCTCTATTAAAGAAATCAACTTACTTGGAATCTCTGATGGATCTCTTACGACATCATGAGCTTTGTAGTAATGGCTAACTGAGTCACTGCAAAGACCTAAGCCGTAGATGTCCACTTTCTTAGAACGTTCTATCTCTTGAATAGCTTGTAGCGTAAAGCCTTCGATACCGTTAGAGCTTTTAGAAGCTGCTGGACTACCGTCAGACATTACGATCAAGATCTTTTTTTTCTCCTTACGTTTAATAAGCCTGTCGTATGACCACAAGATGTTCTCACCGTCAGGATTACCATTCATAAAGCGACTGCTCTTAGAAAATGATTCAATCAACGCATCATTACTGACACGATGATCAGAGAATGATTTGTAGATGAACATCAATGGAGATATGTTGTAACCATCTGTGTCAGTGAAGCCCAAGATCTCAACTGGAATGTTAAGAGTCGAAGAGACTTCATTGAGTAACAACGTAGATGCCAAAGCGTAATAAGCTTTGTCACCATTCATTGAGCCAGACATGTCAACCAGAACTGTGATAGCAGCATCCAGAGTCTTGTTCTCAATTTTGTTCTTAAAGATTCGTTCATTGAAGCCAGGAGCATTGAAGCAGATACGAGACAACCTAGATTGATCTAGCTTGCCTTTCTTCGTACCATACTGTGTCTGTACCCTAGCTCGTATCTGAATGAGCTTACGAACTTGTTGAGCAAAGTTCTCTTGACTGACTAGCTTGTCACCAACTCGTACTTCATACTGTTCTTTGAAGTATTCGGTGTGTATGCTAGTAAGCCTCATCTGTTCTGGACCAGTGTTTTTAGGATAGTCAACAACTATAAACTTGCTATAGTCGGTCATATCCCAGTCCATGTTGTCCACATTGACTGGTTCAACAATGTTGATGCCGATCTTACCCATCTCTTCGCCTTCTTCAGGCACTGTCAATGAGTACTTATCGAGATCTTCCTTGCTTAACTTAACGTCAAAGATCCTGTAATCATCTTCTTTTAGCTTTTCCCCACTACCTTTGTCTTCCGACGCAGATTCAGGACCAGTTTCTATAGAAGTAGATTCTTCACTTTCACCGTCTTTGCCCTTAGCTTTACCAGAAGACTTTTGAAATTCTTCCTTTAGCTCTTCTTTGCACTCTTCACCTAGCTCTTTGAGGATGTCAACAGCCAGTTGATAGGTGCTTTCGGTACCTAACCTCTTGTCGAGGATTTGATGACAAGCAATAAGACGACTACTATTGTTATTAAGAACATCTGTTATCTCTTTGTTAGGAGTGAACTTGCTAGCTGCCATCTCCAGTAATGGAAAATGATGAGCAAGCAGCTTTGTCTCCCAACAAATGAGAGCTGTGGATAACTTACCAATGAGTGTGTCTTGCTTCTTTGCAGCAGTAAGAACACGAGTTACGATTGGTGAGCTAGTTTCATCCCAATTGTCTCTGAAACCTTTGTACTCGTTAGCCTCAATGGTGTTAATCCTTGAGTCTTCCAAGAAGTTCCAAACAAACATCAAGATGCTTTTAGGATCTATCTTCTTCTCCTTGAGAACATCAAAGCAACTAAAACGATCATGAGCTACCTCGTGATCAACAGATGCCATGAGTTCTTTTAGGTCACTAAGACTTGTCTCTGTAGTGATTTTGGGAAGATAGATTGTCTTACCATCATGTCGAGGTTGATTGACATTTTCAAATACGACAGAGATGCCAGCTCTACCAGCACTAGCTCTGACGTATTTCATAACCTCAATGCTTTGGGTTAGCATGGTTCTTACTTACCGTACAGGAAGTCTTTAACCAATGTGTAGACACGAGTACCATCAATATCATCAGGAACTTTGATCAACAGATCAATGACCTTTTGAGCGTATTTCTCATCAGTCATTGGTTCTTTCTTGTCGATCTTCATTTCTTTGATCTTGCTTTGCAGGTAGGTCTTACCGCAATACTTACCGTTGTCATCAATGAGTCCGATACCAAGCTTCATAGCACCTTGAATCACAGCTTTAGCTGATCTCCAAGAGCCAGGCATAGCACCGATGTCAAACTCTTTCTTGATGATTTTCTCAGTCTCTTTAACTTCTTTCTCGAAGGTCTCTGGTGTGCTATGTGAATAAGCAACACTGATCATTTTCTCGAAAGTGCTAGTAGCTGAAGTCTCTGAGACCAAAGCTTCAGTAGCAGCAGAATAGAGAGTTGAAACGTCTGTTTCTTCCATACTATCTCCTAACTTAAACAGGCAAAATTGCCTCCACATCCCACTGTTGCCAATGGGATCTGAAAGAACTTTGCTTAGAAAGGAAGATCAAGATCCGCATCGGGATACTTGAGTAGATACGCTTTGTTCATTTCTTCTAACTCTTGTTCTGTTGGTGGCGGTGCTACTGGAGCATCAGCCATTAGCTCTTCAATGTAGGGGTCTGAGATGTTAACCATAATTTCGTAGTCATCATAGACATCGCTAACTAATTGTTTCCACTTTCCCATAGCTTTCTCCTATTGTTTACCAAGATGATGAGTAAAAGAACTCTGTTCTATCGTTTTGCTTTAGTGCTATTTCTAAAGCATCCATAGTTAAATCGATGTCTCCCCAGTAGAAGTCATCGTAATTAGTATCACCAAAAAAGAAACCACTTGTAGTTGGAAGTAATACTGGAGCTGTCTCTGGAGCTGATTTAACAGCTTTACACAGTTCTAATAGTTTCTCTAGATGTCTACGATCTACAAAATACTCAGCACAATTATCAACACCGTTCTGAACATTATCTACAAACCATTTATGGATAGCATTGGCTTTACGCCAATACATAGCTTCCATCTCTAATAGTTGTACTCGATACGGAAGATCTAACTTCTTAATTGATTCATTAAGTTCATTATCTTGTTCATCCCAATCACGAACAAAACGTTTTGCTGTGAGATACATATCTAAACCCATAACTAACTCCTATAAAAATAAAGAAGAGGGCGCAGCCGCACGCCGCCCCGCAAAGCGGCGGGTGCTAGCCCGACTGAAGAATTGAAGCGAACGACTTGCGAGGCCAATGCCAGCGTTGCTGGCGGTGGACTTGCGGGAGTGAGCGTCATTAGTAGATCTCTGGTTTCCAATCCCATTTGTCAGGGACATGGATAGTACTAATGAATCTGTTACTAGGAACATAGTCGTCATCGAAGTCATCTATGAATTGTTTCCATTCATCTCTATTGAGGACGTTGTATCCATTAGAGCGTAGATAATGCAAGATAGGTTGTTCTCTAGTTAACTCTAGAGGTAATATCCTGCATCCATATTTCCATTCAAGCTCTGAGATGCCATTATCAGCAGTTCTGACAACAGCATCTCCGTTGAGATATACAGCGTGATAATCAGGCATGAATATCGTTAATCATTAATAGTGCTGCAGGACCAGCAATAATTAACACAACAATAATAGCTGTGAATAAGTCATGTAAAAATTTAAGCATACATATTCCTAATAAATAAAAATGGGGAACTAAGTCCCCATTGGAAGGTTAGAGAGTAGCAGTACCAACAGCACGTTGTGCAGCCTCTGCTTTCATAGTTGCACGAATGATCTTGATAGCATTGAGCGCATCGGTAAGTTCATCGGTATGAGGATTACCGTACTTCTCCATAGACCACAGAGCGTTGGAGAGCAACTGCTGTGCCAAGAAGATCTGAAGACCGGCAGGTTTACGTTCAGTCATGATGTTGAACTGATTGAAGTCGAAGTTGTTTTGAGACATTTGAAAGTTCCTTTAAGTTAAGTTGATTAAGCGGAGGGGTTTTCATCCCCCTCGCAACGGCGGGGGGTGAAAATCACTACGCCAACTTAACCAAGCGGAGGCCCTGAACACACAACAGAACGAACAGGTCGCACGGCACATGACAGGTTCCGCTTGCGGGTTCTGGCGTGGGACGGGCTAGTAGCAGGCGATAGCCCCACAACAGAACGGGGGCCGTAGCGCAGTCTAAAGGAACTAAATGTCTTGGAATAAGTTTGACGCAGTTTAACAACGTGAAGCGTAAGTAACCAACGGTAGGAAGATTGGTACAGCCGTAAATGAGATAAGTGTGTGGTGAGCTATGGAGGTATCAACCTACCTCAAACGGAGCAGTCTAGGGCTGTTTAAAGAGCTTCTAGAGGGGATAAGATAGATGATCAGTAATCTATCTATGTGGGGGGATAAGTTATTGATATGTATAGTGGTGCTATATACCACCAAACATAACTGTGGATAACCTGTGGATAACTATATAGAGTTAGCTGTACTGAGGTAAGTATTACAGCTAGGGATACTAGTGTTTAGTTATAGTTGTTACTAGTAACCTAGTATCCTGAGGTGGGGGGAGGGGGAAAGTACTCGTTGTTGTTTTTAGATTTATAGCAATCCGTAACGCTGCCATAGTTTTTAAAACAAAGGGGGGATGCTAAGGTCTATGTTGGTGCTCGTCCTTACAGGACTCGCAAGTGTGTGTGTCTGTGATAGACAGAACGATAGTGGAAAAAAGAAAAGGTCCTTACGGACCTTACATACTTGTGTACTGCGTACACCTACTACTATAGATATACCTGAACAAGAAAAATAGAAAAACGGTAAAAAGAAAAAAGAATACAGTAATTATATCCAAGAGCTACCAATTCTTGTCAAGCCCCTTGGTTGTCGTATTTGTGACACTTGCAAAGATATTTTAGTGTGGTACATTTCAGTCCCATTGGGAGGATCGTATGGCTACAGGTAAGAGCGGAAGCGGAAAGAAGAGTCCAGCTTGGCAACGTAAAGAAGGTAAGTCCCCTTCAGGTGGACTCAATGCTAAAGGCAGAGCTTCTGCCAAGAAAGAAGGTCATAACCTTAAACCACCTCAACCTGAAGGTGGTAGTCGTAAAGATTCCTTCTGTGCTCGTATGACTGGTATGAAGAAGAAGTTGACTGGTACAGCTAAGGCTAAAGATCCAGATTCTCGTATCAATAAAGCTCTTAAGAAGTGGAAGTGTTAAGTGAGGCGTAAGACATCTAGAGATAGCCGGTATAAGAAGTCTGTCTGGACACAGAACCAGAAGCTTCAAGCTGTCAGTACGTACTTGATGTTAGGCAGTATGACCGAGACTGCTTTGGTTACTGGTGTACCTCTTCCTACTCTTAAGCTCTGGAAGCAACAAGAATGGTTTAAAGAGTATTGTCTCCAGCTACAAGCTGAAGATGTACAGCAGATGGACTCCAACCTCAAAAGGGTTGTAGACAAAGCTCTTAAGACTGTTGAAGACCGTTTAGATCTAGGTGATGCTCAGTTTGATCAGAAGACTGGAGAGATTGTCAGGGTTCCTGTTAAGGCTCACGTAGCCTTGAAGATTACAACTGACCTCATGTCTAAGCAAGAGAAGATCCGTGAAGCTCCTTTAAAGGAAGAACTAGAGAAGACCATTGATGATCGTCTTCTTAAACTCTCAGAGGAGTTTGCTAGGTTTGCTTCTCAAAAGCCTATAGACGTTGTAGCTAAAGAAATAACAAATGGCTAAACTGGGTTCTACAATAGAACAGCCTCCTGTAAGTAAATTAAACCCAGAAGTAATGGAAGGGTTTGTTAACTCTATCCTTCGTAAGAACTTTGATAAACCTGCAGCTACTCCTCAGTTCCATAAAGAGATTTGGGAACTTGTTACTAGTAACAATAAACAAGTAGCCATAGCTGCTCCTCGTTATCACGCTAAGAGTACAGCGGTTACTCACTCGTATACCTTAGCTTCAGTTCTCTTTAGAGAGTCTAGGTACGTTTTAATTGTCAGTGACACTGTATCCCAAGCTATACAGTTCCTTGGGGACATTAAGAAAGAGATCCTAGACAATGATGATCTAAGGTCTTTGTTTGGTATCAAAGAAGGTCCATTCCCCAAAGATACTGAAGATGACTTGATTGTTGAAATGACAGACGGGTATACGTTCCGTATACAAGCTAAAGGTTCTGAGCAAAAGCTACGGGGTCTTAAGTGGGCTAACTTACGTCCTGATCTAATCATCGGTGACGATATGGAAAATGACGAGATCGTTATGAACAAAGAACGACGTATGAAGTTCAAACGTTGGTTCTATGGTGCTCTCATTCCTTGTATCTCATCTTCTGGCAAGATTCGTATTGTTGGGACTATCCTTCATTTGGATTCTCTCCTAGAGAACTTAATGCCAGCTTCTCAGTTAGTAGCCCATAGGGGCTATAAGAGTCTTATCCGTGAAGACTTAAAAGAATACTCTGAGAACAAACTACCTTGGAAGTCCGTTAAGTATCGTGCCCATACTGACGACTTTAAAACCCTGCTCTGGCCTGAAATGAAGTCGGCTACTGAGTTCAGAATGCTTAAAGAAGATTATGTGCGTCAAGGTTTAGCTGACGTATATTCCCAAGAAATGTTAAACATTCCTTTGGATATAACCGATACCTTCTTTAAGAAGTCTGACTTCACACCAATGAAAACAGAAGACAAGAAGAAGAAACTTGTCTATTACGCTACCTGTGACTTGGCTGTATCTCAATCTCAAAAGGCTGACTATTCAGCTTTTGTTGTTGGTGGTATGGATGACGAAGGTAAGTTGTATTGTGTACACGTTGTTAAACAACGTATGGACGCATTAGAAATTGTGGATACAATCCTGATGCTTCAAAAGATTTATAAGCCCGTACTCTTTGGACTCGAACAGGGTACTATTCAGAAGGCCATAGGCCCGTATCTCAATGAGGAGATGCTTAAGCGTGGTGAGTTCATTAACACAGTGTTGTTAAAACCAAGCGGCGATAAACTCACCCGTGCTAGAAGTATCCAAGCCCGTATGAGAAGTGGAGCCTGTCGATTTGATAAAGAAGCTGAATGGTATCAGGACTTTGAAGATGAGCTGCTCAGGTTTCCTAGAGATAAGCACGATGACCAGGTTGACGCTTGGGCATACCTGGGATTGATGCTCGATAAGATGTGGGAAGCTCCGACTGAGAAGGAACTCGAAGAAGAAGAGTACGAGGCTTATATTCGTGAAAGTAATGACATCGACTCAGGTCGTTCTGCAATCTGTGGGTACTAAATATGAATTTAAAAGAAAAGTTTAATATTAAAGATCTTATGTATGAGTCCAACATTGCTGAGAAGCTCTGTGCTGAGGACTTGTCTACGATTGGTATGTGGGTCGTAAAAGACTTTGATACAGACCTTAACTCACGCATGACTTGGGAAAAGCGTACTGAGACTTCCCTTAAGCTTGCCCTACAAGTTGCAGAGACTAAAAACTTTCCTTGGGCTAATGCTTCCAACGTTAAGTTTCCTCTCATTACTATTGCTGCACTCCAATACCATGCTCGCAGTTATCCTGTACTCATTGATAGTGATTTGCCTGTTAAGTGCCGTGTTGTCGGTGACGATAAAGATGGTCTTCGAGCGTTACGTGCTACCCGTGTTGAACAACACATGAGCTACCAGCTTCTAGAAGAAGATGAAGACTGGGAATCTGAGATGGATAAGGTTCTTATTACGCAGCCTATTGTTGGCTGTGCTTTTAAGAAGACCTACTATGATCCCATCAAGAAGCACAACATATCCGAGAACGTCCTAGCTAAAGACTTAGTAGTCAACTATTGGACAAAGAGCTTAGAGACTGCTTCTCGGGTAACCCATATCCTTCAGATGAATAAGAACGAGATCTACGAACGTGTAGCTCGTGGACTCTGGATTGATGTATCTGAAGGCCAACGCCAACAAGACTCTTACTTGTCTTTGGGTTCTGGTTTACAAGCTGCTCAAGATAAAGCTCAAGGCTTGATGCCTCCTCAGTCTAATGACTCAAGCACTCCTGTTGAGATCTTAGAACAACATTGCCACATTGACTTAGATGATGACGGATATGCCGAACCCTATATTGTTTATGTCCGTAGAGACAATAAAAAAGTTGCTCGTATTGTTGCTCGATACACTGAGAAAGATGTTGAACGCAATAAACAGGGAACTATTCTTAGTATCAAAGCAGAGCAGTACTTTACTAAGTATCCTTTCATTCCATCTCCCGATGGTGGTTTCTATGATTTAGGCTTTGGTGTGTTGTTAGGCCCATTGAATGAGTCTATTAATACCTTGATCAACCAGTTAATTGATACTGGTACTATGCAGAACACTGCTGGTGGTTTCCTTAGCCGTGGTATTAAGCTGCGTGGTGGTAACTACAACTTTAATCCTCTTGAGTGGAAACACGTTGATACCACTGGAGATGACTTGCGTAAAGGTATCGTACCTCTTCCTGTACGTGAACCTTCTCAAGTTCTGTTTACCCTGTTAAGCTTGTTAATTAACTATGGCGAACGCATTAGCGGTGCTGTAGATATTCTTCAAGGTCAAAACCCTGGTCAGAATACTCCTGCTGAGACTACCCGTACTATGGCAGAACAAGGTATGAAGATCTTTAACGGTATCTTTAAACGTACTCACCGTTCTTTAAAACAAGAGTTCCGTAAGCTGTATCGTTTAAACCAAATCTTTATTAACGAAAATACTCCTTACGTGTCTGACGCTAAGAGCAACGGTATTATTTTGGCTAGCGACTATGAAGGCCCAGTAACTGACGTTATGCCTTCTGCTGATCCAAGCATTACTTCTGATGCTCAACGTCTAGCCCAAGCCAACGCTATTGCTATGCGTGTGGGTAATACCCCTGGTTTGTATAACCGTTACGAAGCTGAAGTCACTTACTTGAAAGCTTTGAAGGTTCCTAACATTGACAAGATTCTTCCAGATCCTAAAGGACCTAACGCTGTACCTCCACCAGTTAATCCGAAGGTACAGATTGAGCAAATGAAGTTGCAAGCCAAACAAGCTTCTGACCAGTTAGATATGAAAATGGCCCTTCTTAAGCTTATGTCTGAGGCTGAACTTAATCAAGCCCAGATTCAGAAGCTACAAGCCGAAGCAGAAGCAATCAAGATTGGTATTGCTACTGAAGGTGAGAAGATGCGTATTCAAGAGATCAATATGCAGATCGCTTTGCAGCGTGAGCGTAGAGAGGGTGTGTTAGGAGCTATTAAGACTATGAACGATGTTTATGCTCGTATGGCTGCTGATGCAGGTCAGGGAGGAGCTGAGGATATGGCACAATCGCCAATGCCTCAGATGGCACAACCAATGTAAGTAAGGAGTAAAAATTGGAAGTTGTAACTAAAGAAAACTTTGAAGAATGGAAATTCCATCCAGTCACTTCTAGGTTAATGAGATTACTAAGTGAAGATAGAGAAGCAATGAAAGAGGGTTTAGTTAACCACTCTTACGAAGATGAGGCAGAAGTTAAAGGTCGGTGTCGAGCAATCGCCATTATCCTTAACCTAGAGTATGAAGATCTGTTTGAAGCAAAGGTAGCCACAAATGAGCAATGAGTCTGGAATTAACCCTGTTGGGTGGCGAGTTCTTGTTAAACCACAAGAAGTCAAAAAGGTTTCTGCTGGTGGGATTATCCTAACTACAGAGACAACTGAAGCCCGAGAACAAATGGGTAACACTACAGGCATCGTTGTAGCCATTGGTGATCAATGCTATTCAGATGAACCTACACCCTGGTGCAAGGTTGGAGATAAGATTATTTTTGCTAAGTATGCGGGTTTGCTTTACCTTGGTAAAGATGGCAAACAGTATCGAATGATTAACGATAAAGACGTTACAGGAACTTTGGATTCTGACGTTGATTTAGTTGATCCGTATTTGGCTAAAGCATAATTGTTGACGAATAAATAAACACAGGAGTAAGATATGAGTGATGAAGCAAATGTTACTAGTAACGAAGTAGCACCTGAGATTCGCCAAGAAGCTGAATCACAAGGTTGGGTTCCTAAAGAACGCTTCCGTGGTAATGAAGCTGATTGGGTAGATGCAGATGTCTTTGTAAAGCGTGGTCGTGAGATCCTCCCTATTCTGCGTAAGAATAACGAGAACCTTATTAAAGACCTGAACGCTACCAAAGAACAATTACGGGAGTTTAAAGAAGCTGCTGAGGAATTTAAAAAGTTCCAACGTGATGCTTATGAACGTAAGGCCCAGGAATACGAGAATCGTATTAAAGAGATAAAAGAATCCCGTGCCCAAGCTATTAGCGATGGTGACGGACAGAAAGTAAATGCTTTAGATGACGCTTTGGATGCTGCCAAAGAAGAGTTTAAAGAAGCAAAGCAAGCCGCTAAAGATGCTGAGAAAGCACCTACTACGCCAGAGACTCCTACCCAAGTTACAGACCCAGGTCTGCAAAACTGGTTAGATAAGAACACTTGGTTTGGTCAGGATCGCCGTATGACCAGCATTGCTAATGGCATTGGAGAAAGCTTAAGACTAGAGTTCCCTAACCTTAAGGGAGAGCCTTTTCTTGAAAAGTTAGACGAAGCATTGGCAGAAGAGTTTCCCCAACGATTTGGTAAGAAACAAACTCCAGCTAGTCGGGTTGAATCAGGTTCAGGTCGTCAGACTCGGGGTGCTGCAGGTAGTGCCCAAAGCTATGACAATCTACCTGCTGAAGCTAAGGCTGCATGTGATCGGTTTGTAAAACAAAAGCTTATGACCCGTGAACAGTACCTCGCTGATTACGACTGGAATTGATTTTATATTTAAAGGAGAATATGATGCCCCGTGCTTTGACTTATGAAGAAAAAGTTGAACGGCAAAATGCCCGTTTGAGCCAACAACAAGATAGTTCAGCTAAACCCACTCCCGCTAGTGATGGTGCGACTCGTAAACGCCGTAACGTATTTAACGGAACTGAAGTTAAATTAAGTGTTAGAGAACATATCCCTGGATACCACCTCCACATCTTTACTGATACTGGTGGTCGTATTCATGAGGCTATGGAAAGTGGCTATGAGTTTGTTACCCCAACTGAAGTAGGTGGTGTAAGTGAGAATGTGGTTAGTCGTAACGGCGACCTCGGAGATAGGATTCGATACTTGGTAAATCCTCGTGCAGAGGGTTCTGAGCAATACGGTTATCTTATGAAGATCCGGCAAGAATGGTATGAGGAAGATCAAGCCGAACTTCAAGCTAAGAATAATATGATTGACGCTAGTATTCGTTCTGGGAAGATTACTGGAAACACTGAAGGTTTCTATGTACCCCAAGGTGGTATTAAAGTTTCTTAATTTTTAAAGGAGTCTTAAATGGCTAACGTTTCTCGCCCTCGTGGTCTGTCGCCAGTAGGTACTATTACCGGCGCAGCCTTTAACGAGCAAGGCCAATTGTTTGCTGTGGCTAACGACGCTACTAACACCTACGCCATTGGCGATGTGGTTACGTACGCTGGTGGCTCAGATTCAAATGGTATTGCTTACGTCACTAAAATGACCGCTGACACCTCTTTGCCTCTGGGTGTTATTGTTGGTATTCGTCCTGCTGACCCTGGTGTTAGCTTGCAAGGTTTGGATATTGACCTTGGCAAAATCTATTTGCCACAATCGGCTGGTCTGCGTTACATCTACGTTGTTACTGATCCCCATGTTGTGTTTGAAGCTCAGGCTGATACATACGCATTGGCTGACGTGTTCAAGAACGTTGGTGGTAACTGGACTGCTGCTGACAGCTTGTCTCAATCGTCACCCCAATCTAGCTTGACCATCAAAGCTTCTACTGTTACCGCTTTGGGTTCTAGTGGTTCTTTGGGTCTGCCTTTCACAGTTATTGGTTTGGCTCAACGCCAAGACAATGCTGCTGGTGCTTATGCTAAGGTGAACGTTGTTTTGAACAAGTCGTTCTTCAAGCAAGCCCAAGGTACTGCCTAATCTAATTAACTAAGGAGAAATAACATGGCTGGTGTAATTACTACGGGTTCGCACCCAAAAGCTCTTTGGCCTGGTGTCAAAGCTTGGTGGGGTCAAACCTATAATGAGCATCCTGAAGAGTATGTCAACTTGTTTGACAAAGACACTTCTACTCAAAACTACGAAGAAGACGTTCAACTGACTGGCTTTGGTCTGGTTCCCGTTAAGGAACAAGGCGCTGGCGTTCAGTACGATTCGGAAATCCAAGGCTTCATTACTCGTTATACACACGTTGCTTACGCAATGGGTTATATCGTGACCAAGGAAGAAATGGACGACAACTTGTACGAACAAGTGTCCAAGAAACGTGCTGCAGCTTTGGCTATGTCTTTCCGTCAAACGAAAGAAAACGTTGCTGCTAACGTTTACAACCGTGCTTTCAATAGTACTTATACTGGTGGTGACGGTGTTGCTTTGTGCTCCACTGCTCACCCCAATACCACTGGCGGTACTTTTGCTAACAAGCCTACCGTTGACGTTGACTTGTCTGAAGCAGCTTTGGAAGATGCAGTGATTGCTATCATGGGTCTGCAAAACGACCGTGGTCTGTTGGTTGCTATTCAACCCAAAGACTTGCACATCGCTCGTCAAGAAGTGTTCAATGCTCAACGCATTCTGCACTCTAGCTACCAAACTGGTAATGCCAACAATGACATCAACGTCATCAAGTCTGGCAACTACCTCCCAGGTGGCTTCAAAGTGAACCACTACTTCACCTCGCCTCACGCTTGGTTTATCCGTAACACCATTCCTGGTGGCACTGGTATGAAGTACTACGAACGTCACGCCATCATGTTTGATCAAGACAATGACTTCGACACCCTGAACGTTAAAGCTAAGGGTTACGAACGTTACAGCTTCGGCTGGTCTGATCCTCGTGCTGTGTGGGGTTCTAATGGCCCTTGATTGTTACTAGTAACAACTACCCCCCTTAATTGGGGGGTTTCTTTTATTTAATTGGAGATTTATCATGGGTTACGAAAAGCGCAAAGAAATGGGCCAAAAGCCTGAACCTAAAGTTAAAGCTGAAGGTGAACAAAAGAAAAAAATGACTGCAGCCAAAAAGATGACTGCAAAAAAGACTATGACTAAAAAGAAAATGTAAGTAGAATCTAGTCTTCCAATGACGCCCTTAATTGGGCGTTGTTTTATACAACGTCAAAGGAACTTATCATGTCTAATCCTACCCGCCTCTATGCAGGTCTTTCTACTGCATACGTTAACGAGCCTCTGTACTCGTTTCCTTTCCCTGATCCTTTTCACACTGGTAGCACCCAAGTTTTGGGCAGTTCTACCTATGTGAATGACTTCAATACCTTAATTGGTACTGACTACACTGTCACTGGTACTAGCTCTACTTTTGCTTTGACTGCTGGTGTTGGTGGCTTGGCTGTCCTAACTCCTGGTGGTACTACTACAGCTAGTTCTGCTTATAAGAATGGTCAATTCTTTCAGTTTGTAAAAGGCAATCGTGCTTGGTTTACTACTCGTATTCAAGCTTCTGCTGTTGCTGGTAGCGTGTCTTTCTACGTTGGTTTGCAAGCTGGTTCATCTACTAACGATGGATTGTGGTTTGCTAAAGCTGCTTCTTCTACTTCCATCAATTTGGTGTCTACTGTTAACGGTACTTCCACTACTTTGGTAACTGGTGTTGCTACTGCTGCTGCTAATACTTTTGTTGAAGTTGCTTTTTACTACGATGGCACTGACATGATTGTGTTTTCTGGTAGCTCTACTTCTGGCACTGGTCCTGTTGCTCGTATCTCTGCACCTACTATTGGTTCTTCTGGTACTACTCTGACCAATGCTTTGATTGCTCCAGTGTTCCAAATTACTCCTACAGCTACTGACACTTTGACTACTGACTTTGTGTTGGCTTGCCAAGAAGTTCTGCGTTAATCAAAAGTAAACAATAATGCACAAACAAATAGTACATAAAGAAACTGGTGACACTATCACGGTGTCTATTGCTGCCGATGGTGGTAAGAACATTGTGTTACTAGTAACAGGTACTATTGAGCATGAGGATGATTCTGTATTCGATGCTATAGACATCAGTCGGTTATCTGGTAATCCATCTAACATTCGTCTGGACTCAACTGTATTTATGGTTGAGTCTGGATTGAAGGTTATGCTCTCTTATCGCAATCAACCTTACGTTCTTCCTTTGGAAGGTCGTAGCAAGATTGATCTAGGTTGGGTAGGTGGGCTTATTGGTCACGAGATTGATATGGTATTCAAAGGTACAGGATCATTCTTCATTGTGCTAGACATCAGCAAAATGGGAGTATGAAATGTCTGACGTAAAAATTAAGAGTGGCGAACAACCACGTTACTTTGCTTTTAGTGGTGTTAACTCTACTACCGCTACTGGTGCTTCTTCGCCTATCTACAAAGAAAGTCCTTGGAGTACCTTCCAAGCTATTGTGACTGGTACTGGTACTGTTGGTGCTACTGTTGTAATGCAAGGCTCTAACGAGGATGCTACCTACAACGGTACTAACTCTAACTGGGTAACTATCAATACCTTCACGTTGAGTGGTACAACTACCACTACTGATGGATACACATCTGTTAGTACTTGGCGTTATGTTCGTGCTAACGTTACTGCTATCTCGGGTACTAGTGCTACTGTCCAAGTGATTATGGGCGTTTAATAAGGGGTTGGTATGTCCTCAACGACTTTTACAAGTGGGACAGTAATTGCCTCCACTTGGCTTAACGACGTCAATAACGCTGTCTACAACACAGTACCTTCTCAAAGTAGTGCTGCTGGTATTTCCTATGCACCTAGTGGCACAGGCGCAGTAACCACTACGGTTCAAGCTAAGTTGCAGCAAACTGTTAGCGTTAAGGACTTTGGTGCTGTTGGCGATGGTTCTACTGATGACACAGCGGCTATTCAAGCTGCTTTAAATAGTGGTGCTGCTACTATTGTTTTCCCCCCAACATCCAACTATTATAACATTACGTCAGGTTTGTTGGTTAAATCAAATACGACAATTTTTGGATATGGCGCAACTTTAAAAACCACATCATCATCTGTTTTTAATATGCTTTGGGCGGAAGGTACAACTTCTGCATACATAAGTAATGTAAACATTTTTGGCTTGACAGTTATTGGCAACGGGGCATCAACTAACGTCAACGGAAATGGCATTGGTGGAACTTATTGCAATAATTTAACTGTGCGTGATTGCAATGTTCAAAATGTTTGGGGTCAAGGCATATTTTTAGGCGGTGGCGGTATTAACTGCTGTTTTGAAAATAACACTATTTCTGGTGTGTATGGTGATGGCATCCACATTGGAGATCAAACCAGCGGTCAGATTCTTCAATACGTTTATTTGAACAATAATTATATTTATGGTTCTTACGATGATGGCATTGGAATTACCAATGGCGCACACAATGTTTGGGTAACAAACAACACCATTGATGGAACTACTGGTGGTGCTGGTATTGATTTGTCTGGCCCTTACAATGTTGTTTGTCAGGGTAACTATGTTCGTAACTATGGGCAAATTGGTATTCGTGTTGAATACTTTGGTCAAGATGCTTACGACATTCAAATTTTAAACAACACCATTGATAGCCCTCCAGCTAACCAAGCTGCTATCAATTTGTATGGGCCTAATAATACTTCTGTTGCTACTCACCAAAATAACCCAATTACTATCATTGGTAACACGGTTCAAGGAATTTTGGCTAGTGGCACAGAAGGTTTGTTTATTACTGGTGCAAACAATGTTAGAGTTCAGCAAAACTTGTTTAGCGGTGTAACAACTGGTATTACATTGTCAGGTTTGAATCCAACATCATCAGTTGGCCCTGTTCAAAATTGCGACATTAACGACAATACTTTTATTGGATTGGCTACGGCAATCGGATTGTCAAGTGGAAATAACTATTTCAAAACCTTTAATAATCGTTTTGAATCTGTTACAAATTACATTACAACACCTTACACAACGTATGCGCAGCAACCTACTTTGTGGGAAGCTGACTATCAATTTGAAAGTGTTTTCTTTAAAGCCGTTTCATTTACGACAACATCGACAACACTAGCTGAAATTGACGCATCTATCAGATTCCAAGGCTACGCTGGTCAAAGGGTGCAACTTTTTATTTATGCTACTGACACTTCCGGCGCTGGAACTGGAAATTCAACATACACGCTTTACGATACAACCAACAGTCTGACTCTGTTAACTGCTACTGTAAACAATGGCGCAAGCTACGCATGGGTGTCAACTGGGCAAACAATTCTGTCTCAAAGCGGATTGTTAACTGTTCAATTTGGTAGAACTGCATCTGGTGGTTCAACAACCATTAAGAGTGCTTATTTGTTAATTGGTTAATCAATGGCAAATACAAAAATATCAGGATTAAGCTCGGCATCTACCCCATTGTCGGGTAGTGAGATTGTGCCTTTAAACCAGAGTGGAACAACCGACAGCGTATCTGTTGCCAACTTAACTGCTGGTCGTGCTGTTAGTGGTTTGTCGTTTTCGGCGGCAACAATTGGCGCACCTTCAAGCACAAATTTAAGCATCCAAGCCAACGGCACAACTTATATAACTGTGCTTGGTGCTGGCACAAATAATGGATTTGTTGGAATTGCCACAAGTAGCCCTGTTGCTTTGTTAGATGTCAACAACACAAGCGGTGGCACATCTGGTGGCATTCGTATTTATGCGACAGACCAAGCCTACGCACGATTAAACATTCAAAATGCCAATGGTCAAGCATGGCATCTGGTTGCTGGCAATCCTGGTGCAAGCAATACTGGTTTTGCTATTTATGACGCAACTAATTCAGCGACTCGGGCATATTTTGACGCCAGCGGAAACATAACGTTTAATTCTGGAAATCTAGTTCAAGGCACATCAGGTAAAGGCATCAACTTCACAGCCAACACTCCCGCATCGGGGATGACAAGCCAGAATTTGAATTGGTATGAAGAAGGTACTTGGACAGCAACAGATCAAAGCGGTGCTAGCTTAACTTTTACTGCTAACCGAACAGCGACTTACATTCGCATTGGCAGTCAAGTGACCGCTTGGTTTGATATTACTTATCCAGCTAACGCCAGCGGCGCTGCCGCAGTAATATCTTTGCCAATTAAAAACGGCCCAACACATGATGCTTCTGTATGTTGGGGATATATTACCTACGCTACTGCAATAACAGGCGATATTGCGCGTAACCAGTCTTATTTTTACCCTAGCACTCTTGGTGGCGCAAACGTAACCAATGCAGCTCTTTCTGGTGTTCGGATGATTGGCACAGCCATATACACAACGATTTAAGGAAAACAAATGTCTTTGACCAAAGCAAGCTATTCAATGATTACTGGCGCATCACAGAATGTGCTGGACTATGGTGCTGACCCAACTGGAGCAACTGATAGCACAGCGGCTATTGCTGCGGCTATTGCTGTTGGTGGCTGCATTTGGTTTCCTAAAGGCGTTTATAAATGCAACATTACTTTAAGCGGCGCAGAAGGAATTTATTTGCTTGGTGAATCAGAAGGTCAATATGGCACTTCTGGCGCACGATTAATACCTGCCAATACGTCATTGCCAGTTGTTAATATGACAACTGATTGCATTAGTTGCATACTTGAAAATTTTATTATTGATTCAAAACTTGATAGCTCTTATTCAAACACAGGGATTGGTGTGCAGTTATATGCAAGAAGTCCCCATTTCGTTTGGAGATGTGCTGTTCGCCACATTTTTATTCGTGGTTTCCAAGATGGGTTGGTAATTGATTGTGATATAAATGCAAGTGAAGTATTTGATTGCGATTTTCAAGACATAGAATGTGTTGGTATTTCACGTTATTCTTTTAAAACCCGAGGCGTTTATAACCGTTTTGGTAAATTATTTGCTACGCAATGCGGTATTTCTGGCGGTAGTCAACCTACTTCTGATTATGCAATATATCACGATGGTTCTAATTGTTTCTTTGATAGTGTTGTCAGTGATGGTCGTCATTATTGGGCCGGTACAGGTGACTTTGTAGGTGTTGCAGTAATTGAGGCAATTTATGGCGCTGGCGTTGGTTCTGGCTATCCAGCAATGGAATTAACTGGAACTGGATACAATACTTGGGCAAAAGTTCGTATAAATGGCGTGCCAGCGTCTAAGTATTCAATTGGTGTGCGACTTGCTGGAACTGGTCAAACAATAGGTGATATTGTTGTTGAAGGTGCAAACTATCCAACAACACCTGTATTGTTTGCCAATGGGTCAACAGGTATTCTTGGAAACGCTACTCAACCAAGTTCAGCAACTAAAGCGGCTCAACCTGCTGGCTGGAGCTTTACTGGTAGCGTTAGTGACATTATTTCTGGCGCTGGCCCTGCACCTTTCCCATATCTTTTTAAAGATGCTTGGGACGGCACAAGTTTTATTGTTCCTAATGGCGTTTGGAACTTAGTTCTTAATCCCAATGCTTCTCCATTAGCATCTGGTAATTTAACAATGCCTCAGACTAATCCTCCTTTGGATGGTCAAGTGTTGCGTATTTCAACAACCAAAACTATTACGTCTATGACGTTTACAACAACTGGTAGCTATTCTTTCTGGAGCGGTGCAACTATTACGCAATCTTTTTCGGCTGGTGCAGCAGTAGGATTTATTTTCCGAGCAGCCGATAACAAATGGTATCCAAACTAATCATGGCTATCACTTATAAATGGTCAATCCCTAAAATGACGGTGAACAACGCCGCTGACGGTGTTGTAATCTACGCCGATTGGCTATGTGTCGGTACGGATGACGTAAACAATTTGACCGCTGCGGCTGCTGGTACGGCTAAGTTGGGTGAGCCAGCAAACCCGTTTACACCTTATGCAGACTTGCAACCTGAGCAAGTTTTAGCTTGGTGCTTTGAGCCTGTAACTTACACTTTGGTTGATGATATTCGTAACACAACCACTACAATTACGACTAATCTGCAACCAGACACAGAAGCCCAAGTAGCGGGTCAATTAGCTCGTCAACTGGCTGCTATTGCTGCTAACCCACCTCTGCCTTGGATTAAACAGGAAACAACATCATGAGCAATCCTTTAAACGTTACATACGTTGACCTTGTTGGACCAACAATATCTGCTGCTTGGTTAAATGCAGTTAGTGCTGCTGCATTAGCTGTAGAGGGAACTACTCCCACAAACATTACATCTACGTCTGGTCAAACAGTGTTTACTGTTCCTAGTAGCGCAGTAGGTATTGTTTACATAAACGGTATCTACCAAATACCTGGAGTTAGTTTTAGCCGTACTAACAGTACTACCATTACTTTTAGTGCTGGTGTTCCTCTTAACGCTATCGTTACTGTGTTGTGAGGTTGACATGGAAAACACTACAACCGTTAGCCACGAACAGATCTACGAACGACTTATTAAAGTTGAAGCTAAAGTAGATGCTATTGAGAAGAACACTAAAGAACTTATTGAAGCATTTTCTGCTCTTAAAGGTGCTTTAAAAGTTCTAGATTGGATTGCTTCTTTAGCTAAACCCATTGGCATCATTACTGTGGTTGTAGGCAGCATTGCTGTAGCTTGGCATTCCTTAACAGGAAAGTAAGTTAAATTAATTTAGAGGAATCAAAATGATTGATCCCATAACAGCCCTAGCAGCGATACAGTCTGCCGTTAAGCTTGTCAAGAAGATGAGTCAGACGGTAGATGACGTTAATTCGCTTGGGCCTGTATTGGGCAAATATTTTGATGCTAAGAACAACGGTGTTCAAGTAATTAAAGAAGCTAAAGATTCGGGCAATGCCTCTAACATGAGCATTGCTATTCAAATTGAAATGGCTTTAGAACAAGCTAAACAGTTTGAGTCTGAGCTTCAAATGTTATTCATGCAAGCTGGCAAAGTAGATGTTTGGAACAAGATTAAGTCTCGTGCTGGTGAGATGGACAAAGCTGACAAGTATGCTGAACAAGCAGCTAAAGACCGAGCTAAGAAACAAAAAGAAGAACAAGAAGAGTTTTTTATTATTGGTCTTGTACTTGTGTTAGTTCTTGTGCTTGGCTATGTAGGCTATTTGTTTATTGAAGAAAGTGTTGACTATGCTAAAAAGAATAGCCATCCTACTCATCATACTAAGCATTGATGGTTGTTCTGATAGGTATCGGTATACCTGTCAAGACTTTGATCATTTCCAAGATCCCGAGTGTCAGCGTCCTAAATGTTTGTTTACACAGACATGTCCTGACTATTTAGTTGCACCAGTACTGGAGAAACAAGTTGAATCTGTTCAGCAACCACCCAGAACACAAACTAACCGCTGAAGAAATAGAAGTCCGTATTTGGGCTATTGTGGTGCTTTGCATCACTGGTATTCTGTTCTTTATTGTTATCTGTCTCTTGTATTCTGTTACGTTTGTGGTGCAGCCAATCAAGGCTATGGCTCCTATAGACCAGGCTTACACCAAGATGCTTAACGACATTGTGTTGTTGTTGGTTGGTGGTATTGGAGGCATTGTTGGTAAACGAGTTGCTGGTGGTGTAGCTGGTACGTTAGCTGGTGTTAAACAAGCTACTAACCCAACACCACAACTATGTGTAGCTCAACCAATGAGCTACTACCCACAACCTAATCAACCAGTTAACAATACGTTTGGAGCTATGCCTACGTTTGTTAACCCAGAGTTTGATGAGTCGTGGAGAGCACCTCCACCTCCTACAACATCTTCAGATCATCTACATCCTGAACGAGAAGAGATAGCGGCTGAAAGAGCTGCTGCATCAAAGGAAACAGAATGACTTGGTTCTTTACTTTCTTCAGTGATTTGTTTTACATCTTAGCTCTAGTTGCATTGGTTGGTGGTGTAGCTTTATACGGTGTTAGCTATTTAGCTAAACTGTTACCTGTTATTGCTACCTATGCTTTGCTTATGCAAATAGGTGGAGTTGTATTAGCTTTAAGTGGAGGCTACTACGTTGCAGACCATAGAGGTTATGAACGTCGTGTAGCTGAAGATAAAGCAGAGATTGATAGGTTAAATGCTGAAGCTAGAGCTAAAGAAGCAGAACTAGCCCAAACATTAAAAGATAAAACTGCAGCACTTAGAAAGGCTAACAATGCTATTCAAGCCAAAAAGACTGATATTGTTAAGCGCATTGACTCTGGCGAGTTGCGCTTCCCCTCCACCTGTGGTGTACAAACCAGTACAGATGCCGGAACTGCCGGAGGAGATACAAAAGATGGAACCGAATCTGAACGACAGGCTCTTAAAGATATTGTCTCTATCGCAGCAGAAGGCGACACAGCCATTACCAAGCTCAACGCCTGTATCGACACCTACAACGCAGTAAAGGATAAGGTCAATGTTAAACAGTGATCAACTCCAAAAGTTAGGGATTAGTCCCGCATGGGTTGATGGTTTAAACAAAACCTTTGACCGCTTTAACATTTCTACACCTCACCAACAAGCTATGTTTATTGGTCAGTGTGGGCATGAGTGTGCTAACTTTAAAATCTTAGAAGAGAACTTAAACTACAAAGCAGCTACCTTAATGAAGCTGTGGCCTAAACGTTTTCCTACTTTAGAGATTGCTAACCAGTATGCCGGAAACCCAAAAAAGATTGCCAACATGGTTTACGCAAACCGAATGGGAAACCGTGAAGAAGCTTCTGGAGACGGGTTTCGTTTTCGAGGAAGGGGTTGCGTTCAGCTTACCGGCCACGCAAATTATTATCACGCCGGACAAGCCCTTGGATTCGATTTTGTCATGCACCCAGAACTAATAGCTACACCTGAATACGCTGCTTTGACTGCTGGATGGTTTTGGGACACTCACAAATTAAATGCACCTGCTGATGCTTGGGACTTTGTGAAGTGTACAAAAATTATTAATGGTGGGACAATTGGACTTGATGAACGCCGTAAACATGCGGAGCAAGCTCTTGTTGTTTTAAACGGATAATAGCTGTACACTCTGTTATTAGGAACATTTTATGTCTTACAGATCTAGATGGGACAATGGTTCCTGGCTAGTTATATGTGACCAGTGCGGTCGCAAATACAAAGAAAGTGAGTTACGGTTACGTTGGGACGGACTTATGGTCTGCCAAGGTGACTGGGAACCTCGTCAACCTCAAGACTACGTACACGGTGTTGCTGATATTCAGACACCACCATTCGTTAGATCAGAGCAGCAAGATCAATTTATTTTTGTATGTGACCTCATTGGTATCAATGGGGTTGCAGACTATGGCGTAGCTGATTGTGCTGCTGCTAACAAAGATAACGGATACCGTCCTGTGTGTACCCTAGAGGGTTCATACGCTATACCTAGCTCAGGTATTCCTGGCTGTATGGTTCCTAGTAAGATAGCTCCAGGCTTAAACAGCTTCCTTATTGGATAAACAACATGAGTTCTACCTACAGTATTAGCAGCAGTCAAATCATATCCCTAGCATTAGGTCGGTTAGGTGTTCTTGAAATTGGAGATACTCCTGATTCAAACACCTACGCTAATGCTTTGATGGCTCTTAACTTGCTCATTAAACAAGCAAGTATTGATGGTCTTAAGCTGTGGAAGATCTCTGAGTTGATTATACCGACTACAGCTAATCAAACTACATACACACTGGGTGGATCTTCTTCTACGTTGATGTATGACTCATTGAATCCTACGGTGGCTATTACTGACAAACCTTTGAAGATCATTCAAGGGTTCTACCGTAACATCCAAGTGTCTCCTCCTATTGATACGCCTGTATTACTTGTATCTAAACAAGAGTACAACGTATTGGGATCTAAGTTCTCTACTGGTACTGCTAACACTTTGTTCTACGATCCACGTAGCACATACGGTGTGTTGTATGTGTACTTGACTCCTGACCTTAACTCGCAGACTAACATTCAGTTGCACGTAATTGCTCAGATGCCTATCAATGACGTTACCTTAAACACTGGTACGTCTACTGATACTCCTGACTTTCCTATTGAGTGGCAGAACTATTTGGTCTGGGGACTAGCTGATGAGCTGTCTATGCAGTACGGTGTTCCTATGAACTATCGTCAAGAAATTATGCAACGTGCTGCTATGTACAAAGAGAAGCTGTCTGATTGGGACGTTGAAGCTTCTAGTACTTTCTTTATGCCTGAATTTAGGTCTACCAACACTAACTCTTACGGACGGTAAGCATGACTACCGAACGTATTGCTCTTACCCAACCTATTGAAAGTCGTAGCGGGTCTTTTGCTACTGACTCGTACTGTGCTAACGTTTTCTTTGATAGCAGCGGTGGTAAGCGTGATTGGATTAAACGTCCTGGGTTGCAATACGTTACTCAAGTAACACCCGTAACTCCACCCGCTTACACCCAAGCACAAGGGTTAACCCCATACAACGGTAACTTGGTTGGTGTTATTAATAACACGGTGTATCAGATTAATCCTAGTACTCCGTCTGTGAGTACCATTGGTACTACGTCTGCATCTACTAGTCAGAGCTACTTTGTAAGGACATTCCTTGACTCTTACTTATTTATCCAAAACAAAGTCAACGGTTATCTACTTACTCAAGGCGGCTCTTTTAGTGCTATTGGTAATACCTACCTTGTCAATATTAGCATTGACAATCCTGGGCTTAATTACAGCAGTGGTATTACCCTTAGCCTTTCTGCTAGTGGCGCTGCTGCTACCGCCACTGTTACTAACGGGCTTATTAGTACTGTAACCCTGACTAACCCTGGTAGCGGTCTTAGCTCTGCTGGTACTTGTACAGTTAACCTTCCTGCTACTCAAACACCTACTGCTACAGGCTCTAATGGGTTCTATGAGATCGTTGTATCCAGTGCTACGGGTGTATATACAGGTATGTACGTTACAGGTACTGGTGTGGCTCCTAACGCTTACATTACTAGCATCAACGGTACAACCCTTACGTTGAACATTGCTAATGTTGCTGACGTATCTGGTACGGTTACTATTCAAGACTTAGGTAACGGAGCTGTGTTAACTCCAGCTCTTAACTCGTTCCCTAGTGGTCCGTTTGTATCTGGTGCTGTGTTCCTAGACAACTATGTGTTTATAGGTACAACTAATAACCGCATCTACAACTGCAACCTTGGTGATCCTAAATCTTGGAACGCTCTTAGCTTCTTAAGCTTTGAACAGACTACAGATACCCTTGTTGGTATTGCTAAACATTTGAACTACCTCATAGCCTTTGGTGCTACTAGTACGCAATTCTTCTACGATGCTGGTAACTATCCTGGTTCTCCTCTTGCACTAGCTGCCAGCTACACCAATGAAATTGGCTGTGCTAATGGGGACAGCATTGTTGCTACTAGTAACACGGTACTGTGGGTTGGTACTACTCGTACGTACGGCAAGTCTGTGTACATTATGGATGGTGTATCTCCTGTTAAGGTGTCTACTAGCCACATTGATCGTCACTTAGAAGCTGATGACTTAGTTAACGTACGTGCCTATTGCTACAAGACTAGTGGTCATACGTTTTACGTCTTAACTCTTATTAATTCAAACAAGACTCTTGTGTACGACATTGATGAAAAAATGTGGTACACATGGACTCAATGGGCTATGGCATCTAACGATCAACCTAACCCAGGTACGTACTATGAGATGTACTTCCGTCCTACGTTCTATGCTGAGTTGAATAACATTCCCTACTGCTTAGATGACGACAGGGCTATCCTGTACCAGTTGAACACTGAAGTTTACCAAGATAACGGACAACCTATCTACTGTAGGTCTGTTACTAATATCATGGACAACGGTACTACTAAACGTAAGTTCTATGGTCGTTTAGAAATAGTTGGTGATAAGGTAGCTGGTACTATGTACATTAGTCATTCAGGTAATGACTACGTTAGTTACTCTGTACCTCGACCTGTTAATCTAAATGCAACTCGTTCTCAAGTGTATTTAAGTGGTGCTGATCGCCGTAGGTCTTGGCAGTTCTTGTGTACAGATAATGTGCCTCTTCGCTTAGATGTTGCTGAGATTGACTTCCGCATAGGTGAGATGGATCAAGAGCAAGGTGTTGGTGGTAATCCCCAATATAAAAGGTAAGACATGAGTACAGATGTAACCGTTGATAGCAGCAATAACTCTCTAGCTAAAGTTCAGTTTAGAGAGAACATCTTGAATGTCCAAGAGGGCATGTTAAAGATGGCTGCTGAAGGTCTGATGAAAGACACCTTACCTGACTGTAAATTAACTCACCACTACGCCCCTATTGATGAGAAGTACGGTTGTGGCACTTATGCCCGACAAATGTTTATTCCCAAAGGTACGCTAATCATAGGTAAAATACATAGGCATCAGCATTTAAACTTTATCATGCAAGGTAAAGTCGCTGTGTCAACAGAGTTTGGGCCAAAGTATTTTGAAGCTCCCTGCATCTTTGTTTCTGAGGTAGGTCTTAAGCGTGCTGTTATTGCAGAAGAAGATACTATCTGGGTAACAGTTCACCTCACAAAACACTTGGGTGAAGAGAATCTAGACAAGATGGAAGAAGAAGTTATTGCTCCTTCTTACGAAGAACTAGGTTTAATTGCCTCAACTAAAGAACTTCTCACGGAGAACTAAAATGACTTTTGGAATTACTGCAGGTGGTTTAGCTGCTGGCTTAGGTATAGCTGGTGGTATTAACTCCCTTACTGGTGGCGCTATTACTAATGCCTTGGGGTTTGGTGGCTCTGGGCCTGGCTCTGCTACTGCTCAAGCTAATCCAATGGCTCCATACCAAGCTCAATTGGCTCAGATGTATGCTGGTTATTTGCAGCCTGGACAGAGTGCAAACATTCAACAGATGCCTGGGTACACCCAATTCCAAACAGGTGTTGTTGATCCTGCTATGGCTGCTAACAAAGCCAGTGCTGCTACCTCTGGTATGTTGTACTCTGGTAATGAAGAAGCTGCCCTACAGAAGCTTGGTCAACAAAGCTACTCTGGCTTTATGACTAACTACTTAAGTCAACTGTCTGGTGGTGCTGGTGCTGGATTTAATCCTGCTGCTGCAGCTCAACTTGGTATGCAACAACAACAAGCTGGTTGGCAAGCTCTTGGTCAAGGTATTGGTGCTGCGGGTACTGCTGGTTTGTTTGGTACTAATAACATGTACACCAATCCTACTGGAGCACAAGTGTTAGGTATGCAAGCAGCTAATGCTGGTAACGCTTCTATGGTAGGCGGTGGTATGTCGTCTATGGCTGGTGGAAGTAGCGCACCTACTGCTGGTATGGATTTCAGTGGCTACACTGGTGGATAAGGAAATAATATGCCACTCTTAATGTCCGATGTAGCTGCTGGTAGTCAAGCTGCTTTACAGCTTCAACAGAACATGGCTGCAATGCCTAATGTTCAGCAAGAGCAGCAGCTCAAGCTACAACAAAAACAAGCCAATGTTGAACGCAGTAAACTTGCTAACTTAATAACCGACTCTGGTTTTAAAGCATCTCAGGACTCTAAAGCTGCTTTACAAAAGCTTGCTAGTAGCCCTGAGTATCAAACTGCTGACGATGTTAAACGTCTGCAGATGATGGCTGCTAGACAGTTTGAATCTGGTGATGTTGAAAATGGTGCTAAGACTCTACAGTCTTCTGAGCTGTATGCCTCTCGTAAGATTGCTGATAGCCAAAAACAACTAGATCAAAATGCCCAACAAATAGGTAATGCTTATGGTGTTATTTCTGCTGTACCTGATGATCAAGTAGATTCTTTTGTAGCAAAGCTTCCTGAAGCTAATCGTAAAGCATTGGTAGACCAAGTAGGCCAAGAAAACTGGGACAAGATGTCTGGTGCTGAGAAAAAAGAAGCTACTAAGAATTTAATGCTTAATGCTAAAGGCCAATTAGCTACTCAGCTCAAATCTATTGAAGTTGATAAAGCAAAACTTCATGCAGAATCTAACGAGCGTATTGCTCGTATCCGTGCTGATGCTCTTATTGAAGCCAGAATGATTAGTCATAGTGGTGGCTCTGATAAAGAAGAGCGTTTGGGTTGGAGTTCTTACGAACGTGCTGACCAAGCTATTGATAGGTCTTCTGAAAAACCTTTGGCTGCTCTTGAGAAGAAAGTTCAAGAGGCAGAAGCTGCTCGCACTAAAAGCATTCCTTGGTACTCTAGAGAACCTAGCGATGCTGCTAACACTGCATACATCAAAGCTGTTAAAGAAAAGAATGAGTTTGAACAAAAGCTTGTTAAGAGGAAGCTAGACCTTGCTGTCAGTGCTCCCGAGTTCCCTGGAAAGAAAACAATTGTTGAAGAGTTGCAACGTCAACTAGCTTCCTATGTTCCTCCAGAAGACGACAAGCCTAAAGCTGCTCCTAGCAGAGGTAAGATTGAAACTCCTGCTGCAGCTAAAGGTGATGTTACTAGTAGCAAACCTAGTGCTCCAAAGTTTGAGGAAGGTAAAGTTTACACCGATGCTAATGGCAATAAAGCAAAGTATGTAAATGGTAAATGGGAGCCACAATAATGGCTTTTGATCCTAGTACCGCTACGTTAGCAGAAGATAAACCTGCTGCTAAAAGCTTTGATCCATCTACAGCTACTCTTGCTGAACCACCTAAAAGAATAGGTGCTACTACCCCAGAACAACCTGGGTCTATTCACAACATTATTCGTACCTCTATTGAGTCTGTACCCAGTGCTGCTGCGGGTATTACAGGCTTTGGTACTGGTGCAACCTTAGCTGCTCCCGTTGCTGCTACTGTAGCCCCGTTAACAGGCCCATTTGCACCCATTACTGCTGGTGCTATTGAGTTAGCCGGTGGTCTTGGTGGTGCATTTGTTTACTCTGGTGCTGCTCAAAAAGTAACAAATATGTTACATGAAGCATTTGCTCCAGAGGATTACAAACAACGTCAAGCTGAGAAGGCACAGTACCCTTACGGAACATTTGCTGCTGAGACTCTTACTAACCTTGCAGGTATGTCTCCTAAGACCATACCTGAAGTTGCAGGTAAGGTGTTGACTAAACCTCTGGTGCAACGTGCAGCAGGTGCAGGCTTACAAGCAGGTATTGAAGCTGGATCAGAGTTTGTAGAGACTGGTAAGGTTGACCCAATTAAGGTAGGTGCTAGTGCTGCTGCTGGTGCAGCTATGCCTGGGTTTAATCGTGCTGGTAAAAGCTTGTTTGAAGCAGGTGAGAAGACTGCTCAAGCTGTATTGCCTAAACCAAAAGCTGCAACTGCCCCTTCAATGCCTCCTGAACCTCCTCCTGGTGCTACAGAGGGAGAGAAGGCTGTCTTCTTGCAGAAAGTTAAGGAGATTCAAAAGGAACGTGAGTCTAAGTCTCCTCTGGTTCAAACTGCTATTAAGAACAAAGAGACTGGTGAGATTGAACCTCTTGGTCCTAAGCACAGTGAGAAGCGTAAAGCAGAAACTAAAGACACCCATGATCAAGGGTTCCTTACAGAAGATGGTCGCTTCTTAGATCGTAAAGAAGCTGTTGATCAAGCTAAGAGTACTGGTCAGATCCCTGAAGATCACAAGCTTCAAATACCTGAAGATGGTCTGCATAGTGGTGATTTGCGTAGTGCTGGTGATGACCGCTTTAAGCTGGCTGATGTTCCTGCTTCTATCGAAGGTATCCCTGTTACCACTGGCTTAGATAAGATTCGTGCTGACGGATCTAGAGTTGGTGCTACTACTCGTCGTGATGCTGAAGGCAATCCCCTCCGTATTGATCTCAACATAGATCATTTGTACCAACAGTTTGAAGACAAACCTTGGACTCAACCAAAGGTAGAAGGTGTAGAACCTTTACCAGAAGATGCGTTTAAGACTCCCCAAGAGTGGATTGACTTTGTTATTCAACACGAAGCAGAACACGTTAAGACTCCTCGTGTAGAAGGTCAAGAAAAGGGTGCTTACGAAGATCAAACCAACAAAGCTGCTCTTAAAACATTAGCAGAGAAAAAAGCTAGCTCATCTGGTGAGCTACCCCCTGAGCCTCCCAAAGAAGCTCCCGTAGATCGCACTAAAACTTCTCCTCGTGATGTTGCTACTGAGCAAGAGATGTATGACATTGCTGCAGACATCTACGCCAAACATGGTGAAGTAGATGCTGTTAAGTTCTTTGAAGGATTTAAAGAGTATCAAAAGTCTTGGTTAGAACCTGTTAAGGAAACCGAGAAGTTTGTTGGTATGAATATCAACAACAAAATGGCTGATGCTCGTATCATTCACAACGAAGCTAAACGGATGGCTGAAGCTATTCCTGATGCTGCTCGTAGAGAAGCTATTGCAGAGGCTGTTGACAAGGGTGATCTCTCTGGTCTTAGCCCAGAAGAAGTTAAAATTGCTGAGAAGTACCAAGAGCTTGTTAAAGCAATTGGTGAAAAAGCTGTTGAGAAGGGTGTCGTTAAGGGTCTGCTTGAAGACTACGTAACCCACATCATTGATTGGGCTGGTGCTCCTAAAGGTGCTCGTGAAGAGTTTATCCAAGCGTTACTAGGAACACCTAGTGAAGCTGGTGCTATGCGTGGCATGACCACCGAGTCTAAGTTTGGTAAGCAACGTGTCTTTAAAACCTTTGCTGACTTAGAAGCCTTCATCAACGAAACTAACTCTCGTATTGCTGCTAAGGGTGACAGTCAGTGGCGCTTACAGATTAAAACCAAAGACATTGCAGAGATCTACAAAGAATACGCAAGCTCAATGCAAAAAGCAATTGAGAACAAAACCCTTGTGGATAACTTAAAACAAGTTCGTAATGTCAATGGTGAGTCTCTGATCCGTGAGGTGACTAAAGAACAGGCTAAACCGGAAGGTTGGGAAATGATGGAGAGTCCTCAGTTTGCTGGCTATGCCGTGCATCCTGACCTGGTTGCTCCATTGAAGTTTGTGTTTGACTCTGGTCCTGGTGACTTGATGAAAGCATTGGGGACTATTTCTCAAGCTGCTAAACGTATTAACGTTATTGGATCGTTCTTCCACGCTAAGTCTCTGTTAGAAGTTATCTCTAGTACAGGCATTCCTATTTGGACTCCTGCTAAAGAGTTAGCTCTTAGTGCTGGTGATAAGTTACTAGGAACAAAGAACGCTGCTATCACTAAAGCTCTTGATCAATTCCGTAACGGTGGTCTGGGTGACAGTATTGACAAATGGATTCGAGAAGGTGGTCTTCAGTTAGAGATGCCTGAAGATGTATCTCAAGGTCTACTTGCTGCAGGCGGTAAGTTTGCTGATCAAATGATTGCTAAGTTTGGTCCCCGTACTCGTATCCTTGAGAAATCTTTGAGTGCTACTGAGAAGCTTACTCTTGGTCTATTTGATAAGTTTACCTGGGACTACTTGCACACTGGTGGCAAATTGATGGTTGCA
>TBL_comb47_HYPODRAFT_10000688_pt1 | contig 44663 bp, 42 predicted proteins | sample TroBogypolimnion_40_FD_10682 | JGI IMG/M metagenome (IMG submission 10682)
GAGCCGGGCCGGCAAAGGTGGCCGTCCGCAAGGACCGGCTCGTGGGGACGCTCGCCCCACCGGAACCACCGGTTGCCGTGGATGTTTTCGCACCGGAACGCTTCTTTGCCATGCGGGCAGCTTAGGGAAGCGCCGTCATGCGGTCAACGGTCAAGGGTTGCAGCCTTGCGGAAAGGGTGGCTGCTCCATAAAAAAACGGCGCGGCCGAGGCCGCGCCGGGAGAGGGGTAAGGTGAGGGATTTATTCCTGCACGAACTTGAGCACGCGGGATTTCTCGCCGCGTTTGCGCTTGGTTTCGTCGAGTTCCTTTTTGCGGAGGCGCAGGTTTTTGGGCGTAGCTTCCACGAATTCATCCACGTCAATGTATTCCAAGGCGCGTTCGAGGGAGAGCCGCATCGGTGGCGCGAGTTGGATGCCTTTGCCGTCGCCTTGGGAACGCATGTTGGTGAGGCGCTTTTCCTTGACGGGGTTCACCGGGATGTCGTTTTCGCGGGCGTTTTCGCCGACGATCATGCCGATGTAGATCATGTCGCCGGGTTCCACCATGAGGCGACCGCGTTCCTGCACCATGTTGAGGGCGTAGCTGGTGGCTTCGCCGGCATCCATGGAAACAAGGGAACCGTTCTTGCGCGCGGCAATTTCGCCGCAGTCGGGGCCGTATTCGTGGAAGAGATGGCTCATGACGCCCATGCCCTTGGTCTGGTTGACGAGGTCGGTTTCAAAGCCGATGAGGCCGCGCATGGGCACGAGGGCTTCGACGGAAACTTGGTTGCCGACGTGGTTCATGTTGGTGATCTGCGCCTTGCGGCCGGACAGATTTTCCATGATGGCGCCGAGGTTTTCACTGGGCACTTCCACGAAGAGTTTTTCAATCGGCTCGAGCGGATTGCCGGTGGTGGGATCTTTTTTCCAGAGCACTTCGGGGCGGGAAACGAGGACTTCGTAACCTTCGCGGCGCATCTGTTCCACGAGAATGGCAATCTGCATTTCGCCCCGGCCGGAAACGGCAAACACTTTGGGGTCGCTGGTCTGCGCGATGCGGAGGGCGACGTTGGTGCGGATTTCTTTGACGAGGCGGTCCCAGATGTGGCGCGCGGTGACGAGCTTGCCGTCCTGACCGGCGAGCGGGCCGTCGTTCACGGCGAATTCCATCTGAATGGTGGGCGGGTCAATCGGGATGTAGGGCAATGCGGGGCGGAGTTCGCTGTCGCAAATGGTTTCGCCGATGAAGACGTCTTCAAAGCCGGCTATGCCGATGATGTCACCGGCGTGGGCTTCCTGCACTTCGATGCGTTTCATGCCTTCGAAGTGATAGAGCATGGTGACTTTGCCCTTGGAAATTTTGCCGTGCCCGTGGCGACAAATGGCGGGGTCGCCGACTTTGACTTTGCCTTCGTAAATCTTGCCGAACGCGATACGACCGAGGTAATCGGAGTAATCGAGGTTGGCCACGAGCACTTGGAATCCTTCGCCGGCTTTCGCGCGCGGCGGGGGAATGTGCTTCACGATGGCATCAAAGAGCGGCTCCATGGTGCCGGTGACGTGGTCCAGTTCCACCTTGGCGTAACCTTCCTTAGCGGAGCAATAGATGAAGGGAAAATCAAGCTGCTCATCGGTGGCGTTGAGCGACATGAACAATTCAAAGACGAGGTCGAGGACCTTCTTGGGATTGGCGTTTTCGCGGTCAATCTTGTTGATGACGACGATGGGCTTGGCGCCGGCTTCGAGCGCCTTGCGGAGCACAAAGCGGGTTTGGGCCTGCGGACCTTCGGCGCTGTCCACGACGAGCAACACTCCGTCAATCATGTTCATGATGCGCTCCACTTCGCCGCCGAAATCGGCGTGGCCGGGAGTGTCCACGATATTGATGTGGTAGTTCTTGTATTTGAAGGCGGCGTTCTTGGCGCGGATGGTGATGCCCTTTTCCTTTTCAAGGTCCATCGAATCCATCAGGCGTTCTTCCCCGGATTCATGCTGGTTGGCGCGGAAGGTGCCGGACTGTTTGAGGAGGCAGTCCACGAGCGTCGTCTTGCCATGATCAACGTGCGCGATGATGGCGATGTTGCGGATGTGTTGCATATCGTAAATTTTCGGATCAATCACAGTGCCATCATACCAAACGTAGCCGGAGGGCACGAATGGGAAAACGGCGGAATTGCCGGGTTGCGTATAATGGAGATTTGCGGCGAAAGGTCAAGCCAAGCGTGGAAAATAATCCGCCTTGTCACCTAATCTTAACCTTCAAGCCGCGACGATTCCTTTTCCATCCCGCCACCCTGCCGCGTAGGCCGTGAACACCCGCCGCATCTCGTCGCGTACGGTGCGAAAGCAGTGCAGGATTTCCGCGTCGCTGCCGGTCGCCTTCGCCGGATCGAAAAACGGCCAATGATGGCGGTTCAATTGGCCGGGGAAAACTGGACACGCTTGGTCCGCATGACCGCAGACGGTGATGACCGTGTGTACCGGCTGCGCCAGAAATTCTGTCAGCGGCTTCGAGCGATGCGCGGTCAGGTCAATCCCAACTTCCGCCATGACTTGAATAGCCAGTGGATGGACAAAGCCGGCCGGCTTGGAGCCGGCGCTTTGGATATTTGCGATGTCGCCCAGTGCCGCCCGCAAATAACCTTCGCCGATATGGCTGCGGCAGGAATTGCCGGTGCAGAGAATAAGGATGGTCGGTTTCATGATTTCATTTTGTGTTCATACCAGCCGCGCGATTGGTTGCAGATTTTACAAACCGAAAGCATCACCGGCACTTCCACCAGCACGCCCACCACGGTCGCCAGAGCCGCGCCGGAACTTGCGCCAAACAGCGTGATGGCCACCGCCACGGCCAGCTCGAAAAAATTACTCGCGCCGATGAGTGCGCCGGGCGCCGCGATGTTGTGCTGCACGCGCAGCCAGCGCATCAGCAGATAAGCCAGCGCGGAATTAAAATAAACCTGAATCACAATCGGCACCGCCAGCAACAACACTGCGAGCCAGCGCGTGGTCAAATTCTCTGCCTGAAACGCGAAGATCAAAACCAGCGTGAGCAGCAACGCGATGATGGTCACCGGCTGAAACTTGGGCAGGAATTTATTGTCAAACCAGTTTTTGCCGCGCGATTTCAGCAGCCCCGTGCGCGTCAGCCCGCCTGCCGCCAGCGGAATGACAATGAAAACCACGACGCTGGTGACGAGTACCTTTGACGGCACGACTACATTCGCCACGCCGCACAAAAACATCACCAGCGGAGCGAAGGCGACGAGCATGATCAGGTCGTTCACCGCCACTTGCACGAGCGTGTAGCCCGGATCGCCATCGGTGAGATAGCTCCAGACGAAAACCATCGCCGTACACGGCGCGGCGGCGAGGATGATGAGACCGGCGGCATAGTCTTTCGCGAGTTCCGGCGCAATCCACGCGTGAAAAATGTGCGTCATGAACAGCCAGCCGAGGAATGCCATGCTGAATGGTTTGACCAACCAATTGACGAACAAGGTGACGGCGAGACCTTTCGGCTTTTGCGCGACGCCGCCGAGCGCGGTGAAATCCACCTTGAGCATCATCGGGAAAATCATCAGCCAAATCAGCACCGCGATGGCCGCGTTGACGTGCGAGCCGGCGACGAATTCCAGCTTGCTTAAATCCGCCGTGAACTGCGGCGCGAGCTTCCCGAATCCGACGCCGACCACCATGCACAGAAAAACCCAGACCGTCAGGTAGCGTTCAAAAAACGCAAGCTGTTTGGGGGCGGAAGCAGGCGGGGTTTTCATGCAATGAATTCAGCTGCATTTCTGGCGGCGGCAGATGACTGCGAGATCGGTCTGCAAAATCTTTTTGAGCTGTTTCGCGTCCGCCTTGGCTTCGTCGGTCTGGGTAAGCGATTTATGCACCCAGACCAGCGCCTCGCGCACGGCGATCGGCGCGGCTTTGTCCGGTAGCCGGTAATACACCCAGCGCTCCGACTTGCGTGATAAAATCAGGTGCGCCTGATGCAGAATGGAAAGATGCTTGGAGACCGTCGAGGGCGCAAAGCCAAATAGCTCGGTGATTTGGCAAACGCACAACTCGCCGCGCCGGAGCGCGAGAAGAATGCGGACGCGATTCGGGTCCGCCAGCGCTTTGGTGATGGCCATGAATGCACGCATAAAAAGTCATTTCGTCAAACAACGAAACAATCGTACCGCAGCGCGCAGCGGTCGGCAAGCCTATTTCCACCGACGAAAAATGACGCCGGCGTTTTTGCCCTTTTCAAAGCTCGCGAAACCACTATTTTTAACCAGCGGGCCGAAGGCCTGCAGATTGGTTTATTTTGATGAACACGTTTCAAATCATTTTCACGCCCACCAGCGCGGCGGAACTGGCGCGGATGCCCAAGGAGTTGCAACTCCAGATTCTCGGCGATTTTCGCGGCTTGCCGCAGCATGTGATCGGCAGCGAGTTGGAGGATTTTGGCCGGCTAGAGAGTGACGGCCACATCCTGCATCGCTTCCGGTTGGGCGATTACCGGGTCTATTTTGAGCGGCATCCGCTCGGCGTGCTGGTGCATCGTATCCTGAACCGGCACACGCTTAAGGATTTCTTCTTCCGTTCGGGCATCAAGGTGGGCGAGGACGAAGCCTTGCAGGAAAATCCCAAATTTTGGCAGCTCATCGAAGCGGCCAAAAGTTCGGAAGTGAAATAAATTACCCGGCTTCACCGGGCTGCCGACCGATTTCCTGACTTGCTCCGCGCGGGTTTGTGCATAAAATTTCACCCGCCCAATTTTATGAATTATAAAATCTCCCATCGCGCCGCGTCGCTGGCTCCCTCGCTGACGCTGGCCATTGATTCCAAAGCCAAAGCCATGAAAGCCGCCGGCGAAGACGTCGTCGGCTTCGGCGCCGGCGAACCGGATTTCGACACGCCGCAGCACATCAAGGACGCCGCCGCCAAAGCGCTGGCTGCCGGCTTCACCAAATATACGCCGAGCAGCGGCATTCCGGAATTGCGCGAGGCCATCGCCGCCAAATTTAAAAACGAAAACGGCCTGACGTACAAACCGTCGCAGGTCATCGTCAGCTGCGGCGGCAAGCATTCCTGCTACAATGTCATTCTCGCGACCTGCGAACCGGGTGACGAAGTGATCATCCCCGCGCCGTATTGGCTGAGCTATCCCGAAATGGTGAAGCTCGCCGGAGCCAAGCCGGTCATTATTCAGACCACGGACAAAACCGAATTCAAAGTCACGCCGGAACAACTGCGCGCGGCCATCACGCCGAACACCCGGTTGTTCGTGCTGAATTCTCCGAGCAACCCGACCGGTTCGGTGTACACGCCGGAAGAGACAAAAGCGCTCGGCGACATTTGCGTGGAAAAAGGCGTCCTCATCATGAGCGACGAAATTTACGAGCACCTGCTCTACGATGGTGCTACAGTGAAAAGCGTCGCGAGTTTTTCGCCAGCGCATTACGACCACACGATCATTGTCCACGGTTTGGCGAAAGCGTATTCCATGACCGGCTGGCGGCTGGGTTTTCTCGCCGCGCCGGAGCCGATTGCCAAAGCCATTGACGCGGTGCAAAGCCACAGCACCAGCAACCCGACCAGCTTCGCCCAAAAGGGCGGCGTCGCCGCGCTCACGGGACCGCAGGATCATTTGAAAACGTGGTTGGTGGAGTTCGACAAGCGCCGGCGCTATGCGCACACGAAGTTGAATTCCATTCCCGGTCTCACCTGCGTGAATGCCAAGGGCGCATTTTATCTGTTCCCGAACATTTCCCAAACCGGTTTGAAATCCGCCGAATTCTGCGCGCGCTTGCTTGATGCGGAGAAAGTTGCCGCCGTTCCTGGTATTGCGTTTGGCGCGGATGATTACATTCGACTCAGCTACGCCACCGGGCTGGCGAATATTGAAAAAGGCTTGGAACGCATTGATAAATTCTGTCGCACGCTGGTGAAATAAATTTCCTTTGCCCCGCAACCGGCCGCGAGCAATCGCGGTCGGTTTTTTCTTGGGCGGAAACCATCAGGATTTGACGGGCGGCATGCCGAGATAATCCATGCCGACAAGGCAGACGTCATCGTCAAATTCGCCATTCAAGGCAAAGCCGCGAATGACTTGCAGTAGCTCGTCAAACAGTAAACCGGGCTGATGCTGCAGCAGATTTTTCACGTCCAGCAGCAGCCGCTCCTGCGAATACAATTCCTCGTTCTGGCCTTGCACTTCGTATAGGCCGTCGGTGAAGAGCATGAGAAAATCGCCGGGCACCAGCGTAGTTTCGCTCGTCGCGTAAGGCGGATCTTCAAACAACCCGAGCGCGGGCTGGCTTTTGCCGGAGGCGTTGGCGAGCGGTTCCACCCGGTTTTGCGAACGGCGCAACACCAGCGGTTTCGGGTGGCCGGCGTTGGCAAACCGCAACTGGCCCGTGCGGCAATCTGCCACGGCGTAAAAACCAGTCGTGAGCATCGGCGAACCGGTGTTTTTCAGGATGCTGCACAAATCAAAATTCAGCTTGCGGAGAAAATTCCCCGGCTCGCGCGCCAGCGGCTTGAGTTCCTCGGAAAGCGCGCAAATCATCGCCGTGACGAGCGCCGCGCGGACGCCGTGGCCCGTGACATCGCAGATGAAAATGCCGACCTCGGTGGGCGATAGCGCAGTGACGCTGAAGAAATCGCCGCTGACGGATTCCGCCGGCTCGTAGCGGTGAACGAATTGGAACGCGCTTTTTTCCGCCAGCACGCCGGGCGGGAAACTCGGATATTGCTGCGGCAGCATGGTGAGCTGAATCTCTCGCGCAGTGCGGAGATTTTCCTCCATGAGCGAACTTTTCACGCGCAACTCCTCGCGGCTGCGCGACAGCTCCGAGGTGGCGCGGCGGATTTGTTCCTCGGCGCGTTTGCGTTCCGTGATGTCCTCGACCGTGCCTTCGTAATACAGTAGCCGGCCTTGGCCATCGCGGACGGCGCGGCAGTTTTCTGCGATCCAAATAATGGTGCCGTCCTTGCGATAGATGCGGGACTCGAAGCCGCTCAACGTATCGTTCTCCTGCATGAGGCGGACAAATTCCTCGCGGCGACCGTGCTCGACGTACAGGCTGCCGGCGATGTCCTGAATGCTGGCCATCAAATCCACCGGCGAGTCGTAGCCGTAAATGCGGGCCAGCGCGATGTTCGCCAGCAGATATTTGCCGGTGACCGTCGTGCGGAAAATGCCTTCCACGAGATGATCGAAGATGCCGTAGTAATTATTTTTTTCCTCAACCAGCGCCAACCGCTCCTGCTGCCGGGCGAGCGAACAATAAATGGCGTGCCGGAGCATCGGTGCGGCCAATTCCTCGTGCCCGAGATAATCCTGCGCGCCGCTGAACATTGCCTCGGCGAGATAATGCTCATCCTCGTTCGGCCCGATGACGAGCACTGGCAGCGAAGGCACCTGCGTGGTGAGAGACGTGATTTGAAACAGCGCGGCAGCATTGGCCAGCGGAATCACGAGCAGCACGGCGTCGAACGAAACGGTGGCGAGCATCGCTAAGCCGGCATCGGTAGTCGCCTCGCCGGTGACATCCGTCACGGCGGCTTGCCGGAGGAGATCCTCCACCCGGCGCACCATCGCGGCGTCGCTGCCGATGAGCAGAATTTTGAGCGGACTATTTTTCATGCCGGTTCCCGTCCGCTGAAAATACCTTTTTTGCGCCCGCCCGCAAGTGCGATGGCGAAGGCGGGAAAAACTTTACGCTTGCCAAAGCGGGGCGATTGGGTTTCAAATCCTCTGGTCATAACCAACGCTTGCAAACCATTAACCACATGTAAATCAGGCTTATGAAAAACTACACCCCGGCAGAAATTCGCAACTTCGCCCTCGTCGGTCACGCCTCGTGCGGAAAAACCCTGTTGAGCGAGGCGATGCTTCGCTGTGCCGGGGTGATCTCGCGCTTGGGAAGCATCGCCGACGGCACGACCGTTTCCGATTATCATGTCAGTGAAAAGCAGCGGCAGATTTCTGTCTCCGCGACACTCCTGCACGCGGATTGGGCGGGCAAGAAATTTAATCTCGTGGACACACCCGGCTATCTTGACTTTATCAGCGAAGGTCTCGGCGCGTTGCGGGTCGGCGATTTTGCGCTGGTGGTGATTGATGCGCACCACGGCCTCGGCGTGGGCACGGATCGCGTGTGGAATTACGCCACCGGCTACGGCATTCCGAAAATGATCGTCGTCAACGCGCTCGACAAGGAGAACGGCGATTTCGCCGCCGTGCTGAAAGGCGCGCAGGAACATTTCGGCCGGCACGTCTTTCCGCTGTCCGTGCCGGTGGATGCCGGCCCCGGCTTTAGCCGCACGCTTGATGTGTTGCGTAATGAAGTCGTCACCTACGCCACCGATGGCTCCGGCAAATACACCGAGGAACCCGCCACCGGCGAACTCGGCGAACGCGTAAAACAATTGCACAACGAGCTGATTGAGCACATCGCTGAATCCGACGACGGTCTGATGAACAAATATTTCGAGCAGGGCGGTTTGTCGGAGGAGGAATTTCGCGCCGGCATCCACGCGGCGGTGCAAAAGGAATTATTCATCCCGCTCTTCGCCGCTTCGGCCATCAAAAATGTCGGTGTGGCGCGGCTGATGGATTTCATCGCCAAATACGGTTCGTCGCCGGTGGACCGCAAAAATGTGCCGGCGCACGACGCGAACGGTAATGAAATCGAGGTCAAACTCGACAGCACCGAAACCGTGGCTTACATCTTCAAAACCATGTCCGAGGCGCATTTTGGCGAACTGTCGTTTTTTCGCGTCTATTCTGGAACCGTTACCACCGGTACGGATTTATTCAACAGCGACCGCAAAATCACCGAGCGTGTCGGCCAGATTTTTCTGCTCAACGGCCAGACGCGCGAAGCCGTCCACTCGCTCGGTGCCGGCGACATTGGCGCGGTGGTGAAACTTAAGGACACGCACACCGGCAACACGCTGTGTTCGCCCAAGCATCCGGTGACGCTGCCGAAAGTGATTTATCCCAAGCCAAACATTCACGCTGCGCTCGTCGCCCAGATGAAAGGCGAAGAGGACAAAATCGCCACCGGGCTTGCCGCGTTGCACGAGGAAGACCCGACCTTTCTTTACGTCGTGGACGGCGAGTTGCATCAGACCATTCTTTCCGCACAGGGCGAACTGCACTTGGAAGTCATCGCCGACCGCTTGCGCCGCCGGCACAACGTCCATGTTGATCTCGCCGCGCCAAAAGTGAAATATCGGGAAACCATCAAAGGCAAAGGCGAATCCAAATACCGCCACAAAAAACAAACCGGCGGCGCAGGCCAATTCGCCGAAGTCTGGCTGCGCGTTGAACCCCGTCTGCGCGACACCGGTGTGGAATTTACCCAGTCACTCGTTGGCCAAAACGTGGATCGGAATTTTGTTCCGTCGGTGGAAAAAGGCGTCGCACAGGTTTGTAATGAAGGCGTGCTCGCCGGCTGCCGCGTGACGGATGTGAAAATTGATTTTTACGACGGTAAAATGCATCCGGTGGATTCCAAGGACATTGCATTTCAGATCGCCGGTTATTTCGCTTTCAAGGAAGCGTTTGCCGCCGCCAAACCGGTTTTGCTGGAACCGATTGAAACCGTGGAAATCCGCGTGCCGGAAGAATTCATGGGCAAGGTCATGGGCGACCTCTCCTCGCGGCGGGGGAAAATTCTTGGCATCGAAGCCGAAGGCGCGTTTCAGGTCATCAAAGCGCATGCGCCAACGGCGGAACTTTTTCACTACTCCAGCACGCTGCGGTCGTTGACCGGTGGGGCGGGCGTTCACACCGAAGCATTCAGTCATTACGAAGAAATGCCCGTTGCCGCTGCCGAAAAAGTGGTTGCCGAAGCCGCCCAGCGGAAGGCGAATCACGACCACCACCCGGCGCACTAAAAAATCTGTTTATTTATCCGGCGCGGGTGCCGGCGGGTTTGGCTGGAAAAGTTTTTCCACGCTGCGAACCGGATGCAACGGCAGCAGCAGAAATTCCGGCACATACACCGGCGTCACTTTCGGATCGCCCAGCGTGCCGGTGACATCGCATTCAAAGGCCTTGCTCACCGGCAGCATCAGCCATCCGAGCACACTCCCGACGATTGGCGTGTTGCGCAACGGATGCGCGGTGACGCGCGCGTTCACTTTTTCGTCGAGATTCACCGTGCCATCGTAGTTCAGCCGCATCATCGGCGTGCGAATGGTCAGCGAGCGAGTACGGATGACGCCGTTGGTCATCACGAAATCTCCGGCGGCTTCCTTTGCGCGGCTGTTGCCGAAACCGGGCGACACTTTGTTCAACACCGGCGAGACCAAGCCGAACACCGGCACGTCCCACAACATCCCGTCGTGCAACGCCAGCGCGCCGAAGCCGTTCCAACTCCGCCAATCGTCCGAATTCGCGTACGTCACCGTCACCGTGCCGGAAACTGCGCCTTCCAACCCATTCGTCGGCGACCACAGGGCCATGCCCATCCGATGAAAATCCACATTGGTGCCCGTGATAAAAAAATTAAAATCCGTTCCATCGCCCGGTGTTTTCAAATCAAAACTCGCGTGGCCGTGAATTTCTCCGCCGTAACATTCGGACGTCGCATTCGTCAAAATCAGCGCGTCTGCCAGCCAGTGTATCGTGCCCGTGATCGCGGGCGTCTCGAATTTACGCCAGCGGAACGGCGTGGTGCCGACGATGTCCACGTACAAATCCGCGTCATCGTTCACCACGTCGCCGTTTGCGTGGCGCAGCGGCACACAGCCGTTCACGCGGGACTGCGGGATGGCTAAAAATTGATACGGTTGCATCGCCTTCGCCGTCTTGGGACCGATGGCCCGGCCGACCACCATCGGCTCGATGTTGCCTTCGCCGCGCGTGAAAAACAGCCGTTGCCCGGCGCCGTCGAGCGTAATCTTTTCGGCCGAAAAACGTTGCGTGCCGCCTGCGCGTGCCAGTTGCAGATGCAAAAAATCGGCGGTCAGATTGGTGAATACTACCGTCGAGGTAAGCCATTCCACTGTTTGTCCGCGAATCGCAAAATTCGTCAGCGCGAGTTGGCCCGCGGCCGCCAGCCGGTTCAGGTCTAAAAAATTTCCGACCGCCGCCACGTCGAGCGCGAGCGGTTCGTGAAACGTTAGCCAACTAAAACCCCGCGTCGCATTCGCAGCGGTCAGAAACGGTTTCAGGCTGTCCGCGTCAAACGCGCCGCGCAAGCGAACGGAAAAATTCTGGTTGGTCACATTGCCGTCGCCGCTCAAATGCAGCGTTGTCCGGCCCTGTGTCACGCCCAAATCCGGCAGGCGCCAGACGCCGTTGGAATAAATAAATTCCATTTGGGCAGATTCCAGTTGCGCGCCGTGCGCGGAAAAATTCTTTAATCTGGCGTGGCCGGTGACCACGGTTTTGGCCAGTTGCGACCAGTTGCCGGCGGCGGTGAGTTCCAATTGCAGCGGCGAGGAAAAGTTCAATTGCGCCGTGTCGGCAGCGGGCAGCAGCGGTTTCACCGTGGTCGCATCCAACTCGCCGGCGACGCGCGCAAAAAAAGTTTGCCCCTGCGCATCGCCCTTGCCCGACAGCGTCAGCCGCGTTTTGCCCTGCACCAATTCCAACTGCGGCAGTTGCCAGACTTGATTCGTGCAGGTTACTTGCGCGCGGACGGCGTCCACCGGGAAGTTCGCCACGAGCGCATTGGTGAAAGCCAGAGCGCCGGCAAATTGCACGGTCGGCGCGAGATCAGCGCGCCAGTTCCAATCGTGGTTGGTCCACGCCGGCAACGTCAGCGAGCCGCCGACATGCCAGACTGGCGCGTGGCTCCAGGAAATTTTCGCGAGCTTTTCTTGTACGGCCGGCGGCAGCACTGGCGCGAGCGCGTGCAAATCAAAACTCGAATCGCCGGTGAACGCGACGTCGCGCGTCGCCACGTTCAGCCGCGCGGTCGCGGCAAAAAGTCCGTGGCCAAATCGCGCCGAAAATTGATCCAACGCCAATTCGGGCGCACGCCAGTGGCCGATGATTTCCACCGCCTCGGCTTTGCTCCGCGCGGCGGTGAATTCCGCCGCGTGCAGAGTCCAGATGAGTTGCCATGGTTGGGCATTGGTCCAGAAATCCCAACTAGCTGCACAGTTCGTCGGCGCCTCGGCGGGAGCGGTGACGGTGGCTGCGAGTTGCAATGATTTTGCAGTGAGCCACGGCGTTCGCACGTTCGGCACGGTGGCATTAAAACGGAGCGTGAGCGAATGCAAGTCGCGCGCGTCGCCGCCAAGGGTGGCTTGTAGTTGCGGGGCTTCGGTGAACCGGATTTGGTCCAATACTTCAGCAAACTCCTGTAGCATTTTGGCCGACGGCGCGTTGCCGGTAGCTTTGCCGGCGAACAAACTCCAGTTCCGCGCTGCTGGCGCATGCGCGAGCGTGCCGACCAAAGAAAATTTCACCCCGCGCATCGTGGCGAAAAAATGATCCAGCGACCAGGTGTCATCGGATTCAAATCGCAGTTGCGTCTGGAGATTGGTGAACGCGAGCGCGCCGTCCACCGCGTACGGCAGCGTAAATTGTCCGTCGCGCAAACCGAGGCCGCTGATTTCCGTGCGGCAGCGGAGCAGTGCGAGAAAGTTTAACCGGATTTGTACCTCGCGCGCCGCGAGCGTGGGCCCGCCCGCCGCCGCGCCGCCGATGCGCACGTTGTCGCAGACAAGGCCGTGGATGGGGCGCAAGCGCATCAGGGAAAATTCCAGCGCCACGCCGCGTTCTTGCAACGCCGCGACCAGCCGCGTCTTGAGAAAATTTGGCAGGCCGACGAAGTCAAACCACGCGAAGGCGCACAGTGCCAGAAGCAACAAAGCCCAGACCGTCAGGCGGAAAACGCGGAAAGTGATGCGGCATTTGCGCCAGAATCCGGGCATAAATTACGGGGTGCCGGCCGGGATGGTCAGGTAGGTGGCCACGACGGTGTAGAGGGTGCGCGGCAAGGCGCCAACCCAACGTTCGCCCTCCAGCGTGGCAGCGATCAAGGCGGTCTGGGAAAATTCCAGACCAAAATCGAGCGTCAGTTTTTCGCCGGATTTTAATTCCACGATGAGTTGCAAATTTTCCGGACGGAAACCTAATTTTTCGGGTTCCGCCGGATTGCGCGCGACCCAACCCACCACCGCCAGATTGCCGAGCATTTGAAAACTTTGCTCCAAACCGACTGCGTCCACATTGCCGGGCGTGCCGGCGGCGGTCCATTTGTTCGTGCCGGCGCGGAGATACTGGCGCGTCTTGCCGCCTTGATGCAGCGTGACGCGAACGACGTTAGTCTCGGAAAAATTCCAGATGCGCCGGTCGCGGAAACTCCAACTGCTCACCGCCAGGCTATCCACCGATTCCGGCGCGAGTGCGTAAACAAACGGTTCGTCGGCGCGTTTGGCAAAAACTTTATTGGTGGTGGTCGCACCCAGCAACAGTTCGGCAAGCACGGAATTGGTGTCGCCGGCCACCGCCCGGAGCGTGATTTTTTTTGCCGGGGTGGCCAGCCCAAAGCCTTGCAAATCCACGGCGGTGCTGGTGTCTTTTTCAAAAGCGGCGGCGTGCCAATCGGCGAGCTGGCGCCAGAAAGCTTGGGCTTTTTCCGCGTCCACGGGAAATTTTTCACCGGCCAGAATCCAATGGTTGGAATTTTGCCGCTGCAACGTAAAATGATTTTCGCCGTCCACTTCCACTTCCGCAACCGGCGCGGTGAAATCGAACAGGCGCGCTTCGCGAAATTCGTACGCAAATCCCTGCCACGCGGCGAGCGCGTCGTCAGCCGTGGTGACGATGGCCGGCAACCCTTCGCGCCGCGCAAACATCTGGCCGGGCTGGTCCACCGATTTTTTTCCGGCATGAATGGCGGTGATAAAATTAGTGCCGTGGCCCAGCCACAAACTGATTTCCGGCGGCTGCAGACCGAAAGTGGTCAGGTCCGCCTTGGCGTCGTCCGTGACAAAACGGTTGACGTGGGCCGAGCGCAATTGTTGCAGCGCGGTGTTGATGCGCGCGTTATCAGCCCGCGCGGCGAGCGGACGCAACATGCGCCACAAATGATTCGTAGCGTCGCGGCAAAATTCCATCGTGATGCCTTTGGCCGCGTTGGTAACGATCAGCCAATCGGCGTTTTCCGCCGAGCCGACGAGCGTGGTGTCGCGCCAGTCATTGGCTGTGTGCGGCAGTAATTGCAACCAAGCCGTGTCGGTGACGAATGCGCCGTCCAGTCCGACGATGCGCACAAAAACCTGATCGCCCGGCGCGGTCCGGCTGCCGACGCGCACTTGCCAAGTTTGTTCGCCGGCGGTGATGACGAGCGAGAACTGCGGGTTGGCAAAACCGAATTCGGCATCGAGATTTCGCCCGCGCAGGTCGTCGGCACCAAGGCGCTGCGGCGAAATTTTTTCCACGGCTTCCAGCAAGGCCTCAATCGCTGAACCTTGGGCGGGATAGGTCAACGGTTTTTCCAATTGCCAGAGTTGGTTGGTGCGGACCACGCTGATTTCCCGCGTGCCGGCGGGAATAATTTGAATGGCGGTGACATCGGCCGCGCGGAGGCCGCGCAAAAAGTGCAAACGTTCCGGCGCGGTGGTTGGAAATTGATGCTGCAAAATCCAGACCAACGCGGCGAGCGCGGCGGCGAGCACAAACCAGAGGAGGGTGGACTTGGATTTCATTTTCTGCGGACCAGCCAGACGAGCCAGCCGAAAAATAGCACCGCGCCGGGCAGCGCCCCGAGCAGCAGCCAGCGGAGTTCGCGCTTTTGCGTTTCGCTTAGCAGCAGGCGGAATTCCGTGACCGGTCGCGGACCGATGCCGGCGACGAGTTGCTCGCGGTCGAGAAGCCAGTTGGCGGCGTAGCTGACGAAGTCGCGGTTGCCGCCCGCTTCGATGGCGGTGTTGCCGACAAACAATGAGTCACCCGTGACAAGGATGCGCGTGTTGCCGCGCGGATTCGTGACGCCGGCCATGGGTTTTTGTTCCACCGCGACGATCAGCGGAAAGCTCCTCGCCGGCGCGGCGGGATCGCTGTCCAGAGAGGAGTGCTCACTGGAAAAGGCCAATTCCTCGATCTGCGGCGCCGTGGCCGAAGCGGCAGGGGACTCCGTTTTGGCGATGCAGCGCGGCAGCCACATTTGCAATTTCAACTGGGTGAGGCCGTTAACCACCGGATGCGTGCTGAATTTGCGAATGATGACGCTGGTGGTGGCATTATCTCGGTCCTTGACGATGGCTGGCAATACGTTCACGCCCCAGCGCTTGAGAATGGGTTCCAGTCCGGTGGCTTCATTGACGGTGGCATAATTGAACAGCGCCAGCAGTCGGCCGCCTTCGGCCAGATATTTTTCGATTTTCTGCAAATCATCGGCGCGCAGCGCGGACTTGGGGGCGGCAATGATGAGCAGGTTGCAATCCGCTGGCACGGCGGCTTCGCTGGTCAATTCGAGGTTTTGCACGCTGACATAATTTTGCGCGAGAGTGAGGGCGAATTTGGCGAAACCGTAGTCACCCTTATCGGCCAGCGAGCCTTCGCCGTCGCCTTGCAGAAAATAGGCCTTGAACGGCTGGCTGGTCGTCAGCGCGAGAATCTTGGAAGTGAACAGAATTTCGCCCTTAAACCAAATCGGCTTGTGCCGGAATTCCAATTCCTTCTGGCTGGGATCGGACGGCGCTTTTTGTTGGAGTTTGGATTCCACGATGGCCTCGCCAGGAATCACGATGCTGCGCTGGCCGCTGTCGAAGATGATCAGATCTTTGCTCGGCGGCGCGTTGGGATTTTCCGTGGTGCCGGGCAGATTGTATTGCGCCTTGATTTTTTCCGCCGCGCCAGGATCGTGCAGATAATCCACCGTGCGCACGATGATTTTATTATTTGCGGCATGATATTCGTTCAACTGCGCGACAATGGATTGGTAAAAATTTTCCGGATCGTGCGTGTCGTAGTACAACGTCACGGTCAACTGATTCGTGACGCCGCGCAAAATCGTCAGTGTGCGCGGCGAGAGGGTGACGTTGGTTTGCGGACTCCAATAAAACCGGTGGTGATATTTGGCGCCGAGAAAATTCACCAATCCCGCCACCACAAGCACGAGCACGGTGCGGACGAACATGTCCAAGCCGATACTCCAGCGGCGGCTGGACGAGAAACTTGGGCGCGATGTAGGTTCAAAACTCATGTCATTTCCAGCGGCGGCTTTCCACCACCCGCAGCGTGAGGAACAAAAACAGAAAAGTCACCGTTAGATAAAAAATCACCGTGCGCGTGTCCACCACGCCACGCGCAAAATCATCCACTTGGTCAAACAGATTGAAATAAGTTAGCGCCACCGGCTGGCCCGCATCGCTGGCTGGAATTCCCCGGGCGAGAAAGGCCAGGGAAAATAATCCGACCCCGCCCGCAAAGCTGATGATCGCCGCCGCCATCTGGCTGCGCGTCAGCGAAGAGGCAAAGCAGCCGACCGCCAGAAATAATCCGCCCGTCAGCAAAATTCCGAGAAACATACCGCCCACGGTGCCGGCATCCAGAGCATTGTTTTGCTGGGCAAAATGTTGGACGAGAAACAGGCACGCCAGCAGCGGTAGCCACGCGACCATGTAAAAAATGAGTGCCGCCGCGAATTTTGCCACCACCACCTGCGTATCGCCCACCGGTGCAGTCATCAGGGTTTCAAATGTGCCGCTGGCTTTTTCGAGCGCAAACAGGCGCATCGTGATGACCGGCGTCACCAGCAGGAGGATGAGCCAAAAATAATAGCTTTGATAAAACAGTTCCGTCACCGGCATCGTCACCGGATCGGTGCCGAGATTTTGCACCAGCACCGCAAAACTGTAGCCTGTCAATAAGGTGATGGCCGCGATGATGATGTAACCGGTGAGCGAAAAGAAAAACGCGGACAGTTCCCGTCGCAGCAAGGCCCAGAAAATACTCATTCCGCTTCCTCCGTGGTGGGTTTGGTGACCTGCACGTAAATGTCCTCCAGCGAGTGCCGGCTCCGCGTCAACTCGCGCAGGGGCCAGCCGTTTTGGGCGCACAGGGCAAAAATGGCCGGGCGCAAATCGCTGCCTGGTCGCGGCGTCAGCGCGCAGCGGAAAAATTCCCCGTCGGTGGCCGAGACATCGAATTGTTCCACTTCCGGCAATTCCTCCCACGCCGCCCGCAACGCCGCTGCCGGTGCGGCGATTTCTGCGATGACCTGGCTGCCGCCCGCCATCCGCCGTTGCAAATTCTCCGGCGTGTCGGAGGCCAGCACGCGGCCGTCAAACATGATCAGCACGCGGCCGCACATCATTTCCACTTCCGGCAAAATGTGCGTGGAAATCAACACCGTGTGTTTGCCCGCCAGACTTTTGATCAACGCGCGGACGGAGCGGATCTGATGCGGATCCAGCCCGATGGTAGGCTCGTCCAAAATGATTAAATCCGGTTCGTGCACCAGCGCATCCGCGAGGCCGACGCGCTGCTTGTAGCCTTTGGAAAGCTGCCCGATGACGCGCCGGCTGACGTCGGTCAAACCGCATTGCTCCATCACCGTCGAGACCCGGGAACGCGAATGGCGCCAGCCGAGACCTTTCAACCGCGCGCGAAATTTCAAATATTCCCGGACGCGCATTTCGGGATAGAGGGGATTATTTTCCGGCATGTAGCCGATGCGCCGCCGGGCCTCGTCGGATTCGTGAAACACGTCGAAGCCCGCCACGCGCACGGTGCCGCTCGTGCCCGGCATGAAGCCCGCCAGCACGCGCATCGTGGTGCTCTTGCCCGCGCCGTTTGGACCGAGCAGCCCGACGATCTCGCCGGGCGCGACCGTGAACGAAATGTCGTTCACCGCGGTGCGACCGGCGTAGCGCTTCGTCAGATTGGAAACTTGAATCATCGGTGTTGAGCCGTAAAAAATCTTTGCCAGTTTAGCCGGAAAACGCCCGCTCCGGCGAACAAAAATTTCGTAGTATGCGGATATAACAATGCCGGGCCGCCAAAGTTCCGCAGTTAAAATGCAAAATCGCCGGAACCATGATCGGCTCCGGCGTTGTATTTCCAGAGATGGCCGGCTGCCAAAATGGGCCGGCCGCGCGAACTAGGTGGCCATGTGTTGAACGGCGTCGCTCCAGTCGCTGACTTGATTGTATGAGCCATGCACCCGCACGCGAAGGTTGTACATCTGCCCCGGCGTCAAGCCGGCGGGGGTCACATTGCGCGGGTCGGTGAAATACCCCGCCGGCATCCACGGGCCATTGTTGAGTGAGGATTGCACTTCCACGCCCCATACGTTGGGGCCAATGTCCAAGGCGAGGTTTAGACTGCCGCTGCCGGCATTGGTCACGCCGATGATGCTAACCGTGCCGACCGGGGCGGGTTTGGAGCCGGCGGCGGGATTAGCGAGGTTGTAGCCGGCGGATTTTAGAATTTCCGGATTATTGTTGGCCGTCAGTTCGACATCCGCCAGATTTTGGTCCAGCAACGCAATGAGTGTTGCCTTGAGACCGTTCTTGTGCAGAGTGTCTTGTCGAGTGCCGTCCTGGCAGGTGGCCAGCGACGCTTGAAAAGCCAAGGCAGCGGCTTTGATATCCGCGGGTTTGACTTTGGGGTTGGGGAACTTTGGATTACCGTCCATGCAGGCGGCGATGTGCAGGGCAAAATCGCCCAAACCATCTTCCGGCAACTGGCTGTAATCGTGCAACAGATGATACTTTGGCATACTATTACCTGTGGTTGATGTGTTTACCGTTGATGGAAAACCCAAGAAGCCACCCGAGTGGGTCCGAGGAGAGACATTTCCGAGAAAAAATATTTATCGGCTGCCGCCAGATTGTCAACTACTTATATTAAGCCATCTCCGGCAGTCTATATGAGTTAGGGGATATAGTTTCAATACCCACCGTCTTGGTGTGGTGCATATCACTTATTGTGAAGAAATCTTTCCGCCACCGCGCGGTTCGTGGTGATGGCTAAGCAATAATTTGGTCCGGCGGCAATCGCTACCACGTTGCTCAAGCCTGCGGGTGCATCCGTCCGATGATAAGGACTAAAAGGGCTAACCCCCCACGCTACTACCGTGCCGTCACTTTTAAGTGCCAAACTATTTTCTTGCACGGCGATGGCGACGATATTGCTTAATCCAGAAGGTGGACAATCCCCGCTTCCCCATACGAATAGAGTGCCATCGTTTTTAAGCGCGATTTTCTGCAATCTTCCGGTGGCAATCGCTATCACATTGCTTGCCCCAGCCGGTGCAGATATTCTGCTGCCGTTCCTTTCCAATTCAATCACAGTTCCATCATGTTTCAATGCCAAATCATGACCAAAATCACTGCCTGTTGTGGCTATGGCGACTATGTTGCTTAACACCGTAGGGATTTTACGACTACCCCAGCCGACCAAGGTGCCATCTTTTTTCAACGCCAAATAGCGATCATTTCCTGCTGCAATCGCCACTACGTTGCTTAACCTGGCTGGCACCAGCATTTCATTAAAAGGCCCTGCATCTCCCCATGCCGCAACCGTGCCATTATTTTTGAGCGCGAGACTACAATGACCCGCCGCTGCAATGGCGACGACATTGCTCAACACTTGGTCACCAACTTTTACAAGTCTACTTCCGTGCTCTGGATATGTTGATTCAAAATGTGATCCCTGACCATTTATATTGGGACGCCAACCAAGAACAGTTCCTTCTCCGCCGGTAGCCTGACCCACTAAATTGAATCCCCAACCAAATACCGTGCCGTCACTTTTCAGAGCCAAAGCATGCCCCTCGCCCGCAGCAATCGCAACCGCATCATTGAGAACTTGTCCCTCAGTGGCGACCACACCAGTCAAAACAGCAGAGGTTGGATTGCTAATATCGCTTCCCCACCATATCACTTGCCCAGCCGGCGCAGCCGCTAAAAGAATTTGACGTGGAACTAATAACAGCAGCAGAAAAAGTATTGTTTGGACTTTTTTCATAAATATAAATCAGTGAATTGTGGTATAGACATCATTAGTGTTGCGGGTCGCCGTGTGGCCAAACTTTTGAACTGCCATGGTTCCTGAAGCATCTATGGAAAAACTCTGGCTCCAATGGTTTGTCATGGTATTTGTCTGCCCGCCACCTGTCCACCACTGGCCGGGAATATCCCAACTGAAACCTACGTTTGTCCAAGGACTAGAGCAATTTCCATAACACGCATGATCCACCCCACTCGGCTCCCGCACGGTGAAGGTTTTGTCTAGAGTAATATCGCGAACGATGACGCGCACATTGGCCGTGGCGGCGTTGCTTGGGTCGGTGAACTTTACGGCGGAACCGGAAAGTCCCAGCAAGGTGGGGCTTAATTCTCCCTCCAAACCGCCAGCGGAAGCCCACCACAACGGTTCTTCCGGAAAGCTCATCCCCAACGGCGGATCAAAATAAATATCCACTTCCTCCCCCACGCCCACCTGCAGCCGTTCCCGATTCGTGTTCGTCAACGCCGGATGCCGAACGGTGGCGGCGCGGCGCGGGCGGGTTTGGCTAGGGATAGTGGTCACGGAAATGTTAATGCTGACGAAATCTCTCCGCCACCGCGCGGTTCGTGGTGATGGCCAAGCAATAATTTGGCCCGGCGGCAATCGCTACCACGTTGCTCAAGCCTTCGGGAACAGTTACGGGGAAGGAATTCATTCTGCTCCCCGCTACTATTTGACCGTCGCTCTTCAAGGCCAGACTGTATCCGTCGGCCGGAAAACTGGTGCCGGAAACAGCGACGGAAACCACATTGCTTAAACCGGCGGGCGGGTTCAATTTTGCATTGCCATTAAATCCCCAGCAAAAAACCGTACCGTCTTTCCGGATGGCCAAGTTATGAACTGGGCCGGTGGCGATGGCCACGGCATCCGTCAATCCTTCCACTATCCGTGAATGAACCGATTGCGTTGTCCAAACAAACTCTACCACAGTACCATCTCGTTTCAGGGCTAGCGCTTGTCCGGGATGATTTATCCCTAGGTACATATTGGGATCGGTAGCGATTGCCACAACATTGCTCAGACCGAGAGGAGTTTTCACGCTCTGGCCCCAGCCAACAACGGTGCCGTCATTTTTAAGCGCCAGCGAATTATCGCCACACGCCGTAGTCACCGCTACCATCTTGTTTAGCCCTGCCGGTATATTTAGTGCCTCGTTACCGCTTTGCCCCCAACCCACCACCGTGCCATCTTGCCTCAAAGCCAAACTGTGCATGTTACCAGCGGATAGAGCGACCACATTGGTGAGGCCGGCTGGAATCACGGTTTTACCGCCCCCATTCCACCCCCAGGCAACCACCGTATGATCACCTTTTAATGCCAAGCAGTGACTTACTCCAGCCGATATGGCAATTATGTTTGTTAATGGCTGACGATTTACCGCCACCGTCGCACCTGACGAGGTTCTTAAGCTCATATCTTTATATTGTTTGAGCATGTTGTCCTGATTTGTTGAAAATACAAACGGACATATTCCTGTTGCCTCGCCTGCAACATTGTCTCCCCAACCAATAACCCATCCGCCTGGCGCTCCGCTGCCAAGTGTCTTTAAGACTGAACCTAAGAAAATAATAACAATCATTTTATGCATAACTATGAAATCAGGGGTTCACAATAGGATTTACGACATTGAAAATATCGCGGGTTACAAATTTGCCAAATTTAGTGACCATTATTTTTCCATCTTTATCCATGTTGATGGATTGATTCCATCCTTTCATCAAAAATGTCTGATTGTCTCCTCTAATTTTCCAGATGACTGGAATGTCAAAGTTCAAACTCCCTGACGCCCATGGCGTTGGCCACCTATCGGTTTTTGGAATAAATCCAGCATCATCCGTAAAACGATTTAGTTCATCCAGTGCTGTCCATTTGCTATCATCGTTTATTCCATTTGGATAATGATGCCAAGTAGAGAAAAAATTTGTATTGGCAAAATACCTGTCTGCAACGCCATTCGATCCCACTTCGCTAAAATCAACGCGGTAAAGTGAAACAGAGGTAGGTGCCATCCATAAATTCAAACTCATCAACGCAGCAATACGTCCAGGCAGAAAATCACCGGTATGAGTCGAATAGTATTCCGCGCGCTCATACCCACTCGGCTCCAGCACGGTGAACGTTTTGTCTAGAGAAATATTGCGAACGATGACGTGTACATTGGCCGTGGCGGCGTTGCTTGGGGCGGTGAACTTTACGGCGGAACCGGAAAGTCCCAGCAAGGTGGGGCTTAATTCTCCCTCCAAACCTCCAGCGGAAGCCCACCACAATGGTTCTTCCGGAAAGCTCATCCCCAACGGCGGATCAAAATAAACATCCACTTCCTCACCCACGCCCACCTGTAGTCGTTCCCGATTTGTGTCCGTCAACGCCGGATGCCAGGTGTGGGATTTTAGCTGACACATATCTGTATGGACCACTTATAATTCCTTTGCCGACAGAACTACTTAGCCGAATCAACTTCAATGTCCAGTGCATTGGAAAACACCTTCGGGAAACGGCCGACGAGGTGCTTGGCATCGCCACTATAAAAAGTCAATTTCATATAACTCCTCAGACGGTAATGTCCGGGCGTTAGATCTTTGGGGAAGTTAACCGGGATTTTATACTTTTCCAGTGTGCCTAAATAAATCCCCTCATCCCCTCCAAAACCCGGGCGAAAGCTACCTGAAGGAAAACATGACAAATCATACACCGCCCCTGCCGCATTGGTGAGTATTACTTGCATATCCCAGTCCGGTATGCCCGCATACATAACCATGCCGCTTGTAGAATATACCTCGCCATACCCATTGGTTATCATGGTCATTGGTTCATTTCCGCAAAAGATTAAGTTGGTGATTTGCTCTAAGTTTGTGAAGCCAACTATGTCGGCAAGAGTCGCTGCCCTCATGCCATTGGTATAGATGACATTGCTTGTCCGCAGCGGGCCTTGGTGAGAACGGCGGAATGGATTGGTAGTGTAAGCCTCATCAAACACGTTAGTCGGTATGGTTGGCAACCCATTATGCGGGTTTATTACCAAGCATTGCAGCCAGATCGTACTACCAGCGGCCACCACCGGATTGGTCAAGGCAATGGACATTTGTACCCCGTCGGCAGGCGGCCCCCAACTGGTGACGGATTGAGGTTTGGCATCCAAAGCAAAAAAAACCACCCATAAGCCGATGACGGCGGCGAGGTTCTGGAGCCCAGTGCCTCGACCGGACTTCGGAACCAGTTTGCAATCATGCAACCGAAGATACTTGGCCATATTTTTAACTTTAGTTGATAAATTCACCTTCGCTGGAAAATCCAAGCAGCCACCCAAGTGGGGCCAAGGATAGGCTGTTTCCGGTGCGAATCGTCTGCCGGCTGCCGTCAGGTTGTCAAACACATTAATATAGTCATCAGCGATAGGGAAAAACAGGCGAACTATCGGCGCAAAGGCAGGCTACCCCTGCAAATGAGCCGGGCGGGCGTATGTTTTTGCGCTGGGCCGGCCTTATTAGCCTCGCCGTTTATGGCAACCGGCCCGCTGCGAGCCACAACTGACCCGCCGGTTGGGGGAATTGACGGGCTGATTGTTCCATTTGCCGCGCCAGTTGGGACAAAGGAAAGGCTGGAGGTAATAACTGGCCGGCTGGTTGTCACAACCGGCGAGCCATTTGAGGCTTCTGGCCCGTGGGTTGGGATAATTGACCAGACGTTTGAAGCATTTGGCGGGCGGGTTGATGCCTACCACCGACCGGTTAGTCCAATTGGCCCGACCATTTGCAGCCTTGACTTTCCGCCGCCGTCGGCGCAAAACGTCAATCCAGTGAAAGCCTGGGCTGATAACTTCTACGCCGTCTGGCGCGAGCGCTCCCGCGCCGGGCAGTTTCTGGGCGAGGGCGCTTCCGCCCCGCCGGAAAAACTGCTCCAAACCATCTGGCAACATCAGCGTCTCCGCCGCGACCAGTTAGTCAGCGCCACCGGCGCGGCGGTGCGCGTGTTGCATCCCGGATTTGCCAGCGCCGAAGGCGGACCGGATTTTCGCGGCGCGGTGCTGCAATGGGAAAACGAGCCGCCCGTCGTCGGCGATGTGGAAGTGGATGTGCTCCCCGGCGGCTGGCTGGCGCACGGCCATGACCGCAATCCGCATTTTAAGAATGTCATCCTGCACGTCGTCTGGGACGCTGCCCCGCCAACGCGGGCGAAACTGCTCGGGCAACCGGCGGTTCTGCCGCTGCAAACCGTGCTCGACGCACCGCTGGCCGAACTCGCGCTGGCGCTGGAAGGCGAGTCCGGCCTACCGGCAGCCCTGCGGGGCCAATGCGCCGCGCCGCTGCGCGCTTTACCGGCAACGGAACTGACTGAATTACTGCACGCGGCCGCGCAAGTGCGTTTTCGCAACAAGGCGAACGCTCTCCTCGCGCGGGCCAAACACGCCGGCTGGGAGCAAGTGCTCTGGGAAAATTTGTTCCGCGCTTTGGGCTACAAGCACAACATCTGGCCGATGCAACATCTGGCGGAAACCAAAGCCGGCTGGCGGCGGCGCGAGGCCTCGGTGTTCGAATTGCAAGCGCGGTTGCTCGGCGTGAGCGGGCTGCTGCCGACAGACCTGACGCGGGCCGAAAAGGCGGCGGACACTTTTTTGCGGCGCGCCTGGGATTGCTGGTGGCGCGACCGCGACGCACTGCAACCATTTATTTTACCGCGCGCCGTCTGGCGCTTGCACGGCCTCCGGCCCGCGAACCACCCGCAACGCCGGCTGGCGCTGGCAGCGCACTGGCTGGCGGCGGATACCTTGGTTGCCAAACTCGAAAGCTGGGGCGCGGCCGCCGTTGCCGAAAAAAATCTGCTGAGTTCGTTGCAGCAAATTTTGCAAGTTGAGACCGACGATTTTTGGTCCTGGCATTGGACCTTCAAGTCTGCGCGGCTGGCGAAACCGCAGCCGCTCCTCGGGTCCGCCCGCGTGACCGATCTGGCGGTGAATGTGATTTTGCCGTGGCTGTGGATTCGCGGTGCCTGCGCCCAGCCGGCCGCCCGTCAGGAAAAATTTCTGAGCGAAATCGAACGCCGGTACTTCGCGTGGCCGGCGGCGGAGGATAATTCAGTGTTGAAACTAGCGCGGCAGCGGTTGCTGGGAAGTTCCCATCCCCGGCCGTTGCCGAGCGCGGCGCAGCAACAGGGCTGGCTACAAATTGTCCGCGATTTTTGCGATCATTCCAACGCGGTCTGTGCGGATTGCGCGTTCCCGGATTTGGTCCGCAGTTTCCAAACCAAAACCCAAAACCAGCCGGCGGCCAGTTTTGGGTTTGGGGTGGAAAAACGGTGCGTTACTTAATTTCGAGCCCGGCAAAAGGATTTTGCAGGCCGCCGGTTGTGGGCTGGTCGTTGACGGGCACTTTGCTTTTTTCCGCTGCGGCCGGCGCATGGGGCTTGGCCGGAGCGTTTTCGGTCTCGTCCTCATCCTCGTCGTCCGTCGTATCGGCCACATGCAATTCCGCGCTGGCGTTGCGCGGGTTTTTGGCGCGCTTGTTGCGCGGCAGCGGGCTGATCATCAAATTGATGGCGCGGCCGACGAGTTTGGGAGTGAAATCGGGATGGCCGAAGGGGGCGATTTCCGCGATGAATTTATTGATGACCTCGAAGCCGATTTCGGTGTGGGCCATTTCGCGGCCGCGAAATTTCAGCGCGACCTTGACCTTCATGTCTTCGCAGAGGAAGTTCACCGCGTGCTGCACCTTGATGCCGAGATCGTGCGGGTCAATGCGCGGGCTGAGCTGCACTTCCTTCACGGTGGAGGCGTTCTGGTGCTTGCGGGATTCCTTCTCCTTTTTCGCCAGCTCGTAGCGGAATTTGCCGATCTCGATGATGCGGCAGACCGGCGGGACGGCGTTGGGCGAAATCTCCACCAGATCCACGCCGTGCTGGCGGGCCAGATTGAGCGCATCGTTTAAGAGATACACGCCGAGCTGTTTGCCATCCGGTCCGATGACGCGCACTTCGCGGGCACGGATTTTCCCGTTGACGCGCATTTGCGAGGCGGAGGAGGAGTTACGTTGGGACGGAAAAGGGCGACTCAAGCGACCCTCTCTGGTTGGGACTGATTGGTGATTTGCATCAAAGCTGGCGTCTGGCTAATTCTTTCGATTCCGTTTATTAAGCCATGCGCGCGGCGGCGGCAAGCAAATAATCGGAATAAAATCATGGGGTTTGGCGAAAGGCCTGCACGCTGCGGAGAAAATCATCCGGCACGCCGAAGTCAAATCGCTCCGCGCCGGCCATTTCCAGCGCGAGATAACCATGCCGCTGGCGTTGGATTTCCTGCGCCCGCGTGAGTTGGAATTCGCCGCCATCGCGCACGTTGTCGCGGATCATTTCGCCGAGAATTTCGTAAATCGAGGGCGCAAGCAGATGCATCCCGAACCAGCCGAGCCAGGTGCCGGCGGGCAAGCCGTCCACGTGCAGTTTTTCCTGCGCCACCGCCACCGCCGGTTTTTCGATGATGAGCGAAACGTCAATCAGACTTTGGTTTTCCGGCCGCCGCACCCCGGCAATGGTGCCATAGCCTTTCAATTCGCCGGCCGCAATGCGGTTCACGGCGGAAACACTTTTGCCGGCGGCAACTTTTGCCAGATCCGCCAGCGCGCGATACGGCGAGACCGGTGCGCCGCGAAACAAATGATCGCCGAGGCCGAGCAATACCATTTCGCCGTTCGCAAAGTTTTTCGTCTGAAACACCGCGTGGCCGTAGCCTTCCTGCTCGTGCTGCACGGCAAACGTCACCCGGTCGGCAAAGGATTTCATCTGGTCCGCCTCGCGCCGCAGTGCCGGATATTTTTCCAAACGCTGGAGATACCCCGCATCCGGCCCGCGCAAATAGTGGCGTACCATTTCGTCCTCGCCGGGTTGGACGATGAGGCAAATTTCTTCGATGCCGGCCGCGTCCAATTCGAGCAGGTGATAATGAAATAACGCGCGGGCGATGCCGTCCGGCCCGACGACGGGAAACAGCTCTTTTTTCACCGCGTGCGACGCCGGGAAATGTCGCGTGCCGAGGCCGGCGATAGGGATGACGGCTTTGCGAATGGAATTATTGTTCATACTCATGGTCAGGCTCATCCTCCTCCTCGCCATTGTTCCTCAAATGGAGAACGCGGACGAGAATGTCAATGCGGAGGATTTCAATCACACATCAAACCGTTTCCAGCCTTGGGCGCCGAAGGCGTAGCGCTTGGCCCCAAACTCCGTCGCGCCTGGTGATGTGCCCTCGAAAAGGTCCGGCATCGCGCCGACGCGGCGGGAATATTCGATGGCGATTTGCGGAATGTGTTCCTTGAGCGCGGCGATTTGGCCGAAGACGGCCACGGTGCCGCCGGTGCCGCCGCCGGTGATTTTCGCGCCGTACAAGCCGTTTTGCGGGCCGCGCTTGCGGACGGCTTCCACGAGAAAATTCACTTCCGGCACGGACAGCCGGCAGTTGTCGCGGTAACTTTCATGCGCGCCGTACATCAATTCGCCGGCGGTCACGAGGGCGGCTTCGTTGCCGGTTTTCGCGGCTTGCAGCGCGGCGATGAATTGCAGCACGCGCTCGTTTTCGGCGATGGGATGGCGCGTCGGGCCGACGACGCGGTAGGTCGCGTCCGGCTGGATGGTCGTCACCGGATCGTCGTGCGTTTTGTATTGGGCGAGAAATTCCGAGCCGAGCAAAGTTTCGGGAATTTCCTTTTCAAATTCTGCGGCAAATTCCCGGGTGGACATTTCGGTGAGATAATTCAACGCGGCGCGGCCGGTTTTGGCGCGGATTTCGTTGATGATTTTTTTGCCCATGAATGCGCCGATGCGGACATTGCCGTAGGCGTTGCCGGCGACGGAGTGGCGCACCATCGAGTTGATGCCGACAAAGCCGGTGCCCGGCGGGATTTCCACCTCGCCCATCACGGCGCCGGGGCGGCAAAGGATGTGCGTGAGTTTTTCCCGGCGTCCGCTGGTCACGGCGATTTGATCCATGATGCCGCAGGGCGCGCCCACGACGTGATTTTCCGCCATCTGCCCGAGCCGCGCGATGCGCGAGCCGTCGAGCTTGAGGCCGAGGTAGGCGTTGAGACAGGACAGGGTGCCAATTTCCACGGCGGCGGAACTGCCGATGCCGACATTCATCGGCACGGCGCTCAACAACAGAAAGCTGAAGCCGTAAGGCAGTTCAATATTTTCCTCTTTCAGCAAAGTGAAAATGCTGCCACCGATGTAGGCCGCCCAAGTGGAAATGGGATTCGCGTGGCAAACTTCGCGGACTTGCGCGTAGCTGCCAAGCGCGTCGCCGGAGGAAAAATAATCCAGCGGGATGCGCGTCTCGACCGGCAGGCTGCGCGGCCCGATTTGCGCAGAGCGGATGCGCAAGGTGCGGTCGGTGCGGGCCTGGATGGCCATTAACATGCCGTGGCCGAGCACGGCTTCGCTGACGTTCGCGCCGGAATAATCGGCGATGCCGCCCATCACATCGAGCCGCGCCGGTACGCGGGCCACCCAGATTTCGCCGCTGTTAAAAAAGCCGGCAAAACCGGTCGGATCGCTATTCGGCTTGCGGAGCAGATTTTCAAATTCGGCAACTTCAAACGGCAGCGCGGGAGTCATAATTCGATGGTGTGATGGTGGTGATGCTTCATGATCCGAAACCGGTTGGCAAACAAATACCAAACGATCAGGACATTCACGGCGAGGATGGAAAATTTGAGCCAAGAAGGACGGTGCACGAGTTCAAAAATTTCAATCGGCACAAAGAACGCGGATTCCCCGATGACCAGCCAAACAATCCAACTCACCCGGAACAGCAGGCCAACGGCTTGCAGTAGCATGAAGGAGGCATAAACCACCGAGAAAATGAGCACCCAGTGCAGGTGGTTTTGCGTGATCTCCGCCACGCGGGTGGCGAGTTCGACGACGAATTTCTTTTCCGGATCCACATGAAAAAACTGCACCAGCTTCTCAAAGTCGGCTGGCAAATTATCCGGGATGCCGTCATGATTTTCATCCTTCAGGCGGGAAACGCCCAACGCCAATAGAAACGCCACCGTACTTTTCAGCAGCTTGAAGCCGATGATGAAGTACAGCGTCGGCGCCTGCTTGGTCGGGGTCGGGTTTTTCGCTTTCTGAGCCATCAGCGAATTTTTGCGAGCAGCCAATCGCGCAGTTCGGAGATCTTTAACCGCTCCTGCCGGCCGTCATCGCGGAAACGCAGCGTCACGGTATCAAGCAGCTCCGGCTTTTCGCCGAGCGTGTCGAAGTCAATCGTTACGCAAAACGGCGTGCCCGCTTCGTCCTGCCGCGCGTAGCGTTTGCCAATGCTGCCGCTGTCGTCGTACAGCACATTCATCCACGGCCGCAACAAATCGCGGACCTCCAGCGCCTTTTGGACCAGCTCCGGCTTGTTTTTCAACAGCGGGAAAATGCCCGCCTTGAGCGGCGCAACGCGCGGATGAAACTTCATCGTGTAAGTCGTCTCACTCTTGCCCTTGTCATCCGTTTTGGTGGTTTCGGCATACGCGTTCGCGATGAGCGCGAGAATCAAGCGATCCACGCCGGCCGACGGCTCGATGACGTGCGGGACATAATTACCCTTGGCCAGAGCGTTCGCATCGTCGGTCGCCTGCTTGGCCGCCGGTTCCGCTTCCACGCCGGATTTCGTGAGATAATTTTTCCGGTTTTCGTAATAGCGCCGCCAGAGATCGTCCTGTTTTTCTTTCGGCAACTTGGACCAGGCCTGACGCAATTCATCATCGAATACGTGCTGCGGTTTGCCGGAAAAACGTTGGTGCTGCGACAAATCAAAATCGCTGCGCGCGGCGATGCCTTCGAGTTCGTCGCCTTTGACGTTGCCATTCTCGTCCTTCTTGCTGAAAGGAAACTTGAACAAAATATCCGTGCAAGCGCGGGCGTAGTGCGCGAGTTCTTCCTTCGTTTGAATGTGAAAACCCAGCGTGTCGCGCGACAGCCCGATGCCTTCGTAAAATTTCACGCGCTCCTCGACCCAGTATTGATGCCACGCCTGCCAGCCCCAGTTCGGTTGCGGCTCGCCGGGATGACCGGTGGCGGGAACCGTTGCCACGGTGCCGTGAATCGCTTCAATCGCCTCGTCGGGCTTGATGAAAAATTCCAGTTCCATCTGCTCGAACTCGCGCGAGCGGAACGTGTAATTGCGCGGCGTCACTTCGTTGCGGAACGCCTTGCCGATTTGCCCGATGCCGAACGGGACTTTCTGGCGCGAGGTTTCCAGCACGTTTTTGAACTGCGCGAAAATCGCCTGCGCGGTTTCGGGGCGGAGATACGCGACGTTGTCCTCGCTCTCGACCGGGCCGACGTAGGTTTTGAACATCAAATTAAACGGACGCTCATCACCCAAGATTGAACCGCACTCGCCGCAAATGTTGTGGATATCATCAAATTTTTCTTTGGCTTTGAAACTGGGCTTGGGATGCGCCATTCCTCGCTTCTGGTAATACTGAATAGCTTTTTTGTCCGCAGATTCTTGCGGTTTGTCGGGAGGCAACATTACCGCATAAGTTTCACTAGACTTAGGTGGGTTGCTGACTGATGACTTAATAAAACTCTGACCGATTGAAACCACTTCAACATCGGAGCTTGGAATCAAATATTTCTGAACGATGCCAATTAAAGACGGTGGATGGCGAAGGTGGGCGCTATCTTTGAGAGCTGTTTGAAATTCTTCGTTCGGGACTATTCTTTTTACCTTTTCAGATTGGAACAGCTTTTCTCTCCAAAAATCATAAGAGACATCTTCTGCTCCATCGTATTGAAATAAAATTCCTGATTGCGGTTCAACTTGGTCGGTGCGGTATCTTTTATTACATCCCTTGCATTCGCACATCATGTCCGCAAATGTATCCACATGGCCGCTGGCCTTCCAAATCGCCGGCGACATGATAATGGTGGCTTCGAGGCCGGCGACGTCTTCGCGCTGGCGGGTCATGCTATTCCACCACAGCTCCTTGACGTTGCGCTTGAGTTCCGCGCCGAGCGGGCCGTAATCCCAAAAGCCATTGATGCCGCCGTAAATTTCCGACGACTGAAAAATGAAGCCCCGCCGCTTGCACAGCGACACGATTTTTTCCATCTGCAAATTCTCTTTTGGTTCGGCCATAAGTGGTCGGCTAGTGTTCGGCAATCGCGCGCCGCTGTCAATCCTGCGCCGCTGGCGAAACCGACCGCCACGGCGGGATGGGCAATTACGCGGCCAGTAGCGCGCGGCAGGCTTGCTGCAATTTTTTCAAGCCGGCCGGCGATTTGGCTTCGATGTAGCAACGGATGAGCGGCTCCGTACCGCTGGCGCGGAAGGCGACCCATTCGTGATTGGGCAGGAGGAATTTATAGCCGTCGGTGGTGATGAATTTTTCCACCGGGAACGTCCCGATTTTCGTCAGGCCGCTGCCGAGTTTGGCGAGCAGGGCATCTTTTTTTTCCGGCGCAAAGGAAATATTAATGCGGTCGCTGTGAAATTCGCCGATCTGCTTTTCCAAGCCTTTAAGAATCTGGCCGAGAGATTTTTTTTCGGTGGCCACGAGTTCCGCCATCAGCAGGCAGGCGAGGATACCGTCTTTTTCCGGCACATGGCCTTTCACGCTCAAGCCGCCGGATTCCTCGCCGCCGACGATGATTGCTTCGCTTTCCATCAGCGCGCCGATGTATTTGAAGCCGACCGGCGTTTCGTACACTTTCACGCCCAGCAATTCCGCGACGGCATCCACCTGATGGCTCGTTGGCACGGTCCGGACGACGGCGCCGGTCCAGCCGCGATTTTTTTTCAAATGATACAGCGCGAGGGTGAGGACTTGATTCGGCGTGAGCCAAGTGCCGTCCTTGTCCACAATGCCAAAACGGTCGGCGTCGCCGTCAAGACCGAGGCCGATCTGTGCCTTGCCGCTGCGAATAAAGGCGCTGACGCCAGCCATGCCGTGCGCATTCGGCTCGGGGTGATGACCGCCGAACAGCGGATTTTTCTCGTCGTGAAAGCGCGTGATCTGCGCGCCGCAATTTTCCAACAGCGTGTCGAGGTAGCCGCGTCCGGTGCCGTACATCAATTCCACCGCGATTTTCAGCTTCGCTTTTTTGATGACGTCGAAGCGGATGAATTTTTGCAGCGCCCGGAAATAATCCGGTTGCGGATTGATCTCGCGGCAGGTGAAAGTGCCGAAGGGCACGGATTTGAAGGTCCAGTTCGCCGCCTGCAATTTGACGATGTTGGCTTCAATTTGCTTCGTCACTTCCGGCGTGGCTGGCGCGCCGTTGGAAGTGGAAAATTTCAGGCCCTGATATTCTGCCGGGTTGTGGCTGGCCGTCATGTTGATCCCGCCGATGGCTTTCCGCCGGCGGATGGTGTGGGCGATGACTGGCGTGGGTGTGTCGCGGTCGCACAGGAGCGGCTGGAGGCCGTTGGCCTGCAATACTTCGGCGGCGGCGAGAGAAAATTCGCGACCGAGAAACCGGGCGTCGTGGCCGAGAATCACCACCGGCTTGCGACCGGCGAGAGGGGATTGCGGTTGCGCCAATTCGGCCTTCAAATAGTCAGCGATGCCTTGCGTGGCGAGGCGAACATTGTCAAACGTGAAGTCGCGGGCGATGATTTCGCGCCAGCCGCTGGTGCCGAATTTGATGGTGGTCATAAAAAAATTCAGAAAGTAAAAACTCACTGGCCGCCGGCCGCCAGCAAGCAGCACGGAAAATCACCGGCCGACCGGGAGCGGCTAATTTCAGCTTTTCCAATCGAGCGCTTTTTTCTTCACGGCATAAATGTAGCCGGCGAAAAGAATGCCCAGAAAAGAAATCATCGAGCCGAGCACGAGATTGCGCGTGGCGTGTTCCGCCAGCAGGTCGCGGTACACAACCGCCCACGGATACATAAAGACGACTTCGATATCGAACAGGATGAACAGCATGGCAACGAGGTAAAATTTCACGGAGAACCGGCCGGTGTTGCTGCCGATCGGATCTTTGCCGCATTCATAGGCGGTGTCTTTAGCCTTGTTGGACTTGGCGAATTTGCCCAGCAACACGGACAGAAGTAGCGTGCCGCCCGCAAAGCCGACGGCCGCAGCGAGCAAAAACAAAATCGGAATGTACTGGGATAACTGTGATGGCGACGAATGTTCCATGGCCGGCAGTGTAGGAACTTTACGGCGGAAATTCAATGCCGAAAACGGGATGTTTCACGGCATCGCCAAGAACGATGCGCGCATTGGAATTTTCAATTCTGTTCCGAGCGCCACATCGCTTAGGCTCGGCCTATGAATTTCCCGCTCGCTTCGTCGCCGGCCACGCTGGACTGGCGCCGTTCGTTTTTCTGGCTGATAGTGGCGGTGATGTGTTTTTCGGCGGCGTACACCTCGCTGACGCCGCCGGCGGCCGGGTTGATGATTTTTGGTTACGCCGTGGCGCTGACGCGGCTGGGGGATCAGCCCACCGTGCGCCGCGCTTTTTATTTTGGGCTAGCTGCCAGCTTTTGGTGCTGCGCGTCGCAACTGTTTTTTCTTTTTCGTATTTTCAACGTCGCCGCGCTCGTGCTTTGGCTGGTGCTGGCGTTCTGGAGCGGACTTTTCACCGCGCTGGTCGGCGGCATGCACGGGCGCTTCGGTAAAAAAACGGCGGCGTGGCTGATTCCGTTCGTGTGGACGGGGCTGGAATATTTTCGCAGTGAATTATATTTCCTCAAGTTTTCCTGGCTGAATATCGGTTATGCCTTGCCGGTGGCGAGTCTGCCATTCACCGGCTGGGGCAGGTACGGGCTGGGATTTCTGGTTTTGGCGTTAAGTTCCATCGTGATTTATATGCGACCCAAAATTTCCGTGGCGGCGCTGGTGGCGGTCAGCGTGGCGGTGATCCTTGGCAATGCTATTACCGTGGCGGAAAAATCTAACCCGAAACTCACGCTCGTCGGCGTCCAATTGGAATTTCCCCCGGTTGGCATTCTGCCCAAGTTGCTGAATCAGGCCTTGGCCAAACATCCCGAAGCCGCGATTTTTGTCCTGAGCGAATACACGCTCGATGGTCCGCCGCCGCCGGCGTTGACCGCGTGGTGCCGCGAACATTCTCGCTGGCTCGTGGTGGGCGGCAAAGAACCGATCGGTACCAATGATTATTACAATACGGCCTTTGTCATCGGCACGAACGGTGACATCCTGTGCCACCAAGGCAAAAGTGTGCCCATCCAGTTTTTCCACGACGGCCGGCCGGCGGCGGAACAAAAAATCTGGAATTCACCGTGGGGCAAAATCGGCCTCTGTATCTGCTACGACCTTAGCTACACGCGCGTTACCGATGAACTCATCCGACAGGGCGCGCAACTCGTCATTTGCCCGACGATGGATGTGGAATTTTGGGGCCGGCACCAGCACGAACTGCATTCCCGCGTCGCGCCGGTGCGGGCGGCGGAATACGGCGTACCGATTTTTCGCGTGGCCAGTTCCGGCATTTCTCAGGCGGTCACTGGCAGCGGCCAAGTTATCGCGCAAACTGCCATTCCCGGTACCGGCGTGATTTTTGCGGCACAACTGCGTTTGCCCGAATGCGGCGGCGTCCCGCGAGACCGATTTCTAGCACCGTTTTGTGTCGGGCTTACCGGCTTGGTCCTTAGCCGCTTACTGTTTTTGCACTGGCGAGACCAACGCCAGGATGGAAAATAAAACAGGCGCGCCTTGCGACGCGCCTGCCATGAAATCTGAATAGCGAAAAATTACTGGAGTTTCGCCAGCGCCGCTTTGACTGCGGCGAAATTAGGCAAATCTTTCGGCGTTGCCGTCTGTTCGCTGTATTGCACCACGCCTTGCTTATCAATCACGAAAGCCGCGCGGGCGGAAGTATCGCCAATACCGGCGAGCAGCGGGAACAGCACGTCGTAAGCTTTGGTCACGGTCTTGTTCAAATCGCTGGCGAGGGTGATGCCGATTTTTTCCTTCGCGGCCCACGCGGCCTGAGCGAAGGGACTGTCCACGCTGATGGCGATGACATCTGCGCCGAGGCTGGCGTAAGCGCCGAGGCCGGAGGTGATGTCGCAAAGTTCGGCCGTGCAGACGCCGGTGAAAGCGAGCGGAAAAAACAGCAGGACGGTGTTTTTCTTGCCGAAATTATTGCTCAATTTAATTTCCGCATCGGCGGGTGATTTGGATTTGAGCGTGAAATCAGGAGCTTGGGAACCAACGGGAATAGGCATAAAGGTTATTTGTATTTGGTTTGGTGGTTAAAACTAACTGCGGTGATTTTGGAAATTCAATTTGCGCGTGTCAATCAATTTAGAATTAATCTAAATCAAATTATAGCGCCGCCAACACTTCGGCGGCGTGCTCTTCCGGCTTCACTTGAGGCCAGATTTTTTTGATTTTGCCATCCGGCCCGATGAGAAATGTCACGCGATGGACGCCGAAATATTTCCGACCCATGAATACCTTTTCGCCCCACACGCCGTAGGCTTCGACGATTTTCTTGTCCGCGTCAGCCAACAAAGGAAAAGGCAGTTTGAATTTTTCCACAAACTTGTCGTGTGATTTCAAGGGATCCGGGCTGACGCCAAAGACCACGGCGCCCTTTTTCTGGAACTGCGCGAACTCATCGCGAAACGCACAGGCTTCCTTCGTGCAGCCGGGCGTGTCGTCCTTGGGATAAAAATACAACACGACGTTTTTCCCCTGATAATCCGCGAGCGAAATTTTGCCGCCACCGTTGGTTTCGACGGTGAATGGCGGGGCGACGTCGCCGGCCTTTAGTTTGAGTTCAATTGCTTTAGCCATAAAATGTCCCTGAATAAACACCGAGTTGCAAAAATTTCAACTGCGAGTTTCATCTTTTTTCGTCGCGAGGCTGGCGGGATGCGTGCCAAGCTGCCGGGAACCGTCCCAGAAATATAACAGGCCGGAAACGCCGGTGAAAATTCCCGCGCTCAAGCTAATAAAATAGAGCCACGTCGCGTGGGGTTCCGCCCATTGCAGCAGAATCCACAGCACGGCGGCCATTTGCAGCACCGTGGCGATTTTGCCCGTCAGGCGCGGGCGCACGGTGATTTTACCGACCGTCAGCCGGACGATCACTGCGCCGAGGCCGAGCAGCAAATCCCGGCCGATGATGGTGCCGGTGAGCCAGAGCGGAATCGTCGCCAGCCGCGGCGTATGATCGAAGCTCAGCACGACGATGCCGGAAACCAAAAGCAATTTGTCGGCCAGCGGGTCCAGCACCGTGCCGAGCTCGCTCTGCTGATGAAAATGCCGCGCGACATAGCCGTCCACGCCGTCGAGTATCGCCGCCAAGGCGAAGGAAATCGTCGCCAGCCAGCGGTGCAGTTCGGTGCCCGTCTCGACGAAGTACAGCACTTCCACGACAAAAAACGGGATCAGCAAGATGCGCAGAATCGTAATTTTATTGGCCGTTGTCATCCGCGCCGGAGCATAGCACAAAAATTCCCGAAAAGTATCCAACAAGTTTTTGCAAAAATCGGCCGACTCAATTTTGGAAACTGACAGCCGGCGGCGCTTCGGCTATACTGGCGCCATGAGTTCAATTTCTGACCAACCGCTTGTGGGCATTTTAATGGGCAGCGATTCCGACTGGCCCACGATGAAAGCCGCCGCCGAGGCGCTGAAGGAATTCGGTATTGCCAGCGAAGCGCGGGTGATTTCCGCTCATCGCGATCCGCATGGCCTCGAAGAATACGTCGCCACCGCTCCGGCGCGCGGCCTGAAAGTCATCATTGCCGGCGCGGGCGGCGCGGCGCATCTGCCGGGCGTAACGGCGGCGTTCACCACGCTGCCGGTGATCGGCGTGCCAATTTTGGGCAAAGCGTTTGACGGTCTGGACGCGCTGCTGGCGATTGTCCAGATGCCGCCCGGCGTGCCGGTGGCGACGGTGGCGGTTGGCGCCGGCCGCAATGCGGGTATTCTCGCTGCGCAAATTCTCGCCGTGGGCGACGCGCGGTTGCAGGCGGAATTAAAACAATTCAAAGTCCGGTTGACGGAAGAATCCCGCGCAAAAAACAAAACTTTGACCAATGCTTGAGGCAACGCTAAACATCGATATTTTTTTCCGATTACAAATCGTGGCGCAGGCGGTTTAATTTAAATCCCCATGCAACGGCTCATCGAAGGCGTCCATAAATTTCGCACCGACGAATTCGGCAATTACCGGAAACTCTTCCGCAAATTGTCGCAGGAAGGGCAGAACCCGCACACGTTGTTTATCACCTGCTCGGATTCGCGCGTGCTGGCGGAGCTGATCACGCAGAGCAAGCCGGGCGACTTGTTTGTCGTCAAAAACGTCGGCAACATCGTGCCGCCCGCCAACGTGCGCGGCGACACCAATTCCACTGCCGCCGCCATCGAGTTCGCCGTCGAGTCACTGCGCGTTAGCGACATTGTGATCTGCGGCCATTCGCAATGCGGCGCCATCACGGCGATGCTCAGTCGCCAGCCGGTGAGCGACCGCACGCCGCATTTGCGCGATTGGCTGCGGCTGACCGCGCCGGTGCTGGAGACGTTGAAAACAAATTACGCGCACCTCCAGGAAGCCGGCGAGCGCGAAACCGCCGCTGCCGAGGAAAATGTTTTGTTCGGCCTCGATAATTTACACAGCTATTCCTGCGTGCAGGAACGGCTGATGGACGGTTCGCTGCGGCTGCACGGTTGGTTTTTCAAGATTGCCACGGCGGAATTGTATGCTTACGACCCGGAGACGCGGCAGTTTTCGCCGCTGACCGGCGGTTAAAGTTCGTTACTGCCGGCAACTTCCGGTTTGCCTCGCCCGCTGTTCTCAGCTATGCTTTTCCCCTTTGCATGAAAATTTTTATTGATGGGAAATTTTGCAGCGAACGCGACGCCAAAGTGTCGGTGTTCGACCACGGTTTGCTCTATGGCGACGGCGTGTTTGAAGGCATTCGCGCTTACAACGGCCGTGTGTTCAAATTGAAGGAGCACATTGACCGGCTGTTTTTTTCCGCCAAGGCGATTCTGCTGGAAATCCCGCTGACGCACGCGGAAATGATGCAGGCTACGGTGGCAACCATCCGCGCCAACAAGCTGCGCGACTGCTACATCCGGCTCATTGTGACGCGCGGCGTGGGCACCCTCGGCCTGAATCCGCGCAGTTGCAAAAAACCGTCCGTCATCATCATCGCCGGCAAAATCCAGGTCTATCCGCCGGAATTATACGCGCGGGGCATGGACATCGTGACGGTGCCGACGGTGCGCAATTTGCACAGCGCGGTGAATCCCGCCATCAAGTCGCTGAATTATTTGAATAACATTCTCGCGAAAATCGAGGCAAACAACGCCGGCGTGGAAGAAGCGGTGATGTTGAATGCCGAGGGTTTTGTTTCCGAATGCACGGCGGATAATTTGTTCATTATCAAGAACGGCACGTTGCACACGCCGCCGAATTATGCCGGCGCGCTGTACGGCATCACGCGCGGCACGGTGATGGAATTGGCGGAACAACTCGGCGTGAAAGTGTGTGAGACGAATTTGACGCGCTACGATTTGTTCAATGCCGACGAATGTTTCCTCACCGGCACTGGCGCGGAAATCATGCCAGTGATCAAAATTGACGGCCGCGTGATCGGCACCGGCAAGCCCGGACCGCTTTCAGCGAAGCTGATCGAGGCGTACCACGCCTTGACGAAAGTCTCCGGCGAGCCGATTTATAAATAGAATTATGCAATGCTGCGTGTGCAAGGAAAAACCGGCGACGGTGCATCTGACCCAGATCGTGGGTGAAAAGATGCAGAAGCTGGATTTGTGCGAGGACTGCGCGAAGGCCAAGGGCATCAATGACCCGACGAGCTTCGCGATGGCGGACTTGATGCTCGGCCTCGGTGCGTCGCAGGAATTGGATCCCACCGCCGGCGCGGCCCAGATCAAATGCCCGCGCTGTGGTTTTTCGCAGGCAGATTTCAAGAAATCCGGCCGCCTCGGCTGTCCCGATTGCTATCAAACATTTGCGGAAGGATTGGCGGGTTTGCTCAAGACGATGCACAAAGGCACGCGTCACGTCGGCAAAACACCCGAGGCGCTGCGCAAATCGCGCGAGACGGGCGACCGGCTCAAGCAGCTCCAGAAAAAACTGACTAAAGCCATCGCCACTGAGGATTTTGAGCAGGCGGCCCAGTTGCGCGATGAAATCAAGTTGCTGACCGCCGGCAGCGCGGTTGCGGCCAAGGCGCATTGACATGAAGGATATTCACCAATTTCTCTGCACGCCGGCGGAATCCACCCACCGGCACGGGCCGCACGACCGCATCGTGATGTCCAGCCGCGTGCGGTTGGCGCGCAATTTGCGCGACGCGGCGTTTCCCGGCTGGGCGAAAAAACCGGAACGCGTTCGCATTCTCGACATCATCCTGCCGGCGGTGAGCAGCTTGCCGGCGATGGCGGATTCCTTCAGCGAGGCGATGGATAATTTTTCCGCGCTCGACAAACAACTGCTTGTCGAACGCCATCTCATCAGCCGCGAGCATGCCGCCAAAAGCGTCGGCAGCGGTTTGGTGGTGGACCGAGCGGAAACGTTTTGCGTCATGATCAACGAAGAAGATCATTTGCGGATGCAGGCGCTGCGGCCGGGTTTTCAAATCCGGGAAGCGTGGACGGCGATTGACCAACTGGATTCCGCGCTGGAAAAAAAATTAAATTACGCCTTCGACAACGAACTCGGCTACCTGACCGCGTGCCCGACGAATCTCGGCACCGGCATCCGCGTGAGCGCGATGTTGCACTTGCCGGGCCTCGTGTTGGCCGAGCAGATCAATCCGATCGTGCAGGCGGTGAACAAACTCGGCCTGGCCGTGCGCGGGCTTTACGGCGAAGGTACCGAGGCGCTGGGCAATGTGTTTCAGGTTTCCAACCAGATGACGCTGGGCGAAAGTGAAATTGCCATCGTGGAGCGGCTCGAAAAAGTGCTCGGTCAGATCATCGAGCACGAGGAAAATGCGCGGCAATCTTTGCTGGAAAAAAAACCGAAAGTCATTTTCAACCATATCGGCCGCGCCTACGGCATCTTGGCGAACTCCCATCTGATTTCCTCCAAGGAAACCATGAACCAGCTCTCGTTTCTGCGACTGGGCGTAGACTTGGATTTGTTTCCCGGCACGAACCGCGCGCTGGTGGACGAATTGTTTTTGATCACGCAGCCGGCACATTTGCAGAAGCAGGTGGCTGACAAACTTTCCGCCGAGGAACGCGATCAACTGCGTGCCGACATGGTGCGCGAGCGGTTGAAAACCGTCGGCCGGCCCGCCACAAAATAGGCCCGCCACCGCGCTGCGCGAAAAATATTTGCGGGGCGAACGGGAAGATTGAAAAACAGTCGTTGACAGACCGGAAAAATCTGGTTTAATTCCCGACCCTTTGCGGGAAAAACAATTTTATGTACGCCGTTTTAGAAACAGGTAGCAAACAATATCGGGTCGCCGCCGGTGACCAGCTCGAAATCGAACGCCTTGAAGTGGAGGCGGGCAAGCCGGTCACCTTTGACCGCATTCTGCTCGTCAACAACGAAGGCAAACTCGCCGTCGGTGCGCCGACCGTTGCCGGTGCCACTGTCACGGCGGATGTCGTCGCCCACAAGCGCGGCGAAAAAAAACTCACCTTCAAGATGAAACGCCGCAAGGGCTATCACAAAACCATCGGCCACCGGCAGGAACTGACGGTCGTCAAAATCACCGCGATCAACGCTTAAACAAATAATTTTTTATGGCACATAAAAAGGGTCAAGGCAGCGTAAAAAACGGACGCGACAGCGTCAGCAAACGGCTCGGCGTCAAAGAATTTGGCGGCCAGTTCGTCACCGCCGGCAGCATCCTCGTTCGTCAGCGCGGCAGCAAATTTGTCGCCGGCAAGAATGTTGGCACCGGTCGCGACTGGACTTTGTTTGCCCTCACCGACGGCAAAGTGTTGTTCGACAAGGAAAGCCGCCGCATCAACATTGTGGAAGCCGTCGCCGCGAAGAACTAAGTTTCCGCAGACCAAAAATTCAGGCGAGGCTCCACGCCTCGCCTTTTTTGTTGGAGTTCAAGCTTTAGCTCGGCCCACCATTTGTCTACCTTACTCATCGGCTAAAAAATAGAATTCCAATTGCATGTTCATTGACGAAATCAAAGTCTACGCCCGCGCCGGCCACGGCGGCAAAGGTGCCGTCGCCTTTCACCGCGAAGCTTTCGTGCCCAAGGGCGGTCCCAGCGGCGGCAACGGTGGCCGCGGCGGCAGCGTGATTCTTCAGGCCGACCACGACCTGAACAATCTCATCCAGCAGTATTACGTTCCGCGTCTGCTGGCGCAGGACGGCGAACATGGCATGGGCAAAGGCATGGACGGCCACGCCGGCAAAGATTTGATTATCAAAGTTCCCTGCGGCACGCTCGTCTGGCGACTCAAGGACACCACGCCACCCATCGAGACCAGAATGAAAAAGGACGGCGACGAGGAAGACGAAGAAGAAAAGCCGATCGTCGGCAGCGGTATGGGCAAACGCCCGTTGCTTCGCAGTTCGCATGGTTTGTCCGCGATGGAAATTGATTTGAGCCAGGAAACCAACCCCGGCGCTGCCGCCGAAGCCGCGCCGGAAGAGCGCGTGCTCGTAGCCGATCTCACGACCGACGGACAGCAATTTGTTTTGTGCAAAGGCGGTCGCGGCGGTCTCGGTAACCGCAATTTCGCCACCGCGCGCCACCAGACGCCGCGCTTTGCGCAGCCGGGTGAACCCGGCATCGAAGGCGAGTATCAGTTGGAATTGCGGCTCATGGCCGAGATCGGCCTTGTGGGTTATCCAAACGCTGGCAAATCCACGTTGCTCACCGCCATTTCCAAGGCGCGGCCGAAAATCGCAGCCTATCCGTTCACCACGCTGACGCCGCAGATCGGCATTTTGGAATACGCCGATTGGAAGCGGCTCACCGTGTGCGACGTGCCGGGGTTGATCGAAGGCGCGCACAACAATGTCGGCCTCGGCCACGCTTTTCTGCGCCACATCAAGCGCTGCAAAATTCTCGTGCTGCTGCTCGACATGGCGGGCACCGACGGCCGCGAGCCGTGGGACGATTACAAGCAACTGCTCAAGGAACTGGAATTGTACGATCCGGAATTGCTGGAACGTCCGCGCATCGTGGTGGCGAACAAAATTGACGAAGCCATCGCCGAGGAGAAATTGAAGCAGTTCAAAAAGAAAATCAAAAAAGTGTCGCCGCTGCCGCTCTCCGCTGCGTTTGGCGAAGGCATGGACCATTTCAAACAGACCATCCGCGAAGCGGTGGAGGAAGCGTCCGAAGAATCAGTCTGACCGGGCGGAACCTTTTTACAAAAGTTCCAAAAAGCGCATCACGGTGTCGCCGTGCTTCAGCATTTTCGCTTCCGTCCACGGCGCGACGAGTTCCAACGTGTCGCGTTTGGTGTGGCCCAAAACCAAGCGCCCGCCGGCCGCCAGCAATTTCGGCAGATGCAGATCGTCGAGGAGTTGCTGCGCAAAGGAAGTGGAACGGCGGTTGCCGTTTTTCTCACCGTACGGCGGATCGGCAAGGATCAGGTCAAACTGTTTTCCGTCCGTCGCCAACTGCTGCATCACCGGAAAAACGTCCTGTGTGCGCGTTGCCAGTATTGCGCCGTAACCCGCCGCCGCTGCGTTGCTGCGGATGAATTCCGCGTGGCGTTGAGATTTCTCGACGCACAGCACCGCCGCCGCGCCCCGGCTCAAACATTCCAGACTCAACGCGCCGCTGCCGGCGAAAAGTTCCAGCACCCGCGCGCCTTCCACGCGCGTGCCGAGCGAGTTGAAGACCGCCTGCTTGACGAGATCCGGCGTGGGACGGACGTCGAGTCCCTTCGGAACTTTCAAAATCCGCCGTGCGGCTTCGCCTCCGGTGATACGCATATTTATTTAGCTACCGATTTTCACAGATGAAACACCGATTCCCCGAGCAAAATATTTTTGTCCCTTGAGGTTAATTGGGGCGGGAAATCACTGAAAAATTTCGGCGAAGAAATTTTTCATGTCCAACCACGAGCGCCGGTCGGCGCGCTCGTTGTATTTCGCGCCGGGCAGGCTGCCGTCGGCCATCGGCTGGGTAAAGCTGTGGACGGCCCCGCCGTATTTGATGAGGCGCCAATCAACGTTCGCCGCGCGCATCTCGTCTTCGAAGGCCGCCAGATCTTTCGCCGGCACAAACGGATCGTCACCGCCGTGGCACGCGAGCACTTTGCATTGGATGTTTTTGCCGTCGGCCGGCGTCGGCGAATCCAGTCCGCCGTGAAAGCTAACCACGCCGTTCAGCGCCGCGCCGCTGCGCGCGAGTTCGATGACCGCCGTGCCGCCAAAACAATAGCCGATGGCGGCGACGCGTGCTGAGTCCACGCGCGGATTGCCTTTCAATTGTTCAAGACCAGCCTGAACGCGCTGGCGCAACAGCGCCCGGTCGGTTTTGTATTTGGTCGCTTCGGTGCCGGCGTCCTTGATGCTTTGCGGGCGCACGCCTTTGCCATAAATATCTGCGCAGAAGGCGACGTAACCCAGTTGCGCGAGCATCACGGCGCGGTTTTGTTCGTAATCGGTGAGGCCCATCCATTGATGCACCACGAGCACGCCCGGCTGTTTGCCGGCCCGTGCGTCGTCATAGGCGAGATAGCCTTCGAGCGTCACGCCGCCTTGCTGATATGCCACCGTTTGCGTCACAATTTTAGCCGGGGCGGAAAGCGCGCCAGCTACGAGAATCAAGGAAAGATATTTGATCATGCCGCCTCATTCATAAACTGCAATCGGCTCAAACGCCAGCCAAGTTTATTCCCGTCAGGGCCTCGCGGCAAAAAAGTTGTCGGCGCTGGCGCGGGCGGCGGTTATATTTTTTGCCTGTGCCAACTTTGGAACCGCCTGACAATCATCATCTCGACGCCGCCATTGGCTGGCTGGGCTTGGGCTGCGCCGCCGATGCCGGCGCGGAACTGGACCAAATTTCCGCGCCCAACCAAAGCCATCTCGATGTCCTCGAAATGCGCTGGACGCTCGCGGTGCACGGCCAAAATTGGGCCGAGGCGCTGGCGGTGGCTGAACGCGAATTGCAAACGGATGCGGCTGACGCCGGCGGCTGGCTGCATCGCGCGTACGCGTTACGCCGGATGGAAAACGGTGGTTTAGCAGCCGCGTGGGCGGCGTTGCTGCCGGCGGCGGATAAGTTTCCCGCCGAACCGGTCATTCCGTACAACCTCGCCTGCTATGCCTGTCAGATGGCGCAATTGGACGATGCGCGCCAGTGGCTGCGGCGCGCTCAGCAAGTCGGTGGCCGCGAAGCGATCCAGAAAATGGCGCTCGCGGATGATGACTTGCAACCGCTCTGGCCGGAGATTAAAAAAATTTAACCGCCGCCGAGGCGCCGAACCCGCCGAGGTGATTTTTCTCGGTGAACGCCTTGTCTCTGTGGCAAAATTATTTTAGTGAAAGTCGCCGCCCCCATCCTTGCTGTCGCCAACTTGCGCATCGAGCGCGCCGGCACGGTGATTTTGCGCGACGTGGATTGGCGCGTCACGCGTGGCGAACATTGGGTGATTCTCGGCGCAAATGGTTCCGGCAAAACGTCGTTGCTCAGTGCGCTGACCGGTTATTTGATGCCGACGGCGGGCGAAGTTTTTTTGCTGGGCGAAACGTACGGCCAATACGACTGGCGCGAGTTGCGGAAGCGGGTGGGCCTCGTCAGCTCTTCGGTGCG